>MDTD01073937.1_pt1 | contig 101970 bp, 97 predicted proteins | sample 811221 | NCBI WGS metagenome assembly MDTD01 (sample SAMN05326646, study PRJNA326480) | marine metagenome | isolation source: seawater | place: Pacific Ocean: South West | collected 2011
AGGACTACCGCCCTTGCATCCCATTCGCCCTTCGGGATTGAGTTTCAAAGGGCATCACGAAAGATGCACCGAAGTGACTTTTCTCCATCAACAGACACCTCGCCAACGGCGACAACAGGTTTCCAAAGGGGCTCGCCCTTTGGCCGCCGGAGGCGAAGTCACCTGACAAATCGCCGCAACGCGGCAGTCATATTCTGATTTCGATTTCAGCAGAGAAGACAGAAGACCGCCTTCGGCGGAATGGTCGGATGATTTCGCCTCCGGCGGGCAAGGACTACCGCCCTTGCATCCCATTTGCCCTTCAGGACTGAGGTTTAAAGGGCATCGCAAAAGATACACCGAAGTGACTTTTCTTAATCAACAGACACCTCGCCAACGGCGACAACGGGATTCCAAAGGGACTCGCCCTTTGGCCGCCGGAGGCGAAGTCACCTGTCAATTCGCCGCAACGCGGCTGTCATATTCTGATTTAATTCACTGCATGAAAAACAAAAAAAGAGGCCCGAATAATCGGGCCTCTTGATATGCGATCTATGAACAAGATCTAGAGGATCTTGAACTTCTTGACGTTACCGGTCTTGTTATCGATGACGTGTACACCACAGGCGATACAGGGGTCATAGGAGTGAACGGTACGCAGGATTTCGACCGGACGTTCCGGGTCGACGATCGGGGTGTTGTCGAGCAGAGCCTCTTCCAGCGGGCCGGGGAGGTCGTTGTCACAACGGGGACCGATATTCCAGGTGGACGGAACCACGAGCTGGAAGTTGTCGATCTTGGAATCCTTGATGTCGATCCAGTGGCTCAGGCCGCCGCGAGGAGCGTTGACGAAACCAACACCCTTTGCTTCGGAAGGCATGTCCCAATCTTTGCAGATGTCCATGTCGCCCTTGGCCACGTTTTCTTTCAGATCGTTGACCCACTCTTCAGTCTTGAGAGTGGTGATCAGGCATTCGATACCACGAGCGCCGGTACGACCCAGGGTGGAGAACAGGGCATCGGGTCCGACACCGAGGTGTCCGAGCACGAAGTCCACGTATTTCTTGAAGTCGGGATGACCCTGAGCGTAGTTGACCAGACAGGTTGCCAGCGGGCCGACTTCGACGGACTTGCCATCGTAGCGGGGTGCTTTCATCCAGGAGTACTTGGTCTTGTCGTCCAGGCTTGTGTACATGGGATCCGTTACACCGGAATAGGGGTGCTTCGGAGAATCGTCCTTGTACCAGGAGTGCTTGACATGCTCTTCGATGTGATCCGAGTTGAAGTCCATTACGTTGCCGAGGTCACGGTTGTAGATGACACCGGGCTTGACGTAGCGGGAGTTCAGATCGGCTTCGCCACCCGGAACCGGGAATTCGCCGAAGCTCATGAAGTTGGTGGTACCACCGATGGATGCCCAGTCTTTGTAGAAACCGGCAACAGCCAGGAGGTCCGGGATGTAGCAATCCAGAACGAAGTCCTTGATCTCGGAGTAGAGAGCCAGGAAATCGTTGATGTACTTGTCGGTGAGGCCTTCGTAACAGGTCACGCCGCCCATGACGGTGAACTGGGTGTGCGGGTTCTTGGCACCCCAGACAGCCATGGCGCGAGCAGCTTTGACCTGCATGTGCAGGGCCTTCAGGTAGTGGTCGGTAGCCAACAGGTTGACTTCGGGGGGCAGGACGTAAGCGTCGTGGCCGCCCAGGAAGTAAGCGTTGGTGAAGATACCGAGACGACCGGAGTCGACGATACCTTTAACAGTGTCCTTGGTCTTCTGAAGGTCTGCCTTGGAGGAGACAATCTTCGGATCCTGACGGACGGTTTTGGAAACGGCCTGAGCCAGTTCAGCGGCCTTGTCCACATCGGCGCTCAAACAAGCGGCGACATCAACGAAGTCCAGAGCATGCAGGTGATAGAAGTGCACCAGATGGTCATGCATGAACTGAGAAGCCAGCACCAAGTTACGGATGATGGTGGCGTTGTGAGGCAGTTCTTTATCGACGCCGACAGCGTTGTCGACGCAACGGACGGAAGCGAGCGCGTGTACGTAAGTACAAACACCGCATGAACGCTGGGTAAAGTGCTGAGCATCGCGGGGATCGCGGCCCTGCAGGATGATCTCCAGACCACGGAAGAGCTGGGAGCTGCTGCGTACATCGACGATTTTTCCATCATCGACAACGGCTTCCACGCGAAGGTGGCCTTCAATCCTGGTTACCGGATCAACGACTACGTCGTGTTTCCCGTGAGCCATCGCGGGACCGGATTTTGCGCAACCGGACATAGTATATCCTCCTTAGAATGAATTCTGATTTGCGTCTGCGTTAAAACTGTACGACCAGCGACTAGAAGTCGGTCAGGTCGGCGTACAGGTACTTTTCACCATCCCAGTCAGCGCCATCCCAGAAATCGGGCTGCGAGCAACCGATGCAGGGGTGACCAGCCTGAACGGGCCAGTTGTACTGGTTGAACTTCACGGTCGGACAATTGTTGAATGTCTCAGGACCGCGGCAACCGAGTTTACGCAGACACCAGCCCTTGCGAGCTTCTTCGGAACCAAAGGAAGGAGCGAACTCGTCCATGTCGAAGAACTCCTGCCTCGGGCAGTGATCGTGTACGGTTTCGCCGTAGAAAAGCACGGGACGACCGACATCGTCGAGAGGCGGGACACCCTTGGTCACGTAATGCACGATGGTGCCGACCAGGGAGAACGGGTTCGGGGGACAACCGGGTACGTTGACAATGGGCTTGCCGGGATAGAGTTCCCAGACACCCTTTGTCTCGGTCGGGTTCGGTGCGGCTTTTTGGACGCCACCGTAAGAAGCGCAGGTACCATAAGTGATGGTTGCATTGGCTTTCTCAACGACCTTGGTGGTGTTTTCCAACATGGTGTGACCACCGACTTTACCGTGTGCGCCGGGCTCATTGGCAGTACCGGCAGCAGCAGTGGGAACGCCACCTTCGATGACGGCGACGTAGTTGCCGTTGGCAACGGTATCCCACAGGGCCTTTTCTGCAGCGTGACCTGCGGCGGCCATGATGGTCTCGTGGTAGTTGAGAGAGATATAATCCAGAATGAGAGCGTCGATATAAGGTTCGACAGTTCTCAGAATAGATTCTGAACAACCAGTACATTCAGCGTTGTGCAGCCAGACTACGTCGGGCCTGTTATCGCTGGTGAGGGCTTCGGCGACTTTCGGAGCGAAAGCCGGCCCCATGCCCATCACTGCGGCCACGGTTCCGCAGAACTTCATGAAATCACGACGAGTGACGCCGCGTTTTTCCAGCCGTTCCACGGCTCCGTCCCTGCCATGACCTACGGAAAATTTCATAGAACACCTCCGTAATAAAATGAGTCTGTTATGAAGTGGAGAACACCGTTATTCTCAATCATAACCGTCGGGCACACGCCCGAACTCGGACCTAACCATCTTCAGTGTTACACTTACGACAAGAGTGACACTTTTGACATCCTTTTTCCCGAGTTCGTGCTATAACCCCCCGGAAAAATTTATTAACAATCTCGTATCGCGCTTTACAAACAAAATCAATAGGCAACCCAAAAAAACTTTCAAACGTCCCGGCACGCTACATGCTATCTCCCTCCTGTTTGTGCGTGATTTATAATCGATTGGTTGATCAACTTTTTTCCAACAAAAGTTAAAAAAAGTCCGGTAATTAGGGTGTTGGGAGCAATTTTAGCCCAGAAAAAACAGGCAAAGTCATCTCGGGTAACTCGTATCAACCTGCAACAAATCATTCGTGAGATTTCACACTAGTTTTTTTAACCCGCCTACCCGGCACTTTTCTATTCTGGTTGACAGGCTGAAACCAGCCCCTGATACTCTCGGTGGACACCCCATTCTGCACAGGAGGCAATCATGAGCGTCATCGTCGATTTTTCCATTTTTCCCATGGACAAGGGAACGCAAAGCCTGAGTCCGTATGTTGCTCGCGCCGTGAAAATCGTTCGCGACTCGGGACTTCCCTACCAGCTCGGCCCTATGGGGACGGCTGTCGAAGGCGAGTGGGATGAAGTCATGCAGGTCATCGACAAGTGCTACAAGGAACTTGAACCTGACAGTGAACGTATTTATATGAATATCAAGGTGGATAGCCGCCGTGACAGAACAGACGGTCTGAAGAGCAAAACCGCCAGCGTCACTGAGAAAATCTCAAAACCATAACAGCCAAAGAAGCCCCTTCACCGCAAGAGGAATAAGACAAAACAAAGAAAGGGCGATGACAGGTCATCGCCCTTTTTAAAGTGTACGGGATACTAAAAGGCTGTTGTAAAGATGGGAACCTTGTTAACTCTCGTCAATCGCCACCAGCTCAATTGCTCCCCAGGCTGCTATCTTGCTGTCAAACTGAACGAACACGCCATCCAGCCCGAATTCACGCAATTCCTTGGCCTTTTTCAGCACACGATCAATATCTGCTTCGCCTTGAAGCATATTGCATAACGCAGTGGCTGCGGCGTCCGCCAGCCGGGCATCCGAAGAACGAACAGCCACGAGATCACCCGTCCCGAGGCTCAGCGAATGGCCGATGACTCCACTTGACGCACACACGGCAACGGGGAATGACGCCTCTTCGATTTTCAGACCGACCAAAGCGCCGGAGTCCGGTTCGGCCAGCAATGCCACCACCCGCTCTCGCGTCGAGTGCAAGTAGGTATCACCACCGTTTTCGACGAGGATATTCGGGCTTTCAGTAACAAATCGATCACCTACAGCCTGGGCCACAGCTCCAGCCACAGCCGCCATGGGACCCACGTTGCACACCGCCGCCGCACGGGCCATGGCCCGCACTATTTCCGGTGCTGAGTCAGGTACATCCACAGGCACGAGACTCTCGGCAAAGTCCGGATGGAACATGATCCAGTTCTTGATCTCACCGCGTACCCGGGAAACATAGTCGGCTATCTCTACCTGCAGTTCCTTTTCAGCAACAATCAGTAGATCGGTCTGTTCAACGCCGACCTGAAAGCGATACTCCCCGCTTTGCGGTGCAACAGCAGCACGATACGCTCTATCTGTGGAAAGATATTTTTCCTTCACTGGCGGGGACTCCGAGAGGTTTTTCCCTGTTCCGAACATTTTAGGAACAGGGTTAGGAACACATTATCCACAGGCTTAGAAACCGCCGTCCTCATTGATGAGCACAACCTTGATTCTTCCTTTGGGGAAGGACTTCTCCGTCACAGTCCAGACATTGCAGATTCGCTGCGGGGAATCACAATCCATACAGTACCCGGTCTTGACGCAAGGGGTTTTCATATCCAATCGCATGGTGTTGACCGGAGCGACATATTCCTTAATGCGTTCCATGGCGCGATTCAGATCGGGAACCAGTTTGTTGCGGGTCAGATAAATAATGACATTTTTGGGGCCAAACGTAATGGCGCCGGTCCGATTGCCGAACATGTCGAGATTGACGAGATGCCCTTCTTCGGTGACAGCATTGGTACCGGTCAGAAAACAATCAACCAGCAACGCCTGACGACGCAGTTCATATTTTTCTTCGTTCGTCTTGCTCTTGTCCCAGGTATCAATAACGTCATACTCTCCACAGTCGCGGAGATGTTGATACAGGCCGGTATCTGCCAACGTAACGGAGCCACCCCAGGACAGGGATTTGGGCTGAATCTCAGGCATAATCTCTTCAAGGGTGATCTCCTTGGCGTGGTCGGATGAATCGGCCATGTAGACATCAAATCCGTTTTTCACCAACCGCTCTTTCAGTTGCTGCAGATTCAGACTCCAGAAATTGTCGATGGGCTTGTCCATGTCTCTCTCCATTATTATAGTATTGAAGCGCCAGACAGATTCCGTCTGACTCAAATTGATTTTTTACTCGCCTTCCGCCGGGAAAACCTGTAGCAAAAATCCGGACGGGCCGAAAGGCACCCTGCCCCGGCTTTTCCATGTTTTTACCATAAATTTGGCCTTGACGAGCGGAAGGGTCCCGGTTATATGCTTCCGTTCACCGCAGCTTTTTTAAAGCGAAAATCTACTCTCAGGAGATAATCGATATGAAACGTACTTACCAGCCCAGCAAATGCCGTCGTAAAAGAACCCACGGTTTCCTGGTGCGTTCCCGCACCAAAAACGGTCGCGCGGTGCTCCGCCGCCGTCGCGCCAAAGGGCGTAAAAGATTAGCCGTCTAGCTTGGAACAAGGAGCGTCGGCTGCTCAAAAGTCCCCAGTTCACGGTATGTTATGAACGGGGCAGGAAGCATTTCACCAGAAATTTCATCCTGTTCGTCAAAAACAGAGACACAGGCCAGGGCGGACTCCGCCTTGGCCTTACCGTGAGTAAAAAGATGGGGAACGCAGTCGCCCGCAACAGGATTAAAAGGGTGGTGCGCGAGTACTTCCGGCTGCATCAATACGACTTTGAATTGCCTCTGGATATCGTAGTCGTTCCGAAACGGAACCTTGAGGCCAAGCAGTTGACACTCGCCCTAGCCAAAGAAGAGTTCACCCCGCTACTCACCCGTATTCGTACGGAAGCGGCGTCCTCTTAGAAGAGAGGATAATGATGCGCTCTATTCCCTTGGCGCTCATTTGGTTTTATCAAAAAATCATCTCTCCCTTATTGCCTCCGGCATGTAGGTTCGTACCGTCGTGTTCTGAATACGGCAGGCAGGCCTATATCCGCCATGGCTTTCTCAAGGGGACATTACTCACATCCTGGCGTCTCCTCCGTTGCCAACCTTTTTGCCGCGGGGGATACGACCCCGTTCCGGCCATTTGGCCAGACCCTAAATTAATAGCGAGAATCATCCCATGGACAAGCAGGAGAAAATCCGCCTAGTCATTGCTTTGGCCCTGAGCGCAGTCGTCATTTTCGGCTGGCAGTACATTATGGGCCCGTCGCCCGAAGAAAAGGCTGAAATGGCCCGCATTGCGGCCGAAGCCGAACAACAGACCGCAGCTCTCAAGCAGGAGCCCACCCAAGCCGCAACCAACGTTGCTCCGGCTACCGATTTTGTTCCCACTGAAGGTGTCACTGTTCACGTTGACACTCCGCTTTACACCGCTGTTTTCAATTCCCAGGGCGGTATTCTCGAAAAATTTATCCTGAAGCATCACAAGGAAACCATTGAGGCTGATTCCGCCAATATTGACCTTGTTGGTGAAAAAGCTTTCGCCAAAGGCCCTCTCGGTCTTTTCCTCTCCCGTGGTGGCAACGATCAGGTGCACACCTGGCTGCACGGACAGTGGTCCTTTGATGGCGAAGACATCGTGCTGACCGAACAGGGGTCCGCACGGACCCTGACCTTCACAGGCGAAGTCCACGGTTTCCGCATTCAGCGCGTCCTGACTTTCTACGCTGACACTTACCAGATTCAGGAAAACACCACGGTCACCAACCTCAACGAGACTGGCGTGGAAGGCGGCATCGCTTACACGGCTGCCACCAAGTCCATGTCCGCAGAGGACAATCGCTACAACCCGACCAAAGTCGTTTACATGACTGCTGACACTCGGGAAGAGATGGAAGACCGCGAAGACCTGGAACAGGAAGGCATGACCGGCACCGGTGCACTCAAATGGGGTGTCATCGAGTCCAACTACTTCATGTTCGCCATTGTTCCGGCCAATGCGGAATCCACTTTCTCCGCAGGCTATCAGGACAACGTCTTCCGTATGGCCGTCAACGAAGAAGCGACCTTCATGCCCAATGTCGCCAAGACATTCCAGGCTTCCTACTTCGTCGGTCCCACCGATCGTGAAATGCTGAAGACCATGCCCAACCAGCTCGAAGACGCTGTCAACTTCGGTTGGTTCGACTTCCTGGCAAAGCCCATGCTCATCGCCATGGACTTCTTTTATGATTACGTAGGCAACTACGGTATCGCGATCATCTTGCTGACCATCGTCATCAAGCTGATTTTCTGGCCGCTTTCTCAGAAGAGCTACGAATCCATGGAGCACATGAAGAAACTGCAGCCCATGGTAGCCAAGCTTCGCGAGAAGTATGGCGACGACAAGCAGCGCCTGAATCAGGAAACCATGGCCCTGTACAAAACATATAAAGTGAACCCCATGGGCGGTTGTTTGCCCATGCTGGTGCAGATTCCGGTCTTCTTCGGTCTCTACAAGGCTCTGCTCGGCGCCGTTGAACTGCGTCACGCCCCCTTCATCGAGTACCTGCCTTTCACCGATCTGCCCTGGCTGGCTGACCTTTCCGCCAAGGACCCGTACTACATCACCCCCATCATCATGGGCGCATCCATGTTCCTGCAGCAGAAGATGACCCCGAGTGCCGGTGACCCGACCCAGCAGAAGATCATGCTCTTCATGCCGCTGATCTTTACATTCATGTTCCTGCAGTTCCCCGCAGGCCTGGTCATCTACTGGTTGCTCAACAACCTTCTCTCCATCGGGCAGCAGCTCATGATCGCTCGCAAAAACAAGGCCGCAGCCTAGAACGATTAACGCCTCCGGAGGGCCTTTACACTCCGGCATGACGAGGAAACTACAATGAGTGACTTCAAAGAATTCCAGGGAAAGGACCTGGACGAAGCCATAGAAAGTGCATGTGATTACTTTAATCTGACACGTGACCGCCTTGAGATTGATATCCTGGCTGGTGGATCCTCCGGTATTTTTGGCATCATGGGTGTCAAAAAGGCCAAGGTTCAGGCCCGGCCGCGTGTTCAGGTAAATGCATCCGACATTCTCAATGGTGAAGAAAAATCCAAGGCGCCCAAAAAGAGCCCTAAGCCCAAGCGGCAGCCGAAAAAGCAAAGTGAGCCAGTGGAAACTGGCAATGTGAAAGAACCTGAAGTCGACTACGAAGAACTCGACCAGAAGGTGAACGGCAATGTGGTTGAACCCGAAGTCGATTTCGAGGCTCTTGATGAGGCTATCAATGGCAACGTTGATCCCGAGTTGCTCGAAAAGCGCAAGAAGAACCAACGCGGACGCAAGGCTCCTGCCAAGAAGCCTCGTGAAAACCGGGATAATCGCGACAATCGCAACAAACGCGACAAGGCTCCTCGTGAGCGCAAGCCGCGTCAGGAACAACCACGCAAGGAACCGCGTCGAGAACAGCCTCGTGAGGAACGTCCTCGTGCCAACATGGCCGACTTCGACCCGCAGGTACTGACCGATGTGACCACCGAGGTCATGAACCAGTTGCTCATGCCCATCGTTGGCGAGACCAAGCTGGAAGTGACCATCGAGACCGATCGCGTGAAAGTCTTCATTGATGATGAAGAAAATTCCGGTCTGATCATCGGTCGCGAAGGCCAGACGCTCTCTTCCCTGCAGTATCTGGTCAATCGACTGGTTTCCCGCCGCATGGAAGCATCTGTCCGCATTCAGGTAGATACCGGTGATTACCGTGAGCGTCAGGATGAAAAGCTGCGCCAGATAGCCCTGCACCTCGCAGAAAAGGCTGACGATCTGGGACGCCCCCAGTCCACCAAGCCGCTCTCTTCCTATCATCGCCGGGTCGTTCACCTCGCGTTGCAGGAAAATGAGACCGTGTTTACCCGATCCAAGGGCGAAGGTCCCATGAAGCGGGTGCTCATCGTCCCGAAGAGCAGAAAAAACGACCGCCGTCGTTAACGCTGATATAATGAAACAAGGCCGAGGGACATTTCCTCGGCCTTGTTTTTTATCCAGTAACGTCCCTCATCAACAGCAGGACTTCCACCTGTCTTCTCCCTTTTTCTCCACACGGAAACTTTGCCTTTCCGCCAGCCTTGGAGTATGAGCACCTCATGCTTGATCCATCACGAGCCAAAGACACCATTGCAGCTATTGCAACGCCTCCAGGGGATGGTGGTGTCGGCATTATTCGCATAAGCGGACCGTTAAGCCGGGAAATCGCTGCATCACTTTTCGATGCTGCCAGCCCCAGCTTTACCGATTTTCAACCCTACAGGCTCCACTATGGGCTGATGCATGATCGTAACGGGCAACGCCTGGACGATGTGCTTACAGCCTATATGCCCGCGCCCAACTCCTATACCGGGGAAGATGTCATCGAGATCAACTGCCATGGCGGCAGGGCCATCCTCGGAGCTGTACTGGAAGAGATTCTTTCCAAGGGCGCTCGTCTGGCCGAACGCGGTGAATTCACCTATCGCGCTTTCATGAATGGCCGGATGGACCTGTCTCAGGCCGAAGCCGTTGCCGAAATGATCCATGCTCCGACCAAGGCAGCAATGCATCTGGCCCAGGTCAAGATGTCCGGCTTGCTTGGCGAGAAGATCAAGGAACTCAAACTTCGGCTCGAACACCTGCGTGCTCAGTTGGTTATCGCGGTAGACTTCCCAGAAGACGAGTTGGAGTGTCTGTCCCCTGAAGAACTGGTGACCGTATCCAGCGATGTCCGAAGTGAAATTGAGACCATGCTGAGCGCCATGGATCGCACCCGGGCGTGGCGAGAAGGCGCACTGGTTGTGCTTGCCGGACGTGTCAATGCCGGTAAATCGAGCCTCATGAACAGCCTGCTTGGACGCAATCGGGCCATTGTTACGGATCAACCCGGCACCACTCGCGACTACCTTGAAGAATCCGTCAATCTGGACGGGCTGACAATCCGACTGACAGATACGGCCGGTATCCGCGAAACTGACGATGCCATTGAAGCTGCCGGTCTTGAGATGGGTCGTGAACTCATGGAACAGGCCGATCTCATACTTTTCATCACCGATGCCTCGGCTCCGGTGGATGACGAGGTGCTCGATGCAGTCCGGTCTCTCGACAAAGCAAAGACGCTCGTTGTCCTCAACAAAGCGGACCTCCCCGGTTTCGATTTGACCAATGGAGAGCCACTCACCGACCTCGGGGTTGAGGCACAAACGGTCTCGGCCAAGACCGGCACTGGTATCGACACCCTCTGCGACCGGATCCGGGACCGCGTCCTTCAGGGTGCGGGCCAACCTGATCCTGACGAACTGGCACCCAATGCCCGTCAGGCTTCTGTGCTCAACTCCGCCATGCAAGAACTCATGGATCTGGAGGCCGATGCCATGGGCGGCATTCCGTACGACCTGCTTTCCGTACGTCTGGAGACAGCTTGTGACACGCTGGCAGGCATTACCGGTGAAATCACATCCAATGAAATACTCAACTCGATTTTCGATTCATTCTGCATAGGAAAATAGCCGTGGAAGACAAGCAAGAGAAGCCAGAAATCATTGATGTTCAGCATGTAACCTGCGGATTGGTGCCGCTCATGCAAACGCACCTCGAAGGTAGTGACCCTGAAGTAAACGCGCTGCAATTTCGTATTCGACAAGGCATTGAAACCGAGTTGTGGAACTCCTTTGGTACGGGCGGCCAATGGCGTCTTACCGAGATCAAAAAGGATTTATTTCATGATGTGGCGTGCTTTGTGCGTGAAGAAATAAGCGAGCTGGACCCCTTGGGGCTCATGGATTTTTAAATGCACCTCGAACTGGAAGAAGGCGGTATCGAACGCCTGGATGCTATTCGTCCCTTATGGGAGCGACTGAATCGCCTTCATGCAGACGTAACTCCTCACTTTCGGGCAGACTTCAAAGCCTACGAATTTGAGGATCGCAAACAATACCTTGAAAGCAAAAGCACATTGGGTGAAGTGCGTGTCTTCCTGATTACGGATGCGGGGCATGGCATCGGATTTTGTATCGCTTCACTGCGACGCGACCTACATGGCGAAATTGAATCCATTTACATCATGGATGAATACCGGGGCGCCAAACTCGGCGACCGACTCATGCGCGCCGCCCTCACATGGATGGACACCCATGGGGCGCTGACCAAATCGGTCAATGTGGTGTTCGGCAATGAGCAGGCTTTCCCTTTCTATGCCAAGTATGGGTTTTTACCCCGTTCCACCACACTTCTGCAGACCTAGCTCCTTACGCATCCCTCTATCACGCGCAGGGGCAGCTACTCCCCCTGCTTCTCACTCTCACTCACATCCGGTGTCAGGAATCGCAACACGAGGTATCCCATTCCGCCCGCAGCAAGGGAGGCGAAGAGAATCGCGATCTTCGATAGCTCAATGAAATTGGACGTTTCATCGAAAGCCAGATTGGCTATGAAAATGGACATCGTGAAACCGACACCAGCCAGACAACTGGCTCCCCAGAGATGGATGAGCGTGGTTCGATCGGGGAAATCGGCCAATCCCAACTTTTTGACAATCCAGCAGGCACCCGTGACTCCCAGCTGCTTTCCGACGATGAGTCCGAGGAAAATACCCATGGAGACCGGTGTCAGCAGTTCGGTGAACACATTCGCCTGAAAGGTCACGCCCGCATTGGCCAGAGCAAAAATGGGCATGATGAAAAAAGCGACCCACGGATGCAGGGTGTGTTCAATATTTTGTAGAGGAGTAGTGGCGTCGTGATACGCGTGCTCAATCGAATGCAGTGCGATCTGCTGCTCCTTGTTCGTCAAAACACTTTTCCCCGGCGTAATGGCCAACTCGAATATTTCCGCTGCGTTTCGGAGTTCTTCCACAAAAGACGAACAATTCATGCGAGTTCCAGCAGGAATCGTTAACGCGGCAAGAACACCGGCGATGGTCGCGTGGATGCCTGATTTCAAAAATGCGAACCAGACAATGACACCCAGCAGCAGATACGGAATGGAACTGCGAATATCCCACCTGAAATTGAGCACGGCCATGGCACAAAGAACTGCAACTCCAATCCCCAGAGCCACAAGATCAAGTGAAGCAGTATAAAAAATGGCGATAACGAGAATGGCGCCGATATCATCAACGATGGCAACGGCAGTAAGGAAAATTTTCAGCCCGATGGGAACACGGTTCCCGAGCATGGACATGATCCCGAGGGCAAAGGCGATGTCGGTAGCCATGGGAATGCCCCATCCAGCCAGAGAAGCTTCCCCGCTATTGAGACCGAAGAAGATCAGGGCAGGAACGACCATGCCACCCACGGCAGCCGCTACCGGCATGATGGTCTGACTGGGGGTGGACAGTCCACCTACCAGCAGTTCTCGTTTGATTTCCAGGCCTACCACGAAAAAAAAGATGGCCATAAGACCATCATTAATCCACAGAATCGCCTCTTTGGAGAGCACCCAGTCACCAATACCAACGGTAAGCTTGGTCTGCCATACCGCATCATAGGTATGTGCCCACGGAGAATTGGCCCAGATCAATGCCGCCAACGTACACGCCAGAAGCGCGATACCACCCGACGCTTCCATCTTGAAAAACGCGTCGAAGGATTTCAGCAGGTATTTGACTGGTAAAGGCCGCTGTTCTTTGCCTCCGTTCATCATGACACTCCTATGAGTTTTATATTGGAAAACTATACCACTTTTTCAATTCAGAGCAACCCGCACGCAGGCAAAGGCCTGTAAGGGAGAGGCTGTATGCTAATAAGCTGATTGTTCTAAAGAACAATCAACAAAGTCCCCTCCTGCACAAACGCAGGAAAGGGCCTTTGAAAACAAGTGGTTATTTATGATATACTGAATCATTGACGGCAATGAAGCCGCTTTGCTTCTACCCGGCAGCCCGAGCCGCTACCTTGGCGGCCTCTTCGCCTTTCCCCTGAGCTTCCAGTGCTTCCACAAGAACATCCCAATAGGCATCTTTGCTCGGGGACAGGGCTGAGGATTGGCGAGCCAAGACCTCCGCAATTTGCGGATCTTCTCCCTGATCGAGATAGAGCTTCGCCAGCATGTGCATAGCCTGATGATCGTTGTGATCGGCATTCAGGGCGAGGTGCAGATATTCGCGCGTACCTTCGATGTCGCCTTTTTTGTAAGCGACTCTGGCCAGAGGGCGGAGCACCATGCGCTCGCCACCATCCTGCTCGGCGGCCCGCAAGTACAGTTCCATGGCTTCATCAAGCCGCCCGCCGTTCTCCTCCAGCGTTCCAAGACGCATGAGCGAGTAGACGTGTTCCGGCTCGACCTCCAGGCATAGCCTGTAGGCTTCTTCCGCTTTCTGCAGGTTGTTCAGTCGGTGATTGGCCCACCCCAGATTGTAGAGGGCGAGGATGTCGCTTTGGTCATAGGTGATGACCTCTTCGAAATATTGTCGCGCTTCCTCATATTTACCAAGCTGCGCATAGCAGATGCCCAGTGAGTTGCGTGCCAGCAAGTTTTTCTCGTCATCGACCAGGGCCAGCTTGAATTCTTCGATGGCGCCGTACACATCGCCATCCATGAACCGCCGGTCAGCGGAAAGATTCAATGAAATGGAATCAAAAACCGCGACTTTGGGATCAGGCAGCAGCACGGCGTGCTCCAGAGCTTTCCGACAGTTGTCGAGGATGTCGGCCCGATCGAAATTAAGGAACGGGTAACAGGAGGAACCAACTGCCACCTTCACGCCGTATGTTTCGCGCACCCGTTTTTCAATTTCAAGTGAGCGCTCCATCAACACTTCCCGGTCCACGTCTTCCTGGAAGAATATCATGCCGTTCAGGCCGAAACGACCACCGAAAGCCGTATCACCGACAACGCCACGGGCCAGTGCGCCGACATCGGCAATGAGCCGATCCATGGCCTCCTGATACCCGTCATCGGATTCAGCGGGCTGGTCCAGCACCCGGATAAGGGAAAGACCGAAGGACTCTGGTGTCAGCCGTGCCGTGGAAAAATTGGATATGAAATCACTGTAATTATATAAATTTGTTGCGGCGTCCTTGCGCACCTTGTCACCCTTGGATGCGGTAGCGTCGGAGAAGAGGGAGTTCTCGCCGGAGACAATGGTCAGGCGATCACCGGGATCAATGTTTGTGCTGACATCGCCTAGAGAAAGCACCTCGGCCAGTGCAATTTCGTTCTGCACTTCGACAAGGACCACTTCGCCCTTGTACATGGCCGGATAACGACCCGCGAGGCGTTCATCTGCTGTCAGATGGGCCGAAGCCGCAGCCCCGGATTTCGGTGCTCGCACCAGAAACCGCTGCCCCACCTTGGCACCACAGGTCTCGCCCAGAGAGACAACCATCCTGTTCATGGGCAGCACTTCAATGACGCGTCCGCCCTTGGAAAGAATATCCCCATACCCGAAGACTCGGTTACGTCCCTGATCCTTGGCTACGGCAACACCCTTTCGCGCTTTGCGAACCAACATTCTGGACTGCTCGGACAACGCCCGCCGGAACTGAGCGCCTTCAAGCCCCTGTGGGTAATTCACGAACCCGATGGAACCAGTGATTGTGATGGTGTCGTTGGTTATATCATCCACGAAAGAAAGCTTGCTGATGCCCGAACGGATCACCTCGGACAACTGGAACGTGGCACGGGGCTTCGCATCCGGTACCAGAATGGCGAACTTGTCGTTGGAAAAACGGGCCACCGTCGTATATTTCGGGCAAAGCTTCTGGAGCAGACGCCCCACTTCGGAGAGGATGTCATCGCCGGTCAGGTAGCCGTACTGCTCATTGATCCACTGAAACCCATCCAGATCGAGAAACAGCACCCCCAGCGTGCCGGTGAACGCCATGTCCACTTCCCGACTCTCCACCCCAGTGGCGCAGGTTCCCGTATCAATGCAGCCTTGCACCTGATCAATGGACTTTCCCAATTCATCGAGGAAATAGTCCCGCGAGAACAGGCCGGTCAACGGATCAGTGACCCCTTTCTTGTACAGGGCAATCTTCTCCAGCACGTTGCTGGCCAGGGACATGAGGTATTTAGGTTCAGTTGAAGGCGCCTTGAGCCGAACGCCCTTGGCGATAAAAAAGCATAACATCTCGCCCTGAAAGATCAGGGGCAGGATCAGTTCCTTGTCTTCGGCCCGGTATTCCGGATCAGGAATGTCCTCGTACCGCTCCCGAGGGAAGAAAAGACTGTATGATGAAAATGGCAGAAACTCATTGATACAGTCTTTGATGGTGTGCTCGAAATCGATCAACTCCTGGGGAGTGAACGACAGGTATCCGTCAGCGAAGATGTCATTAATTGTTCGCATAATACGGAAGGGTACAATGGGGTCGTTTTTTTCTCAAACAAAAGTTGCGCATTAAAGAGGATCGGCTCTTTTGATTCCGGCTGTTAACCTGCATTGCATCAAAAAGGATATCGACTATATCAATGTATCCAGATATAGAAATTTTTCTTGACTATTCCCCTTAAGCCTGTCAGCTACTCGGTAACAATACGGAACTATGCAAATACTGACTAATCCAAAAACACTGCAAGCCAAATGCCTTGAGTGGCGGAAAGCGGGCCTGACAATAGGCCTGGTTCCGACCATGGGGTTTTTCCATGAAGGCCACCTCGCACTCATGGAAAAAGCGCGTCCGTTGTGTGACAAACTGATCGTTTCGCTTTTCGTCAATCCGACACAGTTCGGAGAGAATGAAGACCTCGACAAGTACCCGCACGACTTCGACGGCGACAAGGCCAAGGCCCAGTCCATGGGCACGGACCTCTTGTTCGCACCGGCTCCAGGCGACATGTACGACAACGACCACGCCACGTGGATCGATGTCCCCGAGTTGGGAGAGCATCTGTGTGGTGCTGCCAGACCGGGCCATTTCCGGGGCGTGTGTACCGTGGTTACCAAATTGTTCATGCTCTCTCATGCAGACGTGGCCGTCTTCGGCCAGAAGGACTGGCAGCAGCTCGCCATCATCCGGCGCATGGTCAGGGATCTCAACATCCCGATCCGCCTTGTCGGACACGAAATCGTTCGCGAAGCTGACGGCCTGGCCCTGAGCTCGCGCAACGCCTACCTGACGGAATCCGAACGGGCTGCGGCCCCGGCCATCCGGCAGGGACTGCTCAAGATCGCCGAGTCCGTTACCAACGGAGAACGGGACGCGGAGACCATCAAGGAACTTCTGCGCCGCGAATATACTACCAACCTGCCCGATGGGCGGGTAGATTACATTGAGGTTGTCGATCCCGACGCCATTACGCCGGTATCCGAGGCAACCAGAACGGTATTGGTTGCTGTGGCCGTCCATCTGGGCAAGGCCCGGCTGATAGATAACATTCTGATAGAGGTGTAAACCATTGGCTCAACGCTGTTTTTTAAGCGCCAAGATTCACGGCGTCACCATAACCTGCGCTAACCTGGAATACCGTGGCAGCCTTTCCATCGACACCAAGTTGATGAAAGAAGTTGGCATCCTGCCGTACGAGCAGGTGGACGTATACAACCTGGACAACGGAGAACGTTTGACCACTTATGCCATTCCCGGTGCTCCCGGCGAGATTTGTCTCAACGGAGCTGCCGCACACAAGGGCAAAGTGGGCGAACGCGTCATCATCGCTACCTACATGTGGCTGGATGAAACCGAGGCCAAGACCCGAAAACCCCGCGTTATCGTTGCTGGCAAAGACAACACGGTCGACGAAATCCTTGAGTGCGACCTCAATCCCGATTTCTAGACGATCATTTTATAGCAGTATCCTGAAGGAGGACTCTGATGCAGATTGAAGGTAAATACCTGTTCACTTCCGAATCCGTGACTGAAGGTCACCCCGACAAAGTCGCTGACCAGATTTCCGATGCCATCCTGGATGCCATCATTGGTCAGGACCCCATGGCTCGCGTAGCTTGCGAAACCCTGGTCACCACCGGCATGGCTTTCATCGCCGGCGAAATCTCCACTTCCGCCTACGCTGATTTCCCCGAAATCGTCCGCGACACCATCAAATCCATCGGCTACAACTCTGCCGACAACATGGGCTTTGACTGGGAAACCTGCGCTGTTATTTCCTCCATCGACAAGCAGTCCCCGGATATCGCACAGGGTGTCGATCGCCAGAAGCCCGAAGAACAGGGCGCAGGCGACCAGGGCATGATGTTCGGTTTCGCGACCAACGAAACCCCGACCCTGATGCCCACCCCAATCTACTACGCTCACAAACTTTCCAAACGTCTCACCGATGTCCGTAAGGAAGGCGTTCTCGACTACCTGCGTCCTGATGGAAAGACCCAGGTCTGTGTCCAGTTCGACAACGGCAAGCCCGTTCGCATCGACAACGTGGTTGTTTCCTCCCAGCACGCTGAAGGCGTTGAACTCGCTCAGTTGCAGGAAGACATCCTCCGCGAAGTCGTGCTGAAGACCCTGCCCGAGAATCTGATCGATGAGAATCTCAAATCCTACATCAACCCCACCGGTCGTTTCGTTATCGGCGGCCCTGTCGGCGACTGCGGTCTGACCGGTCGCAAAATCATCAACGACACCTACGGTGGCGCCGGTGCTCACGGCGGTGGCGCATTCTCCGGTAAAGACCCGTCCAAGGTTGACCGCTCCGGCGCATACATGGCCCGCTACGTTGCCAAAAACGTTGTCGCTGCCGGTCTGGCCGAACAGTGCGAAGTACAGATCGCTTACGCCATCGGCGTTGCCGAGCCTGTCTCCGTCGTGGTTTGCTCCCGCGGCACCGGTCAGGTATCCGACGAGCAGCTCACCAAAGCGGTCACCGAAGTATTCGACATGCGTCCTTACTACATCCTTGAGCGCCTGAACCTGCGTCGTCCCATCTTCCAGAAATCCACCAACTACGGCCACTTCGGTCGCGAGTTGCCTGAATTCTCCTGGGAACAGACTGACGCTGTCGACGATCTTCGCACTGCCTGCAAGATCTAGCGCACGCGCACTCTACCTGAACATGACAAGACCCCTGACGGCATGCCGTCAGGGGTTTTCGTTTGTCCGCATTATAGAATGAGATAGGGTATTCACTTATTCGTTTCACATGCTATTCTACAGTATGAGTAGAAATGCCATTCTCATTATAACTGCTGCATGCGCGACACTCCTCATGAGTTTTTCGACCGGCATCTGCGGCCAGTCTCGCCGGATTGTACTGGCGACGCACGACCTGAATCCGTACGGATACTATCATGATTCAGGAAAGTTCGATGGCGATGCAGTTCGCGTGGTTCGATACGCACTGGATAAAATGGGAATATCGCTCAATCTCATTGTGGTTCCGTGGGAGCGTGCCCAACTCATGACCTGGGAAGGTGAAGCCGACGGTTTTTTTGCTGCCTCGAAAAATGAATACCGCGAACGCCATGGAGTCATGTCCGAGATCATCGCCGACCAGAAATGGACATGGTACATGCTCAAAAGCAATCCACTCGATCCAAGCAACGACGATTTCAAAGAGAATGCGCGTGTCACATCATTTATTGGTGCCAATATGCTCAAATGGCTCAAGAACAACGGTTATTTGGTCGCCACGCCTCCTAAAAACACAGAAGCACTCGCAAGAATGCTCCAGTATCAACGGTTTGACGCCGCCCTGGCCAACCATCGAGTCATGGAGAACATCATCCACAAACACAAACTGCACGGCAAGTTCAAAAGCCGCACGCTTCAGGACAAGCCGCTTGGTGTGTACTTCAACCGGAATTACCTGGCACGCCACCCGGAGTTTCTCGAAGAATTCAACCACTATGTACGTGAATACCGAACGCTCAATCCATAAGTCAGGAACAGGTTTTGTCTTCCTCGCGAGTCATGTCGGCGCACAGGATGATGTGCCGTCCGCTGGCCCGGTGATACACAACATGGGCAATGGTGGTGCACAGATTGCCGGATGCCAATGAAATATATGGCGGCGTGGTGAATTTCTCCAGCCCAGCCTGGATGGGAAGATAGTATTCCTTGAGCGAATGGTCGGCGCCCATGGTGGCCGGTTCATAGAGAAACCGCTTGGATTCCTTGAGCCGCTCAGGGTTGCAGACGGTATCCGTCATCTGCCTGCCCTTCATATCGAGCACATACAGGCACTCCACATTGGGGTACGTGACCATGAATTTGCTCAGGGCATGCCTGATCCCTCGGGACGGCGTGTCAGCCAGAATCTGACACATGGTCAGTACGATCAGATCAAGGCGCGAGAACAGACGTTTTTCCTCGGCTATGCGACGTGTTCTATTCAACCGATGCTGATCGGCCAAGGCATCCACCTTCTCCGACATGCCCGGAACCGCATCCAGCCCCGGCGCAGGTCTGGCAAAATAGAATCCCTGAAACACATCAATGCCGTTCTCCAGCAGACACATGGCTTCGCTGCTTGTTTCGACCCCTTCGGCCACCACAAGCGAGCCTATGCGATTCGACATCTGGGTAAAACTTCGGACGACTTCCAACTTGTGGAAATGACGGTTCACCCCGGAAATCAACGATCGGTCCAACTTGATCACATCCGGTTTGATCAGGGGAATACGATCCAAATTGGAATACCCGGCACCAACGTCATCGAGCGCAATGAGAAAATCCTTTTTCCGGTAGAATCGCACGAACTCCATCAGTGCATCCACATCACTGCAACGGGATTCGATGATCTCGATAATGACATTATTGGGGCTGATGCCACACCGTTCCACCAGTTTCAGGAGATGGTTCGACCCTCTGGTAAGCGAGTTGATGCAGGATGCGTCGATGTTCATGGAAAGCATGACCGTCTTGTCGCGTCGATGCAACGCAGCAAAGGATTCCATGGCCTTGGTTCGGCACACTCGATCCAGTGCAAGACGTGACGCCCCGTCATTGGCCTGCTCGAAAAGCAGGTTTGGCGGGATGATGTCTCCGGTTTCGGGATCAAAGCCCCTGCTCAAAGCCTCCAGCCCGATAACCGCTTTTCGCTTGAGCGAAACCTGAGGCTGAAAATGGGTCAGGATGAGCTTTTTATCTACTATTTCCTGTAGGGTAGGCATACTGGTCAACATAGTCGTAAGTGAGGGTTCCAAGAATAGTTAAATACGTGTTTGAACTTATGATGAAAGTAAGCCGGGGCGGGAAAGCCCGCCCCGGCTGATTATCGATTCGCAATCCGTTTTTTAGAGGATGCCGTCTTCGCCGGTACGGATACGGAGGGCCTTGGCCAGTTCCGTGACGAAGATAACACCATCGCCTTCGGTTCCGGTTTGACCGGCGGTCTGTATCGCTTCGATGGCTTTGGCTTCAAAGTCATCATTGACGCCGATTTCAAGACGAACCTTTTTAAGCAGGTTCACTTCCATCTGAACGCCGCGGTAGGTTTCGGTGAATCCTTTCTGGCGTCCTGAGCCGAGGATGTTGGTGACGGACAGTGAGTAGATCTCCTTGGCATAAAGAGCCTGCTTCACGTCGTTGAGCTTTTCGGGTCTGATGTATGCTATGATAAGCTTCATTTTCTTATTCTCCTTGTGATGTCTGGGGTTCAAATCTTCGCGACTATTCGTTGCTGAAGAGCTGGAAGCCGTTGTAGGACTCGGAGCCGTGTTCGGCTATATCCAGACCCTTGAGTTCCTCTTCCTTGGTGACGCGCAGACCGAACATGGCCTTCACGATGGACATCAGGATATACCCTGCGCCGAACGCCCAGATGAAGAAGACGCCGACACCGATGAGCTGTACGCCGAGCTGGGCGAAGCCGCCGCCGTAGAACAGGCCACCGTCGGTATTGAAGAGACCGCAAGCCAGGGTACCCCAGGCACCGCACACGCCGTGGACAGAAGATGCACCGACCGGATCATCGATCTTCAGCACCTTGTCGATGAATTCGATGGACATGACCACCAGCATACCGGCGATGAGACCGATCACGATGGAACCGGAGGGAGAAACAGTGGCACAACCGGCAGTGATACCGACCAGTCCGGCCAAAGCACCGTTCATGGTCATGGAGATGTCAGGCTTGCCGTAACGGAACCAGGAGATGATCATGGCGCCGAGCACACCGCCACCGGCAGCGAGGGAGGTGTTCATTGCGATGAAACCGATGGTGTTGTCAGCAGTGGTGGTGGAACCGGGGTTGAAGCCGAACCAGCCGAACCAGAGGACGAAGACGCCCAGACCGGCCAGGGGAATGTTGTGGCCGGGGATGGCCTTTGCCTTGCCGTCTTCAGTGTACTTGCCGATACGGGGACCCAGGACCATGGCACCAGCCAGGGCGATCCAGCCACCGACGGAGTGAACAACGGAAGAACCGGCGAAGTCACAGAAACCAAGGCCTTCGAGCCAACCTGCGCCGTCATCGCCGAGCCACAGGGAACCCCATGCCCAGTGACCGGACAACGGGTAGATGACACCGGTCAGGACAATGGATACGATGATGTAGCTGGAAAATTTGGTGCGCTCTGCCATGCCACCGGAAACGATGGTGGCAGCAGTGGCGGCAAATACGGACTGGAAGAACCAGAACGTGTAGGTCCAGGGCAGATCAGCTTCGGCGACACCGCCAAGGGCGAAACCGGAAGTTCCCATGAAGCCACCGGCGTCGAGGCCGAACATGATGGCGAAGCCGAAGAGGAAGAAGCAGATGGATCCGACAGAGAAATCCAGGAAGTTCTTCATCATGATGTTACCGGCGGATTTCGCGCGGGTGAAACCTGCTTCGACACAACCGAAACCGGCCTGCATGAGCATGACCAGGATGGCGGCGACCAGGGTCCAGAGAATGTTACCATTGCTCTGCGTGAGGTACTCTACCTCTTCTGCGTGGGCGAGGGTCGGAACCAGTGCTGCACCAATTGCGGCCATGGCGACTGCGACCTTCGAAAACTTGGGGGTCGGGGACTTTCTTACAAACATTGCGGTACTCCTCCTTGAAGTGGAATGCGTTGCTTAACCTGCCCTTCCCCTATCAAGACCCGTGCCAAAACCGATTAATGTTGCCATTTGCGTAAAAACTGGTATTTTAGCGTTTTTTAAAGTGTTATTTTTTTGCAAATTTGTTATTTTCTACATTTTTGAATTGTCCAAATTGCATCAAAATTGTCAATTCATAACTAATCGCAAAAATGACCGCCGGTCACACTATTATATAGTAATATACGATATCCACCTGAAATTTCGTAAAATTTTATCGTTGACATAAAACTTGGCATGGTGTTAGTGTTCTTGCATCATGAAGTTTGAAGCCACCCACTCCGCATACTTTTCCTACTTTTACTTTGGATATTGGTATACCCACGCTCGTGGTCTGGGAAGAGGTGCACTGTAACCAAGTGGTGGATACAAACAAACTAGAACCTCTTTTAGGGCCGCGGGCGTAAGCCGGCGGCCCTAATTTTTTTTCGACCGCCGGCAAAAACCGTTCGGGGGCCTAGAAAAAAACAAGGAGCAAGAAGATGCACATCGGAAAAGCAATTCGGTTGGAACGAATCGTCAATCGCAATACGGGGAAAACGATCATTGTCCCCATGGACCATGGAGTCACAGTCGGACCAATTGATGGTCTGGTGGACATGCGGGAAGCAGTGGGCAAAGTGGTGGATGGCGGAGCCAACGCCGTCATCGAACACAAGGGACTCGTTCGATGCGGTCACCGAGCCGAAGGAAAAGATATCGGCCTGATCGTCCACCTCTCCGCCTCAACCACCCTCTCCCCCTTCCCCAACGCCAAATCCCTCGTCGCCAGCGTAGAAGACGCCATCCGCCTCGGCGCAGACGCCATTTCCATCCACTGCAATCTCGGTGATGAGACCGAATCCGCCATGCTGGCCGATTTCGGTAAAATTGCCGCCGACGCCTCCAACTGGGGCATGCCGCTTCTTTCCATGGTCTACGCCCGGGGCCCGAAAGTCGGCAATGAATACGACCCGAACATCGTTGCCCATTGCGCACGCGTTGGAACCGAGCTTGGCGCAGACATCATCAAGGTCAACTACACCGGCGATCCTGAAACTTTCTCCAAAGTATGTGACGCCTGCTGCGTACCCGTTGTCATCGCAGGTGGCCCCAAACTCGACAGCACCGAATCCTTCCTCCAGATGGTCCACGATTCCCTGGAAGCAGGCGGCGCCGGCTTGTCCGTCGGACGCAACGTCTTCCAGCATGAGAATCCCACCAGACTGGTTGAAGCTCTGAACATGATAGTGCATCATGACGAATCCGTAGAAAAAGCCCTCGAACATATCAATCAACAGTAATTGGAAGCACCATGAAAAAAGTCATCTTCAAATCGGTCCCCTTTGACAAAAAGCTGATCACCCTCGCCCTCGAATCCGGTGTGGACGCCGTTATGGTGGAAAAGGATCAAGTGGAAGCCGTGCAATCCCTTGGTCGCGTCACTGTCATCACCCCTGAAGACATGCCCGTTGTCGAGCTGACAAAAAAGGCGGATGAGGACACCGCGGTCAAACGCATCGCAAAAGGCGAGGACGTGGTCCTGAAAAAGGGCTGGGAAATCATCCCGGTAGAAAACATTCTCGCACAGGTGGATACCCTTGCCCTGGAATGTGAAAATCTGGATCGTGCCGTTCTGGCAGCCGGTATCCTTGAGCGTGGCTGCGACACCGTGGTCGTTCTCCCTGAAGGAGCCGCCGACCTGAAGCAGATCGTCACCGAACTCAAACTCTCGCAGGGAACCATGGACCTCCAAATCGCAACCGTCACTGAAATCGAGCCCACCGGACTCGGCCACCGCGTCTGCGTCGACACCATCTCCATGCTCAAGAAAGGCCAGGGCATGCTCATCGGTAACTCGTCGGCCTTTTCCTTTCTGGTGCATGCCGAGACCGAGTCGAACCCCTATGTGGCCGCACGCCCCTTCCGCATCAATGCCGGCGCAGTTCACGCCTATGCCCAGATGCCCGGTGACAAGACCACCTATCTCGAAGAACTGGGTGCCGGAAGCGAAGTGCTCATCGTCGGTGCTGACGGCAAGACTTCCCTGTCCACGGTCGGTCGTGTCAAAGTCGAAGTACGCCCCATGCTGCTGATCAAGGCTGCAGTGGAGACCGAAGACGGTACCAAGGAAGGCCAGGTTTTCCTGCAGAATGCTGAAACCATTCGCGTCGTCAACGACAAGGGTGAGCCTGTTTCCGTGGTCACGCTGAAAAAGGGCGACAAGATCATGGTCAAGACAGATGAGGCCGGAAGACACTTCGGCATGCGCATCAAGGAAGAGATCAAAGAGGGATAATCCCCGTACCGATTTCCAATGATGAACGATAGCAGTAGCCCGTGTGGGCGATGAACATACCAACACTTGAAACCAATACCTGACGCCACAGAACAGGCACGACCTCAGGGTCGACAGGAGAAAACGATGGCTGACAACGAACAAAACGACATCCCGGATCTTGGTGAACTGCGCGGTCAGATAGACAATCTGGACCAGCAGATCGTCAACTTGCTCAACAAACGTGCTCAGGTGAGTCTCAGCGTTGGCCGCTACAAGGCAGCCAAAGGCGAGTCCATCTACAAGCCGTTTCGCGAGCAGGAAGTGATGAACATGATCGCAGATTCTTCCCCCGGCCCGCTGCCGGACAGACACCTGCGCACCATATATCGGGAGATCATGTCTTCCTCCCGTCATCTGCAACGCCCGGAAAACGTCGTCTATCTGGGGCCTGAAGGCACCTTCTCCTATTTTGCAGCCATCGAACACATGGGAAGCTCCGCCGCGCTGACGCCCAAGAACAATTTTGAAGAAATCTTCCGCGCCGTGGCCGAAGAAGGGGCCGAACTGGGCGTCATCCCGCTGGAAAACTCCATTGAAGGCACGGTCGGCCAGGTCGTCGATCTGTTCATGAAGTATAAGGTATATATACAGGCGGAGGTCTTCAGCCGCATCAGCCATTGCCTCATGTCCCATGCCGACTCCCTTGATGACGTAGAAGTCATTTACTCGCATCCCCAGCCACTCGGTCAGTGCCGGGAATGGTTGCGCGCGAACATGCGCGACGTGCCGACCATCCCCATGGAGTCCACGGCTGAAGCGGCAAAGCTGGTCGCCAGCAAGAAGGCCGCGGCTGTAGTCGGACACCGCAAGCTGGCTGACCTGCACGGCATGCGCATTCTGGCAGACTCCATCGAGGACCTGCCCGACAACTGGACCCGCTTCCTGATCATCGGCTCTGCTCCAAGCCAGGAAGACCGCCGCGACAAGACCAGTCTTTTGATAACCCTGCCGGACAAACCCGGTGCACTGGCCCGGGTGCTGACAACATTGGCACACCAGTCCATCAACATGACCAAACTGGAGTCCCGTCCGTTCAAGGGCGAAAAATGGAAGTACGTCTTTTTCATGGACCTCGAATGCGATTTCGGAGGCGACCGTTACGAAGATGTACTCGAAGACATTCGACACCAATGCCACACATTGCGCGTATTGGGGTCGTACCCCACTCAGGAGGAAAGGCAATGAGCAAGAAACCAATCATTATCAACGCCCCGGCCAGCAAATCTCTCTCTCACCGCACACTGATCGCGGCAGCGCTGGCCAATGGCCTATCCAGAATCTCGTCTGCCCTCGACAGTGATGACATCACACGGACCCGGGATTGCCTGACCAACTGCGGAGCGGACATCAAGGAAGAGAACGGCGACCTGATTGTCAGGGGCATGACGGATGGTCCCCGAGGCGGCAACGCTGACGGGAAAAACAAAGACGAAGCCCCCCACGAACTCTTCATGCACGAATCCGGTACCACCTGCCGCCTGATGACGGCCGTTGCCGCTGCCGGACACGGATCATTCAATGTTCATGGTGCACCACGAATGCACGAGCGCCCCATGGGCGAATTGACCAGAGCACTGGAAAAGCTCGGCTCGACATTCGATTACCAAGGAGAAAAGGGACACCTCCCCTTCATCATGACCAGCAAGGGCTATACCGGTAAATCGGTGAACATCACCCTGGAAGAAAGCAGCCAATACCTCTCCGGCCTGCTCCTGGGCGCGCCCTTGGCTGATCATTCCGTGACCATCAACGTAACGGGTGAAAAAGCCGTTTCCTGGCCCTATGTTGCTTTGACACTGCGCATCATGGAAGATTTCAAGGCCAGCTTTGTCGTGGAAAGCAAAAAGAGCGGTTCATGGAAAGAGGTCCCCTGGCGTTCGCTGAAAACGGCCCGCCCGGGACAGACCCGCTTTATCGTGGAACCGTCCGGCTACCAGGCCACTGATTACCGGGTGGAAGGCGACTGGTCCAATGCGAGTTACTTCATGGCTGCCGGTGCCGTGGGCAAGCGTCCGGTACTGCTCAAAGGACTGGCTGCCGATTCATTGCAGGGAGACCGGGCTATCATGGATATTCTCAGCCAGATGGGAGCGTCCATTCAGGTCACCTTTGACGGCATTCTGGTCGAACCGGCCAACCTGCGAGGCGTAACTGTCGACATGGGCCGCTGCCCGGACCTCGTTCCTACGGTATCCGCTGCCGCTGCCTTTGCATCCTCGCCCACGGTCATCGAAAACGTGGCCCACCTGCGCATCAAGGAGACCGATCGTCTGGCCGCCTGCGCGGAAGAGGCTTCAAAATCCGGAGCCGAAACCGACATCACCGGCGATTCGCTGATCATCCGTCCGGGCCGACTGCGCAAGGGGGAGACCATCGACTTCACCACCTACGGAGACCACCGCATGGCCATGTCCATGTCACTCTTCCAGTTGGCAAATATCGACACGCAGTTCGACAATCCGGCCTGTGTGGGCAAGTCCTTCCCGGGATTCTGGGATGAATGGGCCAAGATCACCGGCTAACGATACTTCACGATAAAGCAAGACAATGACGAACGATACGATAACAACGATCACCATCGCCGGAGCCAATGGAACCATGGGGTCCCTTTTCCGCGACAAGTTCACGGAAATAGGCTGCCGGGTAACCGGTCTCGACCTTCCCTACACAGAGGAAGCGATCCGCGACGCCCTGGCCGACTGCCAGTTGCTGTTGCTGTGTGTGCCGGTTACCGCCATGGGCGATGTGGTCGACCGATTCAAACCGCATATGCTGGATTCCACCATCCTTGCCGACGTTGGGTCGGTCAAGGTCGGCCCCATGAAAGCGATGACCGAGCGTCACGACGGGCCGGTAGTGGGCACTCACCCCCTCTTCGGAAATGTGATTCCCGAAGATTTTGCCCCGCGGGTTGCCGTGGCACCGGGACGGGAGCGCGACGATCAGGCCGCACAACAGGTCTGCCAGCTCTTTGCCGATTGTGGATATGAAAGTTTCATGACCACGGCCGACGAACACGATCGGGCCATGGCCTTTGTTCAGGGGCTGAATTTCACCTCCACCGTGGCCTTTCTGGCTGCCACACGGGATATCCCGAGCATCAAGAATTTCGTGACTCCGTCGTTCAAGCGCCGACTGGATTCCGCTCACAAGATGCTCACGGTGGACATGGAACTGTTTGAAACCATTTCAGAAGCCAACCCGTATCTACAGGAAACCAACCGCAAGTTCATGACCTACCTCAGCCTGGCTGCGGGTGGTGATCTCGAACTGCTGACCAATCGGGCACAGTGGTGGTGGGACCCGTCCATTCGATGACGAGGTGCGCCATTTGCCCATAGGGCGATCAAGGTATATACCATAGCCGCACCTCCGTTAGGGAGCGGCTGTATTTTTTAAGGAGAAGACAATGCCTTTCACGTGAAAGAAGTACGAAAATCAGAAAAAAGTCAAAGGGTGGCAGGTAATTCCCCGCCCCTACAATTAGCCATCTAGGTTGATCCCGTTGAATACGGACCGGTTCGCCGTGCGCTCCCCGCGCACAGGTGCATCTACTCCTGACTCGACGGAATGGACCGCAACGAAGGAAATTTTATGAGTTCAATTACATTGACGCAGCACGGGAAATGGCTCCCGGCCGACGTCCAGACAACCATCAGCCTCTATATGGGACTGGTGGCAGACCAACCGGGCATCCTGCTCGAATCCGCTGAAGTAGACGGTCGACTTGGCCGATACTCACTCCTCGCCTGGGACTATCGCCTGACCCTCCATCCCGTGGACGGCAAGCTGGTCGTGGACATTGCCGACGACCGACTGGAACCACTCAAGGAATTTTCCGGCATGGACTACCTGCCGGGTATCAAGAAAATCATAGAAAAGCTCTCGATCACGCAGACCACAGAAGGCGGCAACAGCCGCGACGGACTGCCGGGACTCACCCGAGGGCTGTACGGCTATTTCGGTTACGGCGTGGCCGGAATGTTCGAGCGCAAACTCAAGGATGTCTGCAAGCCGGAAGACGCCGAAGCATGCCTTGTCCTGCCCGGACAGATGGTACTCTTCGACCACCTCCGCCACTCTTGCTGCTACCTCAGCCTTGATGAAGGGGCCACCCCCATGCCAGCCCCTGTTCAATGGGGTGCCGACCTCAAAGCCCCGGATGCCGGGACACCCACGGTTTATCCCGGTAAAGAAGCGTACATGGCTGGCGTCGAGCGGTGCAAAGAGCTGATAGCTGAAGGCGAATGCATCCAGGTGGTGCTTTCCACCCGCTTCACCGTTCCTGTCCCCGACGACCCGTTCCGCATTTATCGGCGCCTTCGGCAGGCCAATCCCTCGCCATTCATGTTCTACATGAAATTCCCGGAATGCTCGTCCATGGGCAAGATGTGCGGCACCACCCTGCTCGGCTCCTCGCCCGAGATGATGGTTCGCTCCGCAGACGGCCAACTGGAAGTTCGGCCCATTGCCGGAACCAGATGGCGCGGCGAAACCGAAAAGGAAGACAGGCGACTGGAAGCCGAACTGCTGGCCGATCCCAAAGAGCGCGCCGAGCACGTCATGCTGGTCGATCTGGGCCGCAACGACCTTGGCCGGATATCCAAACCCGGTACGGTCACCGTTGAAAAATTCATGAATGTCGAGCGCTTTTCCCATGTCATGCACCTCACCTCCTATGTTGAGGGCGATCTGAAAGACGAGTTGGACGGTGTGGATGTATTGCAGTCCACCTTCCCGGCCGGAACCCTTTCGGGCGCACCCAAAATTCGGGCCATGGAAATCATCGCCGATCTCGAACCGCAGGATCGCGGTCCTTACGGTGGCTGCATCGGCTGGATGGGACTGGACGACGGTGTTGTTTCCCTTGATACGGGCATCACCATCCGCTCCATGTGGATTCGCGACGGTGTCTGCCACTGGCAGGCCGGTGCCGGAGTCGTTTACGATTCCGATGCTGAAGCGGAATGGAACGAGTGCCACAACAAGGCGCGTGTGCTGCTCGAAGTGATCACCGGCAAGGGAGGCACCGATGTTTTTGCTGATAGATAATTTCGATTCCTTCACCTTCAATCTGGTGCAGGCATTCCAGCAGTTGGGTGCTGATCCGGTCGTTATTCGCAACGACCGCGAAAAAGTGCTGGAACTGGCGACCGATCCGCAACTGGAACGCGTCTGCCTCTCTCCCGGCCCGTCCAACCCGGAAAACGCCGGATACTGCCTGGAGTTCCTGTCTCGGTTGCCCAAATCGGTGCCGGTGCTGGGCGTTTGCCTCGGTCACCAGACCCTCGGGCATTTTGCCGGAGCGCCTGTGGAACGAGCCGAGCGGATCATGCACGGCAAGACATCCATGGTCTACCACGAAGGGCAAGGTGTCTTCGCCGGACTCGACTCGCCTTTCGAGGTGTGCCGCTATCACTCGCTGGTGGTTCCGGCTGAAAAGGCAGCCGACACCATCGATGTGACGGCGCGGACCGAGCGCGGCGAAATCATGGGCCTTCAGTACAAGGACCGTCCATGGCACGGTGTTCAGTTCCACCCGGAATCCATTCTGACACCGGACGGCCCGAAATTACTGCAAAACTTCCTGAACGTGAAAGGATAAGCATATGACTGTTTCAGAAATTCTCGAAAAACTGGCCCAGAAAGAAGCGCTGAACGACGAGCAGGCCGACTTCATGTTCGACACGCTCATGCGCGGCGATATGACCGAAGCACAGACCGGGGCTTTTCTCATGGGGCTGCGTGCCAAGGGTGAAGACTCCACCGACCTCGCAGCAGGCGTTCGAGCCGGCGTGGCCTATGCCAACAAGATTCCCGGTTATGACGGGACCAATGACAAGCCGGTGATCGACACCTGCGGCACCGGTGGTGACGGTCAATCCAGCTTCAACAACTCCACTGCCGTGTCACTGTTTCTGGCAGACATGGGATACACGGTTGCCAAGCACGGCAACCGCGCCCTGTCTTCCTCCTGTGGTTCGGCCGATGCACTGGAAGAACTGGGGGTTCCGCTGGAACAGACTCCTGAAGAGGCCGCAGCCGGACTGGCAAAGTACAACTTCGCCTTCCTGTTCGCCCCGGCCTACCACCCTGCATTCAAATACGTCATGCCGGTACGCCAACAACTCGGCATCCGCACGCTCTTCAACTTCATGGGTCCGCTCCTCAATCCGGCCCGCCCTTCCCACCAGTTGATGGGTATCGGCGACTCCACCAAGCTCGAATTGATGGGTGAGACCCTGTTGCTGACCGGCGTGGATCGCGCACTGGTCTTCACCGGAGCCGGTAATTTTGATGAGCTGACAACCTGGGGAGTCAACCGCGGGTACGCCATCGAAGAAGGCACCATGGAAAAGATGACCATCAATCCCGACCGCCTCGGCTTCAAACAACACGACCCCAAGGACGTTCGCGTTGCCGACAAGGCAGAGGCCGTGGCCAGGCTGCGCGACATTCTGGCCGGCAAGGGACCGCAGGCGATGATGGACATGGTGGCGCTTAATCTGGCAGGGTGCCTCAATCTTCTCGATCAAGGCACCATGCGTGAATGCGCCGACATGGCGCGTGACGTTGTGCACCAAGGACTACAGAAAGGAATACCCTATGTTGGATAAGTTCAAGGAAGCAAAGCAGCTGGAGTTGGACTCCCTGCGAAAGGATTTCGTCGAGGGACGCATCCCCGGCGTGTATCAGGGCGAACGTCCGTCGTTCGTCGAAGCCATCAAGGCAAAAGGCCCCGGGGCCATCATCGCCGAATTCAAACCGGCCAGCCCGTCCAAAGGCGTGTTGCGCGAAAACGCCAACCCGCTCGACTTTGCCGATTACTATGCAAAGAATGGCGCTGCTGCCATTTCGGTCCTCACCGAACACAAATACTTTGGCGGCCACCCGGATTACCTGTTCATGATGAGTCAGGCCGGTGTTCCCCTGCTGCGCAAGGATTTCATCTTCGATCCGCTGCAGGTTGCCATGACCGCGTCCAGCCCGGCCTCGGCTGTGCTGCTCATCGCCCGCATGTGTGATGACGTCAAACACCTTCAGCAGCTTATCGGTATCGCCCGCATGCCGGGTCTTGCACCTGTGGTCGAAATATTCGATCAGGCAGACCTCGACATGGCCCGTGAGGCTGGTGCCGACATCATCCAGGTCAACAACCGTGATCTCGACACGCTGGAGACCACCCTTGATCAGGCCCGCAACTTCATCAAGCAGAAGAAGGACGGCGAACTGTGGATTTGCGCCAGCGGCGTCAACGAGCGCAGTGAAGTAGAGGAAATGGCCGGACTCGGATTCGATGCCATCCTCGTCGGCACCTCGCTCATGCAGGCGGAAAACCCCGGCGAAAAGCTGGCTGAGCTGACGGGAGCAAAGTAATGCCCCGCCCGCTGGTCAAGGTCTGCGGCATGACCCGCATGAAAGATGTGGAGAGATGCGTCGAACTCGGCGTCGATCTGCTCGGATTCATCTTTCATCCCAAAAGCCCGCGTAACGTGGACCCCGATTTCGTGGCCTCGGTAAAAACCGGCAAGGTTTCCAAGGTCGGGGTTTTCGTCAACCAGCCCCATGAAGAGGTTCTGGAGATCATGGAGCGATGCGGCCTGCACGCCGCACAGCTCCATGGCAGCCCGGACATCCACTACTGCTGGCGCATCGGGCCTGATCGGGTCATTCGGACCTTCTGGCCCGACACCTACAGTTCGGGTGCCGCGCTCCAGGCCGACCTTGCACGATTCGAGGAAGCGTGCGGCCATTTCCTGCTGGATGCAGGGACCAAAGGCCAGGGCGGAACAGGGCAGACCATTGACTTTGGCAAACTGCAAGATATTGAAATTCATACACCTTGGTTCCTTGCAGGAGGAATCGGTCCACACAACATTGATGAAGTGCTGGCCCTGAATCCTCCGGGCATCGATATCAACTCCGGCGTTGAGAAGTCGCCGGGGATCAAGGATGCGGACAAGCTCCGCGCCGTCTTTGATCGTATTGATGCCGCGACTGATTGAGAACGATACAGATTACGCCGTACGCCAAACGATGTAGGTCATTAGTACCTGCATTTGACGGTACGGCTGGAGATACGAGCCATGAAAAAAGGATACTTTGGCGATTTTGGCGGACAGTTTATTCCTGAACTGCTCATGCCACCGCTCATCGAACTGGAAGATGCCATGGAGCGAATCCTTCCCTCGGAAGAATTCAAGACCCGTTTTGCCAACATGCTTAAAGAGAATGTCGGACGGCCTTCAACCATCACCTATTGCCCTAATATGTCGAAGGAGCTGGGGGTCGAACTCTGGCTCAAGCGCGAAGACCTCAACCACTCCGGCGCGCACAAGATCAACAACACCCTGGGTCAGGGATTGCTCGCCAAGATGATGGGCAAGGAAGTGCTGCTCGCCGAAACCGGCGCGGGCATGCACGGCGTGGCCACCACGGTTGCCGCGGCCATGCTCGGCATGAAGGCGGTCATCTACATGGGCGCCACCGATGTGGTTCGACAGGCCCCCAACGTCAACCGCATGCGCCTCATGGGAGCGGAAATCGTCGCCGTTGAATCCGGCACGAAAACACTCAAGGACGCCATTAACGAAGCACTGCGCCGCTGGTTGGCCGATCAGGAAAACACCCACTACTGCTTCGGCACCGCAGCCGGACCGCACCCCTTCCCCAAGCTGGTACGGGAATTCCAGCAGATCATTTCCAAGGAAGCCCGCCAGCAGTTCATGGACCGAAACGACGGCGACCTGCCCGATGTGGTCGTGGCCTGTGTTGGCGGCGGCTCCAATGCCATCGGCATGTTCCACAACTTCGTACCCGACGAATCCGTCAAGATCGTCGGTGTCGAAGCCGCAGGAACCGGCGAACCCGGTTGTCATGATTCCGCCCCGCTGGACCACGGCACGGACGGCATCCTGCACGGCATGAAGACCAAGCTGCTCCAGACCAAGGAAGGCCAGATTTTACCATCCCACTCCGTGGCCCCCGGCCTCGATTACCCCGGTGTTGGCCCGGAACATGCGCATCTGCAGGACATCGGACGCGCCGAGTACGTAACCGTCAATGACGCACAGGCCATCAATGCCTTCAAGATGCTTTCCCAGCGCGAAGGCATCATCCCTGCTTTGGAATCCTCCCATGCCGTGGCCTACGCCATTGAGCACAAGGAAGAACTGCAGGGTAAATCAGTGCTGGTCTGCCTGTCCGGGCGTGGCGACAAGGACCTCGGGATTCTTGACGAAATCCTGTAAGGCTGTCGCATGGGCCAACCGTTGCCACGCAACTCCGGCCCTTTCGTAATCATGATGATGCGCCGTGGAGCGCAGCTCGCAAATGAAGGGGAAAAATGATGAATCCCATACAAATATCCATTGATAAAGCCAAAGAACAAGGCAAGGTCGGCCTGATCCCATTCCTTCCAGCCGGATATCCCAACCGCGACCAGTTCTGGAAGGAGCTGGAGCAATTGGACGCAGCCGGGGCATCGGTCATCGAAATCGGCATGCCGTTTTCCGATCCTGTCGCTGATGGACCGGTTGTTGAAAAAGCATCACTCAAATGCCTTGCTGACGGCATCGATCTCGCTTGGATTTTCGACGGACTCAAAGAGCGCAAAGGCCAGTTCAACGCGGCCCTGCTGCTCATGGGCTATCTGAATCCGGTCTACCAATACGGCTTGGATCAATTCGGTGCCGACTGCGAGGCCGCCGGAATCTCCGGGCTGATTATCGCCGACATGCCGTTTGAAGAATCCGATTTCGTGAAAGAGGCCATCGAGCCGCACGGCGTTGCCCTGATCCCACTCGTGGGCCTGAACACGTCCAAGGAACGCATGAAACTCTACGCGAAAAATGCCGCCGGTTTCTGCTATTTCGTGTCGGTCCTCGGCACCACCGGCCAGCGCGATTCCCTGCCCGAACGGGTCAAGGAAAAGCTGGCCGAGGCCAAAGAAGTCTTCGACATCCCCATTGCCCTTGGATTCGGCATCAAACACCCTGACCAGCTCGAACAATTCGACGGACTGGTGGATGCGGCGGTCTTCGGTTCGGCCCTCATCACACACATCGATGAAGGCAAATCGAGTACACAGTTCATGGAACCATGGAAATAATTCAATCACTAAGAAAGCCCGGGCAACCGGGCTTTCTTAGTTGAGAACACCATCCCGAACGAGCCTGCTTACATCCCTCATCGCTTCGCCCTGGCCGCGACTCCTGCTACTGATTCTTCCCCGCTGAAATGCACTCTCTCAAACTGTGCTTTGCCTGTTACTTCTCAGTGACAATGAGAAAAAGATCGCGCACGGCCATTGACATATCTGCTTAAGCGAATATGTTTTGCCAATGAAAGAAATTGCCGAACGCCTCAAAGCCCTTTCCGATCCGACACGTCTGCGGGTTCTCAACCTGTTGGAACACGGCGAGTTGTGCGTCTGTGATCTGATGGCCGTGCTGGAGCTTCCACAACCAAAGGTGTCCAGACACATGGCTTTTCTGAAACGAACCGAGTGGGTTACGAGCAGACGATGCGGGAAATGGATATATTACAGCCTGGCCGCTCCTGAAAATCCGGTTCAGGGCAGCGTACTGTCGGCACTGCGGCAGGCAATGCCACAGGTTCCGCAAGCAACAGAAGACCATGAGCAACTATGCCGCCATCTCAAAACCAAAAACACTGGATCATGTGGGTAACAGGTCAGCAAGGAGCTATTATGTCCGAGTCTGTTGTAAAAAAACTCTCGTTTCTGGATCGATATCTGACACTCTGGATTTTTCTGGTCATGTTCACAGGAGTCGGTGTCGGTTACCTGTATCCAGACATCAAAAACGTGATCAACTCGTTTCAAGTTGGCACCACCAACATTCCCATTGCCGTCGGGCTTATCCTGATGATGTACCCACCGCTCGCCAAGGTAAAATACGAGCAACTCGGGCAGGTGTTTCGCAACTTCAAGGTCCTTGCCCTCTCCCTCGTCCAGAACTGGATCATCGGCCCCATCCTGATGTTCGCCCTCGCCATCACTTTTCTCTCCGGCTACCATGAATACATGATCGGGCTCATCCTGATCGGGCTGGCCCGCTGCATCGCCATGGTCATCGTCTGGAATGATCTGGCAGAGGGCGATTGCGAATACTGCGCAGGACTGGTTGCTTTCAACTCCATCTTTCAGGTGCTTTTTTTCTCCCTGTACGCCTACTTGTTTATCACGGTCCTCCCCGGCTGGTTCGGGCTTAAAGGCGTTGTGGTCGACATCTCCATCGGGCAGATCGCCGAAAGCGTCTTCATCTATCTCGGCATTCCGTTCATCGCAGGGATGCTGACACGCTTCATCGGGCTGAAGCTCAAAGGGCGCGAATGGTATGAAAACACCTTCATCCCCAGCATCAGCCCCCTGACACTGGTCTTTCTCCTCTTTACCATTCTGGTGATGTTTTCCCTCAAGGGCGAACAGGTCATCCAGCTTCCCTTTGATGTCATTCGCATCGCCATACCGCTGACTATCTACTTCCTGGTCATGTTTCTCGTGTCGTTCTACCTCTCGTACAAGGCGAATGCCACGTACGAACAGGCCACCACATTGAGCTTCACTGCCGCATCCAACAACTTCGAACTGGCAATCGCCATTGCTATCGCGGTCTTCGGCATCAATTCCGGCGAAGCCTTTGCCGCGGTCATTGGCCCACTTGTCGAAGTTCCGGTCCTCATCGCTCTGGTCAATGTGGCGCTATACTTCAAGAGGAAGTTTTTCCCCAATGCTGTTGAGACCATCACCGGTGTCTGCCATGTTAAATGCGATACTTAGCCTCCTTCAAAAAAATCATATGCGCATAAAAAAAGGCTCCACTTTTTGTGGAGCCTTTTTTTAGCAATGATCCAAGGAAACTCAGTTCAATCGTTTCTGGCAGTATTTCAGAAACCGCTGCGCCTCCACAAACTCGGGATTGAGATTCAACGCCGCTTCGAGACAGCTAATACAGTGGTCATTCTGTCCTTTCTCGAAATAAACACGGGCGAGATTGAAGTGGACGTTTTCGTCATCGTCCACGATTTCCAGTGATTTCTTGTAGTAACGAATGGACTCGTCATAGTGTCCGTTCTTGCGGAGACTGATACCGAACCGATTGAATTTCTGCCGGTGTTCATAGGTGAAAGCTTCGGCCAATCCCAGCAAGGTATTCAGTACTTTTTTCAGCTTATTGAATTCTTTTGTCTCCGAGTACACTTCACCCAGGCCATAGTTTGCATCGATATTCTTGTCGTCGATCATCAGCGCCTTGATGAACTGCGCCTCGGCAGTATCGAAGTCGCCGTCAGCAAAGGCCTGTTCGCCTTCATCGATTTTTCTGGCCAGGGATTCCAGGGCCGGGACGGTGTGGATTCGGTAATATGTAGGCTCAGGTGTGTACTGCCGGAGGAAATCCATGCGCTGCATGACACTCCGAACACCGGAAGGGACATGATGGGCATTGAGGGGCTGCACTTCAAAATCATCATCCGACAACTGGCGAGCATACCAGTAGGTGACATTCGCATGTTTGTCCGCTGTGCCGCCGGTCCCTACTTCCGACTCCAGATACAACGAGTAGACACCCAATATTTGTGGAAATTCACTCAAAACATGGTCTCCAATTAATCGTGAAAAGAGGTACCGCCGCTTATCTGAACAATTGCCCTGTGTTGACTGTACATTCTGTACAGCAGGGTCAATGGAAAATCAATAATTCTTCTCAATTCCAATATCTTCCCACAAAAAAGGGAAGGAGCCTCTTTCGAGACCCCTTCCATAGGCTAAGGGCGGTGAAACCGCAAAAGGACTGTTCATTGCGTGCTATTCGCACGGCTTCCAGGGTTCATTCAATTTTCTTTCGCTGCCTTCCATCATGATCACTTCGGGAAGAAGAGAACTGATAAGCGGCGTAAATGGGTGGTAGGCATAATTGACGGCCACCTCGACGAGCTGGCAAGGCCCACCGGCACTACCTTCAACGCCTTCTCCACTGGCTTCACGCGTGGGCCAGAACCGGAGGACGACTTCCTTGTTTCCCTTATCGAGGGAGGCGACCCATTCCTCGGTGATCTGCACGATCTGGGCATTACGGGTTCCCTCTTCCTCCCCGATCCCGGTGGTGGCGAAACGGGCACCGGTTTGTGCCGCTTTCTGTAGGGTCATCCACGAATAGAACATGGTCCCAAGCTCTATCAGCCCCATTGTCATCACAAGGATAAACGGGAGGATCAGGGCCAATTCCATGGTCGCGATACCACGTCGCTGCTTGCGTTTTTGCAGGTGTCTCATGTCTCCCTCCTAATTGAGCAGTCGCCAGCCGAGCTGTCTGCCGATCTTCTTGAAGATATCCGGGATATCGTGTTCCGAGGGAGCATCGAAGTAATGGTCATCCGTCCCGGGCTTGCTGGAAGCTATTTCCTTCATCAAGGCTATGTCCGTGGAATCGGAACTGCCGAATCGAATGGAAAAGATTTCAATACCGGCATCCTTGGCCATCTGGGCTTCCTTCAGCATTTCCTCATTGAGCACGCCACCGTTTTCGCAGTGAGACTGATCGTCACCCATACGGAAGTACGCATTGGTCCAGTAATTGTTGGGGCGATATCCGGCGCGATAACGGCCACCGCACTCACCGTCTTCCGTGTCACCATCGGTCAGAACGATCATGATCTTGCGGAAATCTTCCTTGTCGCCGCCCTCGCTGTAAGGCGCTTCAGGAGTCAGCACATGACGGCCCCACTTGATGCCTTCGGGAATAACGGTTCCCGACGAGTTACCCGTAGCGGTCTGACGATTGATGGCGGCGATGATGGCCGGCCGGTCCTGAGAAAGGGGCATGGTCTCGGGGATATTGGAGCAGGTATCCATGGCAATGGCGCGTCGATACTGATAAGGAAGCGCCCAATACATATCCATGAAATCTTCATGCAATCCGTCTTCGTTGAGTGAACCATCGGCATTTCGGCATCCGGCCAGCAGCCCGTCAACGCCTTCACCAATACGAACCTTGCCGCGGAAGGGGACCACACCGACCTTGGTGTCGGGCGTCGCTCCATCAGGGATGAGCAGCTTGGTCAACTCAACGGAAGCCAGCTTGACCATACTGATGGGAGAACCACGCATGGAACCGGAATTATCGACGACAAAGACCACTTCCAGCTTGTTGAATCCTGCTGCGGCGCTGGCTCGTACCCACTGGTCGGCTATGCCAAGAAAACGCATGAGCAGCAGCTTGACTTCAGCCTTGCCTTCGACGATCACACTGCGGACTTCGGTCCCCGGGGAAACGGATTCGACTATGGCAGTGGGCATGTTCTTTGCGACCATGTCATTGACCGAGGCTTCTACTATCCCCTTCTCCAAATCAGGATCATACGGGAGCTCCAGACTACCGGCCAACGCTCCAGCGTCAACAGCCGCCTGCAGACGTGTATGCGTCACATACATGTTGCCCATGTCGATGGCCAAGCCGGCAACGGCCAGGATGACCGGCAGAAGCAGGGCGATAACGGTGCTGGCAGCACCGCTTCGTGAAATATTACGGCAGCGGCATGGTTGTCTGCGCCACGATCTGGAGTGAAGGACTGCCTGTAAGAAGTTCGAGGGCATTTTCGATAAACGGTTGATAAGCATAGGATACCTCTACTGTCACTGAAGTGTTGCCTGTATCGGTTGTCACGAGGGTTGTCAGGGCGTCGGAATCCAGTTCCTGCGTCACCGCCCGAACAAGGCTGTCGATGTCGGATGTGGGCCCTTCCATCAACGCTAGACGAGCGCCTTCACGGCTGGCTTCAACCAAATCGGAATACGCCTGCATGGCATGAGCACCCTCGACGAGCACGAAAAACAACAAGGCCAGGACCGGCAGGATCAAGGCAAATTCCACAACTGCTATTCCGTTGCGTGATTCATCCCTGTGTCTCATTGCCAATCTCCTTTTTATAGATAAATGCCATGGTTCTATTGTGTAGCCAGTCAATGCAGGAGTTGGACCAATTTTAACGCGACTTGACGCAACTGATTACTAACCTCCCTATATCAAAGGAGAAAAAACGTATGTTTCATTTTGCGTGAAATGCCTGACTTTATTGATTAAAACACAAACATCTATTTTTTGTGGACACACCAAAGAATACCTGTATACTTTCAGATAAACCGAATTGGGAGTTTTCATGGTGTCTGAGCGAATACTCATCGTAGATGATGACCGCGCTTTTCGAGGTATGCTTGTCGAGGCTTTGACCGACACAGGCTATCAGGTCGTTACAGCATCCTCGGCGGAAGAAGGAATCAAAAAGGCCGGAGCGGAAAGCTTCGACCTCATTCTCCATGACATCAAGCTCCCCGGCATGTCCGGCCTTGAAGCTCTCCCCCACCTTGCGGACGCCGCCCCCGGCGTCGATGTCATTGTCATGACCGGCTATTCTTCAAAGGATTCCGGCGTGCAGGCCATGCAACTCGGAGCCTATGACTACTTTACCAAACCATTTCATCTTTCGGAAATGGAAGTGGTTGTACGCCGCGCCATGGAAAAACGGCGTATGCAGAGCGAGCTGGCCGAACTGAGGAAACGGGGACGCTCGACGCCGCTCAACAATATCATCGGCCAATCAACACCCATGATGGCGTTGAAAGAGCGCATTGCCCGCGTGGCCGAGCTGAATGCCGACGTGCTGATCATGGGGGAGACAGGAACCGGTAAGGAACTGGTCTCCGACACCATCCATGCCTTGAGCAACCGGGCCAGCGGTCCTTTCATCAAGATAAACTGTGCCGCCATCCCGGAAAATCTCATTGAGAGTGAACTCTTCGGCCATGAGAAGGGGGCGTTCACTGGTGCCACAGGAGCCAAGCCTGGCAAGTTCGAGCAGGCCAAAGGTGGCTCGATCATGTTGGACGAACTCGGCGAGATGCCGTTGCACCTGCAACCCAAGCTGCTGCGCGCCGTTGAGCAGAAACAGGCAGAGCGACTGGGCGGGGCCAAACCCATTCAATATGATGTCCGCATCATTGCCGCCACCAACCAGGATCTGGAGCAGCGCATAGAAGACGGCGAGTTCCGCAGCGATCTATACTATAGACTGAATGTCGCCACGCTGATTCTGCCGCCGCTGCGCGACCGTAAATCCGACCTGCCCGAACTGGCCGACTTCTTTCTGGATCGTGCCAACCGTCGATTGGGTACGGATATCGCCTCGATCTCGTCCGATGCCATGGAAATATTTTTCAACTATGACTGGCCCGGTAACGTGCGCCAGTTTGCCAATGCCGTGGAACGCGCCGCCATTTTCTGTACCTCATCAGTGATTACCCCGGCTGAGGTGGATCAGGCCTTTTCCAACAAGCAGCCTGAACCAGAGCAGCGCGGCATGGTCCTCCCGGAAACCGACCTGCCCCTCAAGCAGGCACTTATCCAATACGAGCGCCATCTTATCGAACACGCACTCCGCAAGGCCGGAGGAACCCAAACCGATGCCGCCGACGCTCTGGGCATCTCTGCCAAGAATCTTTGGAACAAGCTCCAGAAACATGGCATCGATCCTGCAATGTTCAAGAACCGATAGCTGAATCACACTGTTTATCCATTCTTAGTGGATAGGTTCAGCATCTTACTCGGATCAACATCTGAACAATGCGGGACCATCTATGCCTCAAGCAAAGTCAATAGCGGCTTCCATGCCATCGAACGCGTTTGCCCTGCATGCGAACACCGTGCTCCATGCGCTGCTCGATTGCGTCCGCCACCATCGCTTCATCATAGCGTTGTTCGCGGTCTATGCTTTGTCATGTGTGGCTTACACCAATTATTTCGGCCTTCAAGCCCTCTCAAGCTTCAGCCTTTTCGGCATCACCGGCGTCTACCTGCTCCTCCTGACCATGGCCTGTTTCTTTATAATGTATTGTGTACGGATGCAGGTGAAGGACCGTCCACGCAAGCTGCTGCCCCATGTTTACGCACGCCTCAAGACCGACTTCTTCTCGTACGAGCGGTTCTTCAGCGCCGCCATCGCCATCGCCTGCTTCTATTTCCTGCTGGCCGTGTTTTCCAACTTCAAGCGCATGATCCCCCTTGTGGTTCCCTTCTATCTGGATACCGCCTTTTTCGAGCTGGACAGAATCATCCACTTCGGCATCGATCCATGGCGATTGCTGCAACCCATCCTCGGCTACCCGCTGGTCAGTTTCATCATCAACTTCCTTTACAACATCTGGCTCTTCATCATCATCATGGTTTTCTACTGGCAGGCCTTTGCCACAGACAACCGGCAATTGCGGATGCAGTATATCAGCGCATTCTTCCTGTGTTGGGTCCTGATCGGCACCGCGGCTGCCACCCTGCTCTCGTCTGCCGGACCATGCTTTTACGGCCAGATAGTCGAAGGACGGGACGTATACGCTCCGCTGATGGACTATCTGTACAAGGCCAACGAGACATTCCCCATCTGGGCACTCCAAATGCAGGAAACCCTGTTCACGAACTACGAAACGCGCCATGTCAGCCTGGTTTCGGGAATCACAGCCATGCCGAGCATGCATGTTTCCATTGCCGTGCTGATGGCTCTCCTTGGCTGGCGGGTCAACCGACTCGCGGGCTGGATCTTTACCATCTATTGCGGATTCATCATGATCGGCTCCATCCACCTCGGCTGGCATTATGCCGTAGACGGATATGTCTCACTGGTCATGACCATTGCCATTTGGCATCTATGCGGTTGGATATCCCGTCGCATGACTTCCGGGAGAGGCTGCACCTCCTCCCACCGACCCATTCACCCATAGGAGGATGACATGTTACGGCTCATACAAGATGAAAGCGGTGCCACAGCTTTGGAATACGGCCTCATAGGCGCCTTGATCGCAGTGGTCATATCCGGCGCGGTCATGTCCCTTGGCACGCAGATGCGGGGCATCTTCAGTTCCATCTCAACTGCCATCACAACGGTAGTCAATTAACGCACCCACACCACCGATATTACAGGTTAATGGAAGAGGGCTGCCCCACGCCGGGGCAGCCCTCTTCCATTGTCTCCACCAACTGTGAATCCACTTTTCATCGGAACACACCCTCAATCCATTTTTAATAGACACTATGTAACTACCTGTAAAAACTGACTCTCTAATGAACTCCGATTTAAATAGTCAGCTTTAGCACCTCCACAAAAAGTGGACCCCTGCTGCTTCAATCAACCGTTTGAATACGCCAACACACAGATTCATTTTTTTACAATCAGCAAATTCAGTATGTTAGGTATAAATTTTCACCAAGTAAAAACCACTGGCACACGGGTTGCTATATTGAGGGCGTGGCTGATGTGCAGAACACAAAAACAAATTTCAAAAAATCCCATACCGGGAAATGTTCAAGGAGAAACACTATGAAGACCATCAAGAATCTGATCATGAATGAAGACGGCGCAACCGCTCTCGAATACGGCCTGCTCGCCGCCCTGATCGCAGCAGCTATCGTTGGCGCAGTTACCACTCTCGGTGACGTCGTATCCACCACCTTCAGCTCCATCGCGAGCAGCATGACCGCCGCTACCACTTCTAGCCCCTAGAGGTCGAGCAAAACAGAAATTAGGTACTACCGTTTAACGGAAGCAGCCAGAGCAGCCGAACCGGGGCAGCGGGAAAGCGCCCGCCGCCCCGGTTCAGTCATCTGAGGGGAAAGCAGATGAACTGCGGGAGAACTGGCACCGGGGGGAACCATGGATATTTTCATCACCATCGTGCTGGCAACAGCACTCCTTATCGCAACCATCACCGATCTCAGAAGCCAGAAAATCTACAACTGGCTGACATTTCCACTCATCCTGAGCGGACTGGTTGTTCACTCCATTCATTCCGGCCTGGACGGCCTCCTGCTCAGCGCAGCCGGTTTCGCCCTTGGCCTGATCCTCATGGTCATTCCCTTCTTTCTGGGTTCCATGGGCGCGGGCGACGTCAAGCTCATGGCCGGTATCGGCGCATGGCTGGGCGTTAACGCAACCTTCACCGCATTCCTCTTCACCTGTCTGGCCGGTGGCGTCTACGCCCTGGTTATCCTGGCTCGCAGAAGAGATGTCCTGAAGGCCGTTCTCGCCAACATCTGGGGCACCTTCCTGCGGCTTACCGCCACCAAAAAGTACGACTACTCCCCCATCGAAACGGAACAGACCATGCCGCGCCTCTGCTACGGAGTCGCCATTGCCATCGGTACCGTTGGCGCCATGATCCTGAATTTTACCCAGACCGGCTCGGTCATCATCCCATAGGAAGGGAGGGAACAACATGAGCAAGTCAACACGCGCACTCCTGCAGATAGGCCTGGCACTCATGCTGGCATCCGTTGCCGGTGTCCTGATCTTCATGTGGACCAACAAGCTGACCAGCCAGCCCGCACAGACAACTGTAGCCCCGAAGACCGTACCCGTCGTCGTGGCACAGGTCGATATCCGTCGCGGCGCCAAGCTGAAGCCCGAGATGCTGCAGGTCAAGGAATTTACCCCGGACTCCAAGCCCAACGGTTCCTTCGCCACCATTGAGGAAATCGAAGGACGCGTCCTGAATGTCGATGTATCCGGCAATGAAGCGGTCACCAACATGAAGTTGGCCGACCCGTCCGTCATCGGCGGCGGCATGTCCGCCCTGATCAGCCAGGGCAAGCGTGCCATGTCGGTTCGCGGTAACATCGTACTCGGACTGGCCGGTTTTGTCCGCCCGGGCGACCGTGTTGACGTCATCGTCACCCTGCCCCACGGCTACGACAAGAAGCCCGTCACCAAGCTGGTCCTGGAAAAGGTCAAGGTGCTTGCCACCGGCAAGCAGATCAATCCCCCGGACGAAGAAGGCATGACCGCCTCCGTCGAGGTGTACACCCTGGAACTGACACCCAAGGAAGCCGAGCGTCTGGCTCTGGCAGCCACCCAGGGAACATTGAATTTCGCCCTGCGTAACGAGCAGGATGACGAAGAGGTGCTGACCTACGGCGTCAATGAACGACAGGCTCTGGCGGCTCTTCGCCCCAAGCCCAAGCCGCGCCGCGGAACCAAGCGCACCATACATAAGGTCGAAGTCATAACCGGCGGAGACTCCCGGACCCTGAAGTTTTAGGAGCAAGCCATGACCAATATTACATCATATATAAAGCACCTGCTGCCGATGCTCGTCCTGATCGCCATGATCGGACTGGCCCCGACCTCGGCCCCGGCAAAGGGCGGTATTCTGAATACCGAAGCCCCGGATGTCATTCGCCTGGTGCTCGACAAGTCCACGATTCTGACCACCGAGAAGCCCATATCCCGCGTATCACTGGCCCAGCCCGGCGCTGCATCCATCGTCGTACTCTCGCCCAATCAGATATACATCACCGGCAATACACTCGGCACCACCACCCTGACCCTGTGGGAAGGCAAGAAGGTCAGCTCGGTATACGACCTCGTCATTACGCCGGACGTCACCCGCCTCAAGCGGATGCTCCACGAGATCCTTCCTGAAGAAAAGAACATTCAGGTTCTCTCTTCCGGCGAATCCATCACCCTGTCCGGTTCGGTCACCTCCACCGGCAACCTGACTAATGTACTTTCACTGGCCGAAGCCGAAGCCCCGGACAAGGTCGTCAACCTTCTGCGCGTGGACGGTGTTCAGCAGGTCATGCTCGAAGTCCGGGTCGCGGAAATGAGCCGCTCCGGTCTCAAGAGAATGGGCGTCAACTTCGGCGCAACCTTCTCCAACTTCAGCATATACTCATTCCTGAACAACCTGACCCGGACCAATACGGACGGTGAATACTTCTACACAGACAAGATCAGTGGCGTCGGCCAGTACAGCAACGGCTCCACCAGCGTCACGGGGTTCATTGACGCCCTCAAGATGAACGGTGTCGCCCGCCTGTTGGCCGAACCCAACCTGACCTGCGTATCCGGTGAATCTGCCGACTTCCTGGTCGGTGGTGAGGTTCCGGTTCCTCAGCCCGGTTCTCTGGGTACCGTAACCATCGAGTACAAGCCCTTCGGCGTCGGTCTCGAATTCACGCCCACGGTCCTCAGCTCCGGCCTCATCAACCTGCAGGTCAGCCCGGAAGTCTCGGAACTGGATTACACCAACTCCGTCAGCTTCCAGGGATACGAAATCCCCGGCATTACCACCCGCAAGGCATCCACCGTTATCGATCTCGCTGACGGCCAGTCCTTTGCCATCGCCGGTCTCATCAGTGAGTCACTCAAGGAAACCAATCGTCGCTTCCCGGTTCTCGGCGATGTTCCGGTCCTCGGCACCCTGTTCCGATCCACGGATTATCAGAAGGGAAAGACCGAGCTGGTCATCATCGTCACCGCCCATCTTGTGAAGCCTTTGGATATGGCCACCCAGACCCTGCCCGGTCAGAACTTCAAGGAACCCAGCGATTACGAATTCTACATGCTCGGCCTGCTGGAAGGACAACACGATGACGAACAACCTACAACGCCAACTTCACGCAACGTCAAGACGAGCGGAGCCGTGGTCCGACCGGAAAACGGATTCGACGGCGAACTCGGCCACTCCTGGCCCAAGTAAGGATGACAGGGAGAATCAAATGCAAAACGTACTTATTTACCTCGCAATCATCGGCATCATGCTTCAGGCCGGATGCAGTGTCGTCCAGGTCCAGCACGAAGAGTCCTCCATCGCCTTCGGCAGCTCCGCCAGACTCGCCATGCGCCAGCAGATACTCAATCCCGAAGCCGGTGGTGACGCCCCAGTAGTCGGAGTTGATGGACGCTACGCCGAAACCGTTGCCGAAAAGTACCTGAAGGGTCCGAAGACTAAGTCCGAATCAGGCCAGTCCATTTCGGAAGTCATCATCGGTACTCGATAAGACGAATATACACGGCCTGTCGCTTTTTGGAGATGAAGCGGCATCAGCCTAACGACAAGAGACAACCTCGGGGAAAGGGGGAACCATGAATAACCGCATCATACCAGTCACGCTGGCATTGAATGATTCCGAAGAGCAGAAGAAGCTCGAAAAGATCATCGCATCCAGCCACATGGTGCGCCTGGCCGATGACGACGCCGATGAAATGGGCGTTCTCATCTACGAGCCCGGCGAGACCGTGGACGAAGACATGCCGCACATCATACGTGCGCTTGAAGCAGGAACTGCGGAAGACGTCTACCTTGCCGGTCACAAGGCCGACTCGGACATACTCATTCGCGCCATGCGCAGCGGCATTCGCGAATTCCTGCAATATCCCATAGAAGAAAACGACTTTCGTGCCGCAGTGATGCGGACCTCCATGCGCGAATCCCTGGCAGACGACAGCGCCGAAAAGGGCAAGGTCATCACCATCATGAGCGGCAAGGCAGGCCTCGGCGCCAGCACTGTTGCCGTCAACCTCGCATGGACCCTCAACGAACGCTTCCCCAGCCGCACACTGCTCCTCGACCTGCGCCGCCCCGCAGGCGAAGTCCCGTACTTTCTCGACCTCAAGTATGAATACACCTGGGGCGACCTCGTGCAGGACATTTCCCGACTCGACTCCACCTACCTCCACTCCGTGGTTTCCGAACACGACTCCGGCATGCATGTACTGCCCGCCCCGGTGGGCGGCGATCGCCCGGACGGACACACCCTGCACCTGATCCTTGAACAGCTTCGTCTGGCTTACGACTTCATCGTCATCGACACCGGCGACACCGAATCAGAAGAGCTGCCCAAGGAAGTCGAAAGCGCGGACATGATTTTCATCATCCTGCAGCTCACCCTGCCTTGTCTGGCCCGCACCTCGCGCCTCATGGAATCCATTCGCACCCAGGACCCGGATTTCGAACGCCGTACCTCCATCATCGCCAACCGCGTGACCAAGGACACGACCATTGCCGTAGCCGATGCCGCCGATGTGCTTTCCCGCCCAATACAGTGGGTATTGCCGGAAGACAGCGCCTCGGTCCTTTCTGCCCTGAATCAGGGCAACCCGCTCGTGGGCGCATATCCCAAGTCTCCCGTGACCAAGAAGATTCTTGAAATCGCCAAGTCAGTGGACAAGAGGGAAACACCCAAGACCAGAAAGTTCACCCTGCCCTTTGCCAAGCTCTTCTCCCGCAAGAAGAACAAGAAGGACATCAACCTCGCAGGAGTTGAATCATGAGCATCGCAGCACGATTGAATCGCAAGAGTTCCAAGTCCGCCCCCAAGCCCAAGGCCGGACAGCGCGGCAAGGAAAAGAAGTCCGACCATACGGACCATTACTTTGACATCAAGACCCGTATCCATGATCGACTCATCGACATGATCGATCTGTCCCTGCTGGACACCCTGAGCGAAGCGGAAATGCGTTCGGAAATTTCCAAGGTGGCCGAGGGGCTGCTGTGGGAAGAATTCCAGAATGCACCGCTGAACCTTGCCGAACGCAAGCGCATGCTTTCCGAAATTCAGGATGAGGTTATCGGACTGGGCCCGCTGGAACCCTACATCAAGGACCCCACGGTCAACGATATTCTCGTCAACGGATACAAGCAGGTGTACGTGGAACGCTCGGGAAAGCTGGAGCTGACCCCGGCTCGTTTCAAGGATGACAACCATCTTCGCAAGATCATCGACCGCATCGTTTCTCTGGTGGGACGTCGCATCGACGAATCGCAGCCCCTGTGTGATGCCCGTCTGCTCGACGGATCACGCGTCAACGCGGTCATCCCGCCGCTGGCCATCGATGGTCCCTCGCTTTCCATTCGTAAGTTCTCCGCCGACCCGCTGGAAGTACAGGACCTGATCAACTTCAACTCCCTGACTCCGGAAATGGCCGATCTGATGGATGGTATAGTCAAGGCTCGCCTCAACGTCCTGATTTCGGGCGGTACCGGTTCGGGTAAGACCACCCTGCTCAACTGCCTGTCGCGCAACATCCCCGAAGACGAACGCATCGTCACCATCGAGGATGCCGCGGAATTGCAGCTCAAGCAGGATCATGTGGTTCGACTCGAAACACGCCCCGCCAACATCGAAGGCAAGGGTGAAATCGATCAGCGTGAACTCGTCAAGAACTGTCTGCGTATGCGCCCCGACCGGATCATCATCGGTGAGTGTCGTGCTTCGGAAGCACTCGACATGTTGCAGGCCATGAACACCGGTCACGACGGTTCCCTGACCACCATTCACGCCAACACACCGCGCGACGCCCTGATGCGTCTTGAAACCATGGTCTCCATGGCCGGGCTGAACCTCTCGCCCCTATCCATGAAGCGCTACATTTCCTCGGCCGTGGACGTCATCATCCAGGCCACCCGCCTGGTGGATGGAACCAGAAAGGTCATCTCCATCACCGAGATATCGGGCATGGAAGGTGAAATGATCACCATGCAGGAAATCTTCGGATACGAGCAGACCGGTATCAGCACACAGGGCAAGGTGGAAGGTTACTTCACTGCCCGCGGAATTAGACCGAAGTTCGCCGATAAGCTGGATCGCATGGGACGCACATTCCCTGCGGAAATGTTCCACGTCAATCCTCTGGCCAGAAAGGGGGCATAATCATGAACGTCACGTTACTCGTAGCCGCAGGCGTTGCCGTTGTCGCCTTCTTCCTGGTCATGTCCATCGGCGCCCTTTTGCGGGCCGGAAAGGACGAGGCCGACAGCAAGGTCAAGGAACGCCTTCGTCAGTTCGCCCTGACCGAAGTGGAATCCGACTCCATCGACCTGATCCTCAAGCACGGCTCCATGAGCCAGGTATCCTGGTTCAACCGACTTCTTGAAAAGCTCCGTTTCGCTTCCAATCTGGAAGACACCATCAAGAAGGGAGACAGCAAGGGATCAGCCGGTATCTACCTCCTTTTGTGCGCCCTCCTGGCCCTGATCGGACTGTATGTGGGAATATTCCTGGCCAGCCGCATCTGGGTGGGATTCGTTCTCGCCGGAATGTTTGGCTATATCCCTGTCATGTATCTCAACCGTCGCAAGGACAAGCGTATGGACAGGTTCCAGAAGCAGTTGCCCGACGCCCTTGATCTCATGACCCGCGCACTCAAGGCCGGACACACCTTTGGCGGTTCCATGCGTATGGTAGCCGACGAGATGGATGATCCCATCGGTTCCGAATTCCGCATTACCCTTGAAGAGATCAACTTCGGCATGGACGTGGATCGCGCACTCGCCAACCTCCAGAAGCGTGTGGATGTCGATGATCTCAAGTTCTTCATTGTCTCCGTCAATATTCAGCGCGAAACTGGTGGTAATCTCTCCGAAATCATATCCAACATCGCCCGACTGGTTCGCGAACGCTTCGTCTTGTTCGGCAAGATCAGAATCCTTTCTGCCGAAGGCCGCATCTCCGCGCTCCTGCTCTCTGCGCTACCATTCCTGATCACCGCGGTTCTCTACTTCATCAACCCGGACTACATGTCTCTGCTCTGGACCACCGAAGTGGGTCAGGCCATGGCATGGGGCGCCGTGATGTCCATGGTTCTCGGAACCATCGTCATGCGCCGCATGGTCAAGATCAAGGTATAGGAGGCCGACATGGATATCACCTACATCCCATACATCGCTGCCGCACTGGCATTTGGTTCCGTCCTCCTCGCCGGATATGGCATTGTCGGCTACTTCACCGGGACCAGCAATACGGCCCGCCTCAAGGAACGAGTCTCCGGCACCACCGACTCCGATGGCGCGGATAGCCCGTTCAAGGATCTGCAGGACCGAACCACCGCCATCTTCGAACAGATGGGCACCAAGATCGGACCCAAGGATGAAGAGGAAATCACCAAGACCCGCAGCGCACTGATTCAGGCCGGTCTGCGATCCCCCAATGCCCATATCAAGTTCCAGGGCGTCAAGGGTGCACTGGCTCTGGTCCTGACCGGATCGTTTCTCGTAGCCCGCTTCCTCTTTCTGCACGACATGGAAATGGCCGTGACGGCCATGTGCGCTGTCGGACTCGCCGCAATCGGCGTCTACGGCCCCGAATTGTGGCTCAAGAAGAAGATATCCGCCCGCCAACTGGCCGTATCCAACGAACTGCCCGACGCCCTTGATCTGCTGGTAGTGTGTGTGGAATCCGGCATGGGTCTGGATCAGGCCATTGAGCGTGTCCAGTACGAAACCCGGGAATCCGGCCCGATCATCAGCCTCGAATTCAAGCTCCTCAATCTGGAACTGCGCGCCGGTAAGTCCCGCATCGATGCACTGCGTTCCCTGTCCGATCGTGTTGGCCAGGACGACCTGTCCAGTCTGACATCCCTGCTGATTCAGGCCGACACGTTCGGCATCAGCGTCGGACGCACCCTGCGCGTCTATTCCGATGCAATGCGGACCAAGCGCTCCCAGCGCGCCGAAGAAAAGGCTGCCAAGCTGCCGGTTCTTCTGCTGCTGCCCCTGGTCACGTTTATTTTACCCGCCCTGTTTATCGCCATCATGGGCCCCGCCGTCATCCTGTTCATCGACATCTTTGCGACGCTCGAAGGATAACGGGAAAGGAAAAGGAGAAAATCATGAGAAATTCCATCGCCATCATCGTAGCCATACTGGGCATCTTCGCCCTCACCGGTTGTGCAGCCAAGTCCAGCCCGGACACCACAAGCTTCAACGAGTTTGCCAACCCCAAGGAAGGCGGCGTCATCCTCACTGCCGAGCAGCACGAACAGGTTGCCGACGGTCAGATGAGCCGTGGCAATCATGAAATGGCCTTCATGCATTACAACAAGGCCCTGAGCCTTGATCCGAGCAATGTCGAAGTCCGCATCAAGAAGGCCGACCTGCTGATCCTCAAGGGACTCGATGAACAGGCTCTCTCCGAATATATCAAGGTGCTGGAAGAGCAACCGGACAATGCCGTAGCCAACGGCGCTGCTGGCGCTGTCTACTTCCGCGCCGGACTCTACGAAGAAGCCCGCACACATCTGGAGAAGTCCATCCGCATCAATCCGATGCTCTGGAAGTCCCATAACTACCTGGGCATTCTCAATGACCGTGACGGCTCATACGACGCAGCAGCCGAGAACTTCGCCACCGCCCTTGATCTGCACCGCGGCAACAACAAGGCTGAAATCTACAACAACCTCGGCGTCGTCCATATCGCTCTCAAGCAATACAGCCAGGCCATCGATGCCTTCCGTCGCGCCCTGAAGAACGGCGATGTCTCCTCACGTACCTACAACAATCTCGGTCTCGCTCTCGCCCGCACCGGACGCCTGCAGGAAGCACTGGAGTCCTTCAAGTACGCTGGCGGCGAAGCCCGGGCCAACAACAACCTCGGCTACGTTCTCCTCGCCGACAACCAGCCTGGCAAGGCCGTTCCCTACTTCGAACGCGCCATCGAACTCTCCCCCAACTTTTACGTCAAGGCTGCCGACAACCTGAAGCGCGCCCGTCTGGCCGATCGCTTTCAGCAGGCATCCAACGTAACCGATATAAGCGGTTCCACCCCGAACCCCCTGCACCGTAAGTCTTTCCCCGACGCGGTGCAGAACCCCGGCGGGCCTGCGGCATCTCCCGCGTCTGCAGGTCCGCCTTCCGGGGATTTCCGAGAGATCTCTCTCGCTCCGGGTTCCGGGGACGATATACAAACCCCCTCTTTTGGCATCCACGTCAGCTCATGGCGGGACTATGAACAGGCCTTCGGCCACTGCGAACGATTGCAGAAGCAGGGATTCGAAACCTGGGTCAACCAGGTGGATCTCGGCAGCAAGGGCATCTGGTATCGCGTCCTGGTCGGTCGCTTTGATTCCAAGGCCGAAGCAGCCAAGGGCCGCCCGGATGTCCTCGCAGTGCTGGGACTGGACAGTGCCATGGTATTCGAACGCGTAATGCCCAACCCTGACGCCACCCGCATGTAGTGGTGTCTGACAAAACAAAGCAGAAGCACACAGCCACCAGTGGAGCCCCGACCCTGAAGGAATCATCCAGTCGGGCCGGGGCTTCCGGTTCTTCTCTTAACCTTTCTTTTTCGGAGAGATTATTTTACATTTCCAATAAGCGATCCATCGCCGCATTGAACCGCAAACAACTGGAGAAGACATCCGTGTCGCCCAACAACCGCCGCTTCCGAGTCCTTGCCGTCGATCATGACAAAGGCATGCTGACCCGATACAGGGATGTTCTCTGTTTTGAGGGAGAAGAAGCCGCGGAATTGGAAGCGTTGTTCAACGATGACGTTAAACTGCCATCCCAGGATGACATCAAGGCGGAAGCCGAAAATCCCATTTTCGAGGTCGACTCATTCACCAATGCCTCGGATGCGCTGAAGGCCGTTCATAAGTCCATCAAGCAGGACGACCCATTTGCGATAGCTCTCATCGATCTCCATCTGAATTCGACCAACACCGCGACCATGCTCGGCGTAGATCTTGCCGAGGAAATCCGAGCACTTGATCAACATATCGAGATAGTACTGCTCTCGCCTCAAGCCAGTGTCCCTCTTAAGGAAATCAACAAACGAGTCCTGCCGCCCGAGAAGCTCCTGTTCCTCCAGAAGCCATTTCAGTCCGCTGAGTTGAAGCAGATTGCAGCTTCGCTTTCATCGAAACGGGAACTGGAGCGACGGCTGTATATTCTGAACGAGACCCTCGCCTCAGAAGTCGAGGTGCGCACATCGGAATTGAACGCGGCCAACCGCCGCCTCCGGCTCGATATATCCAAGCGTGCCGCGGTTCTGCGTGAACTGCAGGCCAGTGAGCAGCGGTACCGGCTTCTTTTTGAAAAAAACATCACCGGCAACTTCGCCTCCGACGGTGGCGGGCTGATTCTTGATTGCAACATGGCGTTTGCCAACATGTTCGGTTTCGACTCGCCCCAACACGCATCAGGAGCCGATGTCTTCAAACTCTGGACGGCCATGGGAGCTGAAGAGCCGCTCAGTAATATCCTGCGGGGAAAAGAGCGTGTCACCAACCTTGAAGTGCTCTTGCAACGGGATGGCATGGACCTCTATCTCCTGGCCAACTTCGACACCGTCCGCAATTCTGATGGCGTGCTCACTGAAATCCGGGGATACATCTTTGACATGTCAGAGCCCAAGCGCCTTGAAGAGCAGCTGCGCCAGTCGCAAAAGATGGAAGCGCTCGGAACATTGGCAGGCGGTATCGCACACGACTTCAACAACATCCTGGGCGTCATTCTCGGCTACTCGGAAATCATTCAGAATTCGGCAGAACCCGAATCAGGGCTGGCACGACGCGTCGGCGAAATCACCAGGGCCGGAAAACGGGCACGTGATCTCGTCAATCAGATTCTCAACTTCTCCCGTCAGGGGCCACAGGAACGCCACCCGATCACATTGACGCCCCTGATTAAGGAAGCACTCAAGCTGCTCCGCTCAAGTGTGCCGACCAATGTGGGAATCATCACCCGCATCGAGACCGACAAGGACAGCGTGCTGGCCGATCCCACCCAAATCCATCAGATCATGCTCAACCTGTGCGGCAACGCTTCTCACGCCATGCAGAAGCACGGCGGCACACTGACAGTGACATTAAGCGACGTCACCAATGACGACCCGATCATCCCCCCGGCAGAACTGGGTAAACCGGAACGATTTGTCCGGCTGTCGGTCGAGGATACCGGCGGCGGCATCGCTCCCGATGTGGTTGCCCGCATTTTCGACCCCTTCTTCACCACCAAGAAACAGGGGGAAGGGACCGGCATGGGGCTGGCCATGGTCCACGGTATCGTCAAGCGACATGACGGGTATCTGGAACTGAAAAACACTCCGGGCGAAGGGGCTGGCTTTCATGTTTTCCTGCCCAAGACAGATGATGCCGCACGTCCTGTGGCTGAAGCCGCCACCGAACTGGTCTTCCGACAGGGTCGTATCCTTTTCATCGACGACGAGAAGCCGCTGACGGATATTGGCCGGGAGATGCTGGAGTCCTGTGGTTTCGAAGTTGTTACCCGTACCTCTTCCATCGAAGCGCTCGAAGCATTCAAGCACCGGGCCGATGATTTCGACCTCGTGATTACCGACCAGACCATGCCCAACATGACCGGCATGGAACTGGCGAGGGAAATCCTGAAAATCCGTCGGAACATACCCATCATTCTCTGCACCGGTTTTTCCGATGCGGTGTCCTACGACCGATTGCGTGATCTCGGTATCGGCGACTTCATCATGAAGCCCATACTCAAGCACGATCTCATTGCCAGCATCAGTCGGCAGCTTTCTCAAGATTAGCCAGACATGTCGAGCAAGTAACGCGCTCGCCACCTTTCAAACCTTTGTTCAAGTAATAACGTCTACCCTGTAGCGGACCGTTGAAAAATCGGCTATCTTTGGTAAGCCGAATAATTTCAACTCAGATAGACAGGATTATCATGCTGGCATTCTTAGACAAAATACACTTCGCTACCCCCCGCATCCGGCGCATCATTTTTTGGTTACTGGTCTCCTTCACGGCCTATCTGCTCATCGGTTTTCTAGTTTTACCGCCAATTCTCCAGTCGGTGATAACCACACAGGCTACCAAGGAATTGAAGCGGACCACCTCCATTGATGATATCGATTTCAATCCCCTCAGCATGAGTTTCGAGATTTACGGGCTGAAAGTTGCCAAAAAGGATGGCGACGGGCACCTGATAACCGTGGGCTCGTACCACATGGCGCCCTCTTTCGCGAGCATATGGGAATTTGCTCCTGTGGTTTCCTACATGCAGCTTCGCGACATGACACTGGACATCACCTTTTTCGGCGATGGCAAATATTCCATCTCCGACCTGATCGGTGCGTCACGTCCCGAAAAGCAAAAAGAGGACTCCAAAGACGAAGGGTACAACGTATTTCCCTTTGCGCTCTACGGGTTCGAGATGACCAACGCACGCATCATCTTTGATGACCGCACCCACAACAAAAAGCACGTCATTGAAGACCTCGACCTCATTGTTCCATTCACTTCAAGCATCATGGACATGCGTAAGGAGTTCACGCAGCCCAAGATCACTGCCATTGTCAATGGGGACCGGATAGAACTCAACGGGCGCACCCTGCCCTTTGACCAATCACTGCGTACCGAGTTCCAATTGGAAGCGGTGGATATCGACCTTGACCAATATTGGCAGTATGTCCCGTTGCAATCGCCGCTGCATCTGGTCAAAGGAGCTTTCACTTCCAATATTTCACTGTTCTTCGAGCGACCCAATGCCCAGAGGATCAACCTTTTCCTGGGTGGCGGCGGAACGTTTTCCAATCTGGAATTGTCAGTTCCCGGTGACGATACAGTCCTGTCTCTTGATGCATTGAAATTCGAAATGGAGCGTTTCTCCCTCGGCGACAATGAACTCATTCTGAACTCCCTGGCGCTGAACTCCCCCTACTTCAAGGTCATCCGCCGGGAGAACGGAGACATCAACTGGAAGGAATATTTCCCCACCGCCGTAGTTGAGGACAAAGCCGAAGAGGCTGCCCGACCGGAACCGGAAGTTGAACAGGCCCCTGCTGAAACTGCCGATCTGGTAACCGAACAGGCCGAAGAACAGTCCACGCAACAGGTTGCGAATGAAGCCTCGGAGCAGGCCGTCGAGCAAGTTCCTGAACAAACAGTTGAAACCGATGTCGTGGACCCGGCATCGCCATTCCGATTGACAGTCAAATCCATGGCTGTAAACGAAGGCACACTGGATTGGCAGGACAACAACGTCACTGGCGGTTTTGCCAAGACCTACCCGCACTTTTCTTTACAGGCGGAGAATATCCTCTTCGGCGGAGAAGGCGCTTCCTCCTTCAATGTCGGTATCGGAGAAAGTGGTCTGCTTTCCGTCAAAGGCACGGCAACCATCGATCCGCTGAACGTCACGGCCAATGTGGAACTCACGCAGTTCGATATCCCCACCTACCAGCCGTATATTGGTGAATACTTCCCCATGATCGTGGATTCGGCGCTACTGGACGTCAACTCGACCATCAATGTCGAACAAGGGGAGGCCCTCCAGATTCAGGTACAGAACGGCAAGCTGACACTGAGTGATTTGGCGCTACGCAAACCGGAAGCGGATGCACCGAGCATCACCCTTGCCAATCTGAGCATAGCCGGCGTGAACGTCAACGTGGCGGAGCAACAGGCCACGGTACAGGAGATCAGCCTGACCTCGCCAAGTATCGATGTCGTGCGCACCAAGTCCGGTGCCATCGATTTGCTGGAGCTTATGGAGACCCTTCCAAAAGACACGGCAACGCCCAGGCCGGAACAGGAGCAGGAGCAGGATGATAAAGAGCTTGCATGGCAGGCTTCGATCCAGGCTTTCAGAATCAACGAAGGGCAGACAACCTTCAGGGACAACACACTGAAAACTCCGGCCAAGCTGTCGCTGGACAAGATCAATGCTGCCATCGATACCATTTCCACCCAGCAGGAAGAGCCGATGAAGTACGATATTTCGGCCCGATGGGGAGGAAGCGGTACGATCAATGTCGAAGGCACGGCACGCACGGACAACTTCTCGTCCAATGGCCGTCTTCGTTTGAGAAACATCGGTTTGCGTCCGCTGGACAACTATGTCGGTGAATTTGCGGATGTCCTCATCGCCAAGGGAGGCGCGTCCGCCGATCTGCGCTACGACTACTCCGGAGTCGACAAAAACACTGTTCGCGTTTCGGGTTCTGCCGGTCTCGACCAGGTCAAGATTACAGGCGACTGGGGAAAAGGTGAACTGGCTGGCATAGAGCAACTTGCCATAAAGGGAATCAGTTTTGAGAACAACCCCAACCAGTTGTCGATAGACAGCGTCAGTCTCAACAACCCCCGCGCCAGCCTCTCGTTCAACGACAAAGGGCGACTGAACATACGCCGCGCCCTTCGCATCCCAGAGCCTGCCCCTGTTGAGGCAACGGATGCAGAGAGCGCCGAGGATTCGGAGGCCGCGGCTGATTCCACTGCCATCGAAGACCACGATGATGCCGAAGCACCCCAGGGAGCCGCCTCTTTCTTCAAAACCTTGAAAATTGCCGAAGTAACCATGAACAACGGAGTGGTTTCATTTGAGGACGATTCGGTTTCTCCCCGATATTCGACCACTCTGAGTCAAATGGAAATGCAACTCAAGGGAGCGTCGCAGGACCCGGAAGCTCGTCCTGAACTGGATTTCAAGGCCAAGCTCGGCCCGACCCCCCTGACAGTGGATGGCGTGGTGAACCCCATCATCACTCCCATATACTCGGACCTGAAGATCACCCTCACCGGCCTGGAAATGGTTCCGTTGACACCCTACACCATACAGAGTCTGGCATATCCGGTGGAAAAAGGTCGACTCTATGCCGATGTATCCTTCAAGACCGAAGACTGGGTACTGAGCGCCAACAACCGCTTTTTTGTCGAGCAACTCGTGCTCGGCCCCAAGGACAAGCGCCCTGATGCGCCAAACGTTCCCGTCAAATTCGGGCTGGCATTGCTGCAGGATGGTAATGGCGACATGCAGTTGAACCTGCCTATCAGCGGCCGACTGGATGATCCGAACTTCCGCATCGGCGGCATTGTCCTGCGAGCCATAGTCTCCCTGTTCGTCAAGGCGCTGGCCTCCCCATTCTCCATCATCGGTTCCATATTCGGTGGCGGCGAAGACATGGACTACGTCGTATTCGAACCGGGCAGCACACAGATCGCCGGGCAAAGCATCGAAAAGATCAACACCATCATCAAGGCATTGACAGACCGTCCCAAACTCACGCTTGAAGTGGATGGAGTCATTGATCCGAGAGCCGACAAAAAGGCGCTGGAGAATATGATCTTCAATGCCAAGCTCAAGCAGCAGAAGTATGATTCCCTTTCGCGCAAGGAGCGCTCCGAAACCACCATGGAAGCCATGACCATCGAATCGGAGGAGTATGCCGAATTGCTCTACGAGGCTTACAAGGACGAACCCGATCCCGAGGACGTTCGACCAACAACACTGTTTGTCGTCGACGAGCAACCCGTGGATGTCATGGAAGCATTCATTCGCGAACGTATCCAGGTCACGGATGAAGATCTCAAGGAATTGGAACGAAAGCGCGCAAGAGCGGTGAAAGAGTATATTCTTTCCAATGACCCATCGCTCACTGAGCGGGTGTACCTCCTCGATCGAACCGGCAGCAAGGTGGACAAACCCGGAACACCTATGCACAGGGCGGATCTCGGCGTGAAGTAGACACAACATGATCCGGTGCGGCCCGACCGCACCGGATAACAAGGAGTGCAGATATGAGGGCACGGCAAAGACTGAAACAAGGCCTGTGGTTCACACCACTCGCAGGACTTATGGTCATGCTGTGTGCTCTTCTGAATCCGTGTTTCGCCAACGGACAGGCACTCCGGCCCGTGACGCTGCAACTCCGGTGGTCACACCAGTTCCAGTTTGCCGGATACTACGCCGCCAAAGCCATGGGATACTATGAAGATGCCGGGCTTGACGTGTCGTTCCGTGAGCGTACTCCCGGCATGGACAACGTGGAAGAAGTGCTTGCCGGGCGTGCAGAGTTCGGGGTGGGGGATTGCGAACTGCTGCTCGATGCCGCAAAAGGGAAACCGCTTGTGGTGCTCGGGGTCATTTTTCAACACGCCCCAAACGTCATTCTTTCACGGGCTGATTCAAAAATCCGCACCCCCGAAGATCTCCGCGGCAAGCGGCTCATGATTCTCGATTCCAATGCAACGCCCATCTGGGCAATGCTCGCCCACATAGGCGTATCGCGTGATGAAATGGAGCTGCAACGCCTGACATGGTCCACCAAGGAACTGATCAACCGCGAAACCGATGCCATGTCAGCCTACCTGACAAGCCAACCATATGAGCTGAAATCTCGCGGTATTCCGGTCAACACCATCAACCCCATAGCCTATGGGATCGACTTTTACGGGGACAACCTGTTCACCACACGACAACTGGCTGAACACGAGCCTGATCTGGTGGAGCGATTTGCCAGAGCATCGTTCAAGGGATGGGAATTCGCCATGACACATCCCGAACAGACCATCACGATCATTCGTAACAACTATGAGACAAAAAGTTCGGTTGATCGGCTCCGCTACGAAGCCAACACCATGCATGAGCTTATTCTTCCACGGCTCGTCGAAGTGGGGTCCATGAACCACAAGCGATGGGAGGATATCTCTGACCAGTATCTGAGCCTTGGATTGCTGGATAATAAACCTTCACTCGATACGTTTCTCTATACTCCCCGGGACCTTCGAAGACAGGAAAAGCTGGCACGCTGGACCCCGATTCTGGTTTCCATAGTTGCCGTCGTTCTAGGTATCGCCCTCTCGCTCCTCTACTTCAATCAGCGACTGAACAAGGGAATCCGCCAACGTACCGAGGAGCTCGAACGCAGCCGGGGCAATGTCAGGCAGGTGCTCGATCTGGTGCCCAACATCATCTACGCAAAGAATAGCGAAGGCCGGTTCCTACTTGTTAACCAGGCAATGGCCAACAGTCTGGGCTTGCAGCCGGAAGATATTGTGGGAACTCTGCACAGGGATGTTCACCCGGACAAGGAACAGGTCAGGGCCATGGACCGTGACGACCTGAAGGTCATCGAGACAGGACTCCCAAAAACCTCCATGGAAGAGCCGTATCAGCACGTGGATGGCACGACACACTGGCTCCAGTCCACTCGCCTGCCCTTTACTCCGGCCGATTCCACGGAACAGGCTGTGCTGACACTTGCGGTAGACATCACAAACAAACGGATATCCGACGCCGCCCTCAAGGAGAGTGAAGAACGTTTTCGCGCCATATTCAATCAGACCTACCAGTTCACCTGCATTCTGGATATGGACGGAATCATCATTCATATCAATGAAACCACCTTGTCCACTTTCCGGCTGAATGAAGTTGATATAAAAGGCAAACCATTCATAGATGCACCATGGTGGCAGGCCGACGAGCCGACTCGTAACCACATCCAGAAGATCATACACATGGCAATGAACGGAACCACCGTTCACGAAGAAGTGATCACACTGGTTCCGGATGGAGACAGCATCACACTGGACTTCACACTCAAGCCCGCACGCAACGACGAAGAGGAAATCACCCTGCTCATAGCAGAAGGCCGTGATATTTCTGAGCTTAAACGATCCCAAGCCGAACTCATCCAATTGAACGAGGAACTTGAGCTGCGCGTTGCCGAACGAACGAGCAACCTGGAAAAGGCCAAGACCGATTTGATGGAGTCCCTTGAGCGTCTGAACAAGACCCAGGAAGAGCTGATCATGTCCGAAAAAATGGCTGCGCTTGGCGGGCTGGTGGCCGGTGTTGCTCATGAAATCAACACGCCGCTGGGCGTGGGGGTGACAGCTGGCTCATACCTCCAAAGCAAGATCAACGAACTAAGCACCAAATTCAAAAGCAACGCGTTGAAAAAATCCGACTTGGAGCGATTCATCCAAATGGGAGAAGAATCGAGCAGAACCATTCTGACCAACCTTGAGCGCGCGGCAGAACTCATCAAGAGCTTCAAACAGGTCGCCGCCGACCAGTCGTCGGAAAAAGCCCGGCAGTTCAACCTGAAGGAGTATGTTGACGAAGTGCTCATGAGCCTGCGCCCCAAATACAAACGAACCGAGCACATCATCGAAAACCAATGCCCGGACATCACGCTTTACAGCTATCCCGGAGTATTCATGCAGATCATAACCAATTTGCTCGTCAACGCTCTCACCCACGCTTACAAAGGGCAGGAAGCCGGCCACATCATCATCGACGGCTCTGTTAACGGCGACATCCTGACATTTCGTTTCACGGACGATGGTTGTGGCATAGCACCGGAACATGCAGCCAAAGTATTTGAGCCGTTCTACACCACCGGCCAGGATACCGGAGGAACCGGGCTCGGCCTGCACATTGTCTTCAATACGGTAACCCAGAATCTCGGGGGAACCGTCCGGCTTGAAAGTGAACCTGGAAAGGGAAGCCGATTCATCATTACCATGCCCTTTACTCAGAACGATTTACCCACCGGGAAAAGCACATGACTGATAAAAAAGACGAATTGATCTTTGCCGCCGAAACCAAGCACGAAGACCAGGCACAGAATGCAAAGCCATGGAAATTACTGGTTGTTGATGACGATGATTTTGTCCACAAGGTGACTCGACTGGTCTTTGCCGAGTACCGCTTCGAGGAACGTCCGGTTGAAATTCTTTCCGCGCATTCCGCCGAGGAAGGCAAGGAGATGTTGAGAAACCACCCGGATATAGCCGTTGTTCTGCTGGATGTGGTCATGGAAACGCAAACAGCCGGGCTGGAAGTGGCTGCCTGGACTCGCGATGTATTGAAGAACACCATGGTTCGCATCATCATGCGAACCGGCCAGCCCGGGGAGGCTCCTGAGCAGGATGTCATCTTCAAGTACGACATCAACGACTATAAGGAAAAATCCGAACTGACGTCGCAAAAGCTGGTGACAACCGTAACGGCAGCCATCCGTTCCTACCGCGACATACGTACCATCGAACACAACCGCCGTGGGCTAGCGCGAATTGTCAAATCCACTCCCACACTCTTCAAAACCCAATCCATGAACGAATTCGCATCCGGCGTCCTGACCCAGCTTTCGTCCACAATCAGTGAGGAAGACAATTCTCTTATGGTGCGGGCCTCAGGGCTGGCAGCCTGTAAAAACCATGGGAAGCTCCAGGTCGTTGCTTCAACCGGGCGATTCAACAACGGACTGGGGTATGGCATCGAGCAGATCAAGGATGTTGAAGCAGTAGAGTGTATCAACAAGGCACTCAAGGAGAAAAGCAGCTTTTTCACCGGCAACTCGTTCACCGGATATTTCCGCACCACGTCCGGCTCGGAAAACATCATTCACCTCACGGTTGCCCCTCCGCTGAAAAAGCAGGACCGAGAACTTATCGATATCTTTTCCACCAATATAGCTGTGGCATTCGACAACATCGATACCAACGAAGAGATGACGGAAACGCAGCGGGAGTTGCTGCTGACGATAGGTGAAGCTGTGGAAATGCGGTCCACAAGCCTGACGAGCCATGTCCGGCGGGTTTCCGAATATGCATACGTTCTTGCCAGGCACATTGGCATGGAAGCGAATCGCGCCGAAATTCTCAGGCTGGCGGCTCCCATGCATGATATCGGCAAAATAGGATCGCCGGAACACATCATCTACAAAGACGACACCCTTGACCCCGAGGAAGTGGAATCCATAAAATCACACACGGAAATCGGCTACGAAATCCTGAAAGGCTCCAACCGCACGATTCTGCGAACCGCTGCATCCATTGCCAGAGAACATCATGAACACTGGGACGGCTCAGGCTACCCCAATGGTCTGAAAAACGACGAGATATCTCTTGAAGCCCGCATCGTCGCGCTTGTGGATGTCTTTGATGTTCTGGGAAGCAAACGTATCCACAAGGGGCCATGGAGCGACGAGGACATCATGGCGTATATCGAAGAGTACAAGGGAGTTCGCTTCGATCCGCATTTAGTCGATGCTTTCATGGACAATCTGGAAGACATCTACTCCATCAGGGAGCAATACCCAGACAATATTTAGATATGGCAGTCGACGCCTTCACTGCGCAGGTAGACAATGACGTCTTCCAACGGAAGCGGAGGACTGTAGTAGTATCCCTGCACCAGTTCACAATTGAATGACTGGAGCATGTCGATTTGCTCTTTGGTTTCGGCACCTTCGGCCACAACGCCGATCCCGAGGTTCCCGGCCATGAGAATAATCGTTTCAACGATCTGGGCATCCGACTCATCCGTTGTGATGTCCCGAATGAAAGAGCGATCGATCTTCAGTCTGTCGATGGGGAAATTCTTCAAATAATACAATGATGAGTGGCCTGTTCCAAAGTCATCAATGGAAATGGACATCCCCATATCAACCAGCATGTTGAGCTTGGCGATGGATTTTTCCACATTGGTCATGAGGGTCGATTCCGTGATTTCCAGCTCGATTTTGGATGGAGAAACGCCGTTCATTTCCAGTTTTTCAGTAATCATCTCAACGAGATCTTCCTGATCGAACTGAATGGGCGAAAGGTTCACGGCAATGGAAATGTCATCACAACCGATGCCTTCAAACAACTGCATGGCCTTGCAGGATGCATCCATGACATATTCGCCCAGCGGGACGATCAATCCGGTTTCCTCGGCAAGGGGAATAAAGTCCGCCGGACTCACGACGGTCCCGTCCGGCTTGTGCCATCGCACCAGTGCTTCCATGCCAGTAACAACATCGTTGAAGAGATTGACCTTGGGCTGAAAATAGACTGTGAACTCACGATTCTTGAGGGCCTGACGCATGTCGTTTTCCAGCTTCAAACGCTTGGAAATACGCAGATTCACTTCCTGAGTGAAAAGGAAGTAGGCGTTTTTCCCCTTGGCCTTGGATTGATACATGGCCATATCGGCATTCTTGATCAGCGTTTCCGCGTCGCTGCCGTCATCCGGGTACATGGTCACACCTATGCTTGGCGTGACATGCAACTCCTCTCCCCTGACAACATACGGCGTTTCAAAAACCGCCAGGGCGCGCTCGGCCAGACTGGCCACCTCACGCTCTTCACCCACGCCTTCAATGATCATCAGGAACTCGTCACCGCCAAGACGGGCAATGGTATCCGCATCCGGGAAATCCTTCCTGAGTCGGGCAGCGACCTCTTTCAGCAACAGGTCCCCAAAGGAGTGACCCATCGAGTCGTTGATCTTCTTGAAATTATCAAGGTCCATGAACAGGACAACAACAGAACTGCCGTCGCGCTTGGCATGGGTGATGGCAACCGAGAGGCGGTCATGGGCCAGAGAGCGGTTAGGCAGGCCGGTCAGCGCATCATGATACGCCTGATGCTCGATCTGCTTATCCTTGAGCTTCATATCTGAAATATCGTGAAAAACGGCAACGTAATTGCTCACGCTTCCGGTTTTATCCTGCACCGCACTGATGCTGAGAATTTCCGGGTAGGATTCACCATTCTTCCGGCGATTCCATATTTCTCCATGCCATGAACCATTGGTATACAACGATTCCCACATTTCTCTGTAGAAGGACTCTTCGTGTCTATCGGATTTGAGAACGCGGGGGTTCTTGCCCAGAACATCTTCGGGTTCAAACCCTGTAATGATGGTAAAGGATGGGTTCACGGCAACGATGTTGCCTTGTTTGTCAGTGATGGAAATACCTTCGAGCGCATTCTCGAAAACCATGGCAAACAATTGCAACTGCTGCTCGGCACGGCGGCGCTCGTCGATCTCGTTTTGCAACTCGTTCCGATACTCGCCCAGTCGCTCCATGTACTGATTGAAGTGTGTCGCCAGCTCTGCTGCTTCCCCATATCCATCCACTTCCGCCCGAACAGACAGGTCACCTTTGTCAGCCTGTGACATACTGGTGGCCAGCTTCGTGATGGGATTGGAGAAGGATCGTCCCAGATAATAGGCCAGAGGAAGGACTATCAGTACCGTGAGTATACCGCTGAAAATGAGAAAGGACTGGATGCGATACAATGGGGCATAGACCTCATCGACATACCCGGTTGAGCCAACAATCCACCCAAGCTCCGGAATCTCGCGATACACCATGACTTTCTCGGTGTAGGTGCCGGTGCTCGGTTCTTTCCAGGAGTAGGAAAAGCGACCGTTACGATTGAGGACCATATCGGTAAACAGCGTATGGTCTTCGTCCGGCAAAAATTCGGTAACATGTCCATGAATCCAGGGGTGGATGAGCATATTGCCCTGTTTGGTCATCAGGAAGGCATAGCCTGAGTCGCCCAATGCAAAATCTTCGACTCCGGCCCGGAAATCCTCATGATCAATGAGTTGATTAAATTCCGATCGGTAGCTCGAAACGGATACAATCCAGTCCCAGGGGGCATAGTATTCCATGTAGAGTGCTTTTTCCCGCTTGGTCAATTCGCCGGGATTCGCCCATGTGTACTCAAGGTACCCCTGTTTCATTTCTGCCTGCTTCTGCCCAAGCCATTCGGAAGAGATATCCTCTCCCTCAAGGGATGAGGCCGGGTGCATGGCTATTTTGCCTGTGGTTTGTATCACATAAACATACCCGGAAGAGCCGATGGATTGACTTCGCAGAATCCGCTTTCCTTCAGCCCGGGCCTGCTCAGGAGTCAATTCCCCGGCATCAACGCGGCGCTGCAACCCGCTGAGTATGTCGACATTTTTTTCGGCTATGGCACGAAGACGGTTTCGTACTGAGACCTGTGCCGCAGTACGGACCATGGATTGGATGGCTTCAGATGAAACGCGCAGTTCAGTGAAGACGTTCTGCTTGATGGTATCACGCACCAGCACATACACCGTCCCCGCCGTAAGAACGGTGGTCAGTACGAAGAAGAAGGAAAACCACCCCATGAGGCGGTATTTTATGCTGATACGACGATTTTCAAACGGCAACGCTATTCATCCTTGTATAAACTGGCGCACCAATGCGGTGAATCGCCAACAAAGTGAATGATACAGGTTCTATCGACCTTTGAAAAGGTCGTTATTTTGTATAGGAATTGAGCGTCTATCCGCCGATGGATGCCATGCGGGTTCGACACACGCCCCGGCCTGCAGGCATGCGCTCCAGCAGCTCATGTCCCATTGGCTTGTGACGGCTTGCACGGCGCAGTATTTTTTCTACGGCCTGAAGACCGAGCTTGGGGTGTCGAAGCACGGGACGCAAACGATAGACCTTGTCGGAAAAGAGACAGGTGCGCAGATTGCCGTCCGATGTCAGGCGCAGTCGATTGCACGTACCACAGAAGTGGTTGGTGTATGGTGAAATAAGCCCAAGACGCCCTTTGCCGCCCTCGATTGAGAACATGCGCGCCGGGCCATGCTGACCGCCCTCTTCATCGGTGACCGGCTTGATATCGGCCAGATTCTGCGCCTGGGAGAGAATCTCTTCGGCTGTCCAGACTGCGTCGCCCTTCCAGCCTGTTTCCAGTCCCACCGGCATGAACTCGATAAAACGCATGTCCAGCTTGTTATTACGGGCAAAGTCGATAAAGGCAGGCAATTCATCATCATTCACGCCTTTCATGGCGACCGCATTGACCTTGACCTTCATCCCGGCTTCCAGGCAGCGATCAATATTGCTGCGAACCGTATGGAACAGGTCATTGCCCGTGATGGACTGGAACTTCGCCGGATCAAGTGTATCCAAGGAGATATTGACTCGCTTGATACCGGCATCAGCAAGGGAGTCCACATACTTCCCAACGAGGGTCGCATTGGTGGTGACGCACAAATCCAGCGTCGGGAATTGTTCGGCAGCACGAATCATGAAATCGCCGAACCCTTTGCGAACAAACGGTTCACCGCCGGTAAAGCGCACCTTCTCCACCCCGAGATTCACGGCCAATCCCATGAGATCAAGGATTTCCTCGTACCGCAAAATGATGGGGTGGGGAATGAACGTCTGCCCTTCGCCAGCACAGTAGGTACATTGCAGATTGCAACGATCCGTTACGCTGACGCGCATATAGCTGGCCTTCCGGCCGTGTCTGTCCTCAAGGAGTTTGTGCATGATTATGCGAATATTTCCTTCTTGGTGACGGCCTCGGCCTTGACCCTGTCCAGAAATTCCGCAAGTGCAGCCTTGACGTTTTCACGGATATCTCCTGCAACGATCAGATACAGCACATCGTCCCCCGGCTTCATCGGACCGGAATAGGCGTGAGCCACAGCACGGAAGATACCTTCCTTGGCCTCGATGTCTTTACGAATCTCTTCGATCTTTTCCCTGTCGGGATTGACCTCGATGGCGGTGACTTCTGCACGATCCTTGCGGGACCAACCACGGACGATGCCGTTGTGAACCAGTATCATGCCCACATTGTCGTTGAATCCGGGTTCTTTTTTCAAATCTGCGATGGCTTGATTGATATCCATGAAACACCTCTTGGGTATTGTGGTTGCGTTCCTTTTCCAAGTAAGCACGCATCAGGGCCGAGGCAAGCCTCATGCATTACCTTTCGGTCCGGCACCCGCTTATGCGCTACAGGGCTTCCAAGGCCTCGAGCACTTCGTCGATGAGTATGCGAGGGGTGGATGCGCCGGCCGTTACGCCTATGCGTCCGTACTGCCTGAGATTTTCCAAATCCAGATCAGCCACGGTCTCCACATGTTGCGAAGGCGTGCCTTTATCTGAAGCCACCTGAGCAAGTCGACGGGTATTGCCGCTGTTGAACCCGCCTACGACCACCATGTAGTCGACTTCTTCGGCCAGCTCGCTCGCTTCTTTCTGCCGTAGCTTGGTGGCATCGCATATGGTCTGCAAAACCTTGACGTTGACCGAGTCGTTTTCCTGAAGCTTCTTTGCCATCGCCTGAAACAGTTCCCGATCCTGGGTCGTCTGGGCGGCAAGGACATAGGATTTGTCCGGCGACAGAGGGTAATCATCAAGTTCTTCAGGAGCGCCAAACAGGAAGTGACCGTGCTCCGCATAGCTGACCAATCCTTTGACTTCCGGGTGATCAGCCTCGCCGTAAAGCAACAACTCACGCCCTTTCGCGGTATGCCGTGCAATGAGGAGCTGGGCTTTTTTCACTCGCGGACACGTCGCATCCTTGATGACCACATCCCGCGCCTTGAGCTGCGCTTCGACCTCACGGGTGATGCCATGAGCACGGATTACGACATAGGCACCGCCGGGCACTTCGTCCGGCTCTTCGGCGATGGTCACTCCCTTTTCCGCATATCGTTTCAAGACCTGCGGATTGTGAATGATCGGTCCGAGAATGAATATGGGCCTGCCGTCTGCTGCTTTGACCAGCTTATCCAGCCGCCGCAGGGCCAAATCCACTCCCATGCAGAATCCAGCCGTTTCCGCGAGGATCACATCCATAGAATAGAAACTCCTTTCCAGCGGCATCGAACAGCTCCGCGCCGTGGACATATTTTGACTTGACTTGAGCCGCTTGCAGGAATAGCGTTTGTCAAACGGTCGTTTAAAACAATTTCAGCGTAACGAGATGCAATCATCATGAACGAAAAGCAAGACGTCAACACAAAAGATGCTCTCCTGGAAGCAGCCATTGAAGTGTTTGCCGACAAGGGATTCGATGCGGCAACAGTCCGCGACATATGCAGCAAGGCTAACGCAAATGTAGCGGCAGTCAACTACCATTACGGCGGTAAGGACGCCCTGTACATGGCTGTTCTTGAAGTGGTGTTTCCTTCTGACGAATACGAACGCTACACATCTGACGACACGGAACCCGAAGAGCGCCTGCGCCAGTACCTACGCAAACTGGTTCGCGAAATCTATGAGCGCGGCAACAACATCGTCACCGAGCGTTGGTCCATATTCCTCAGGGAAATGGCAAAGCCGAGCAAGAACCTGGATTTTATCGTCAAACGGCAGGTCCAGCCGCGTGCGGACGAACTGCGCGACATCGTCAGCGCATTTCTTGGCCCCCAGGTCTCTGACCGAATACTCGCCTTCACCAGCTCCAGTGTCTGGATTCTGCTGCTCGACCACCTTCTCACCCAGCCGATACTCGACAGACTGACTCCCAAGCGTCCCGCCATTCGCGAGGACAACATCAACGAATTCGTGGAGCATGTGTTGACATTCTCCATCGGCGGCATCAGAGCGGTCAAAGGATAACGGCCAACCAGCCCCACCTTGACCGAACCCGCGTTTCCTGCGAACTGTCATGTATACGAAGGGCGAACAAATCATTCAATTGTTCGCCCTTCGTATACATGATTAATGAGGTCTAACAGGGAGCGCTCCGTGACTCGATTTACCTACCTTCTGGCAACCTGCTTCATCTTCTGCTGCACTCTTGCGCCAGCCTTGGCACGAACGCCGACCTACCCATGCCGCATCATCAACGAGTATCCGCACAACCCTGAGACATACACGCAGGGACTCTTTTTTCATGAAGGAAAAATGTACGAGTCGTCCGGGGGATTTGGCGAATCATATCTCGCCATGATCGAACCGGAATCCGGCAGAACCCTCAGATTATACCCGCTGGAAGGCAAATATTTCGCAGAAGGAATCAGCCGCCGTGGTGACGCGTTGTACATGCTCACATGGTTGTCGGGTACCGGATTCATCCACTCGCTCGAAACATTGGAGCGCATCGGCACATTCGAGTATCGCCAGTCCTGGGAGAAAACCGAAGGATGGGGGCTGACCTCGGACGGAACACAGTTCATCATGTCCACCGGCAAGCCGAGACTGCGCTTTCACACACATGCCGACTTCAAACATCAGGCGGTCATGACCGTCCTCGACAACGGCGAACCGGTCCGACTACTCAACGAGTTGGAGTACGTTGGCGGCACCCTGCTTGCCAATGTCTGGAAAAAGGACGTGATTGCCGTCATCGCCCTGGAAACAGGCAATGTGCAGGCCTGGATTGACCTCAGCCCGCTTCGGGAGCGCCTGGGATCACAGGCAGGTGTGGCAAACGGGATTGCGTATGATGAGCACTCCGGGCGACTGTTTGTCACCGGAAAGCACTGGGACAAGCTCTTCGAGATCACCATGGATGCCGTACTCTGGCGGCAACCGGTCACACCGCCTGCCGCCAGCAACTGATCTATCCTATCGATACTCCGCCGGAATGGTCGGATGAGTGGATTCCCGACGATATGCCCAGACCATATACCCGACGCCGAACAGAATCATCGGCAGGCACAGAACCTGTCCCATGGACATCCAGTTGAGCGCGACAAACCCAAGGTGGGCATCCGGTTCGCGGGCAAACTCCACGATGAATCGGAATACGCCGTAGCCCAGCAGGAACAATGCGCCGACACATCCTTTGGGACGCGGTTTGGCCGAATACCACCAGACGATGATGAACAGCAGCAATCCCTCAAGGGCGGCTTCATACAACTGGGACGGGTGACGAGGCATACCCCCTGCGCCGGGGAAGACCATGCCGTACCAGCCATCCGTATGCCGTCCCCACAGCTCCGCATTGATGAAGTTGCCGATACGTCCGAAAAAGAGTCCGGGCGGCACCAACGGTGCGATAAAGTCTCCCACCTCAGGGAAGGTCATTCCATTTTTGCGGCCAAAAAGCCAGCAGGCCAACAGGACGCCAAGCAGACCGCCATGAAAGGCCATCCCACCTTCCCACACGTAAAAAATCTTGTGCGGGGCGTAGAAGTAATAATCGAAATTATAAAACAGGCAGTACCCAAGTCGTCCACCAGCAACCACACCGACCACGGCCCATGTGATGAAGTCATCCATGCGGGCGGGCGTCATCTTGTTCCATGGTTTTTTGGCACGATACCGTCCCAGCAGCCAGCCGGTGACAACGCCGAAAACATACATCATCCCGTACCAGCGCAACTGGAGCGGACCGATGGAGATCATATTCGGATCAAAATACGGATAACTGAGCATAATCACATGCGGCGTGATCGCCGTCTTTGTTTTCTCTTGCGATTCGGGTATACTGCGATTTCGGGCACAGGGTGTGCCTTTTTACCCAGTACGTCAACCCCGGACACAGCATGGCCATGGAAAAACCGCAAGAACTCGACATAGTGCAGATGCCGGTGGAAGGACTGGCCGCCTACTGGCTCTCCATCAAAAAGATCCTCGACACCAAAAAAGGGCGAACCATCATTGATGACGAGATCGCCCACACCGACGAACCCTACATTCGCCATCTGCTTGAAACCGTTTTTTCGGGACTGTCCAGAGAACACGTACGCCGTCTGGCCGGGGTCAAACGGGATGTGCTGCTGGAAGATTACACGCGAAAAATCGACCTCATGCGTATAGCCACCTATGCCGTGGCTTCGGGGGAGAACCCTCAGATCACGCTGGTCCGAATGGACTCGAAGTTCGCCACCCCGCCCATCACCGAAGACAAGGCCCTTGAGATGGCTTCGGCCATGTTCAAGGCTATCCAGCCCAGAGGAGTTGATTTCGACATTCTTCTTTCGGTGGACCACAAACTCCAGGCCGACAGGTTGCTGGTCAAGCTGCTTTTCTTCTCGATGTATGCCCGGCGTGAAGGACGCGAAAGCCTTGAAAAATTCCTGCCGCACTTCGGCTCGCACTTCTTCTCTGAGGGCATTTCCCTTGCCATCGATAATTTTGATGCGGATTTTCTGGGGAACCACCTCAAGAATATGCGCGACAATCTCATCAGCGAGACCAAAAGGAAAATGGACATGGCGTTTGAAATGGCCCTCGCCATACGGGACAAACTCTCGTATGAGGACATCTTCCGCATCGCCCGAGCCTACATGCTGTAACCCGAGGTACCCCATGCGCCAACTCAGTTTTATCCTCATTCTTCTCGTCGTTACCCTTTTCGCCTGCGACAACATGACGCCCGCCCGAAAAGGGAACAAGGACTTTGAGCGAGCATGGCGCTCACTCATGCTCAAGGATTTTGCCAAGGCATCAGAATATTTTACCGACGGCGCAGATGATTACGCCCAGGCGCTGGCAGACGAATCCGACAGCCGCCTCATCGAGTTCGGATCAACACAGGCCAAGGCAGGCATGTCTTTCTACTTTGCCGGTCGCTACCAGGAAGCCGCCGACACCATGAAGACACTGGCCGCTGTAGAAAAGGAATTGTGGGAAGCGCCGCTGTTTGCCGCGCTGGCTCATGGCAGACTTGGCGACCGTGAAGCATTCGTGCATTGGCTTGAACTGTTTCGCGCGAACAACCCCGGCCTGGCAAAGCTCAATGAAACCATGCGGGCAACCACCATCGGGCTTGCATCTCGCGCCATGTCTCTGGAAGAAGCCACGGAGACACTGGAGCAAGGTGTCGTCAGCCAATACATCCACAATGTCCGCATTGGCGTAACCACCGGAACCATCGGCAAGGAGCGTTGTGAGGGCCAGTATTGGTGGCGTTATTACGACACCCCCTGCACAGGCCGGTAACAGGTGTTTATTTGAGCACGTCCAACTGGCCGAAATATATTCATTTGGCTTTTTTTCATTCCCGGACTTGACGAAACCGCTCAAATATTCAACCATCCCTCCACTTCAACTGGGTATGCCCCCGATAACGAGCTGTATTGTATTTCATGACCAAGGTCCCAACCATACCGGAACAATATCTCAAAGCGTTCACCAAGAGCGACATCAATGAGATGCCCCTACGTCGTTACGAAGGGCCAATCGAAGTCATACGCACCGAAAAGCAGCGGACACGCGCGCTCAAGGACATTGAAGGAGAAACGCTCCTCGGCTTCGACACGGAAACCCGCCCGGTTTTCAAGAAGGGCAAAAAACCCGGACCACCATCACTCATCCAGCTCGCCACCGCTTCCTGTGCCTACATTTTCCAGATCAATCTCCTGCCTCTTTGCAACGGCCTGTGCGATCTGCTGGCAGATGAATCCATCACCAAGACCGGCGTAGCCGTTCGCGATGACATTCTCGGCCTGCAGCGTCTGGCGGAGTTCACTCCGTCCGGGTTCATCGATCTGTCTGATGTATCCACGGCAGCGAAGATGCAAACCCACGGTCTGCGAAACATGGCTGCAAATCTGTTGGGATTCCGTATCTCCAAGTCAGCGCAGTGTTCCAACTGGGCCAAGGAAAAGCTGACCACCCAGCAGATCAACTATGCGGCAACAGATGCCTGGGTCAGCCGCGAGCTGTACCTCGCATTGCATGATCTCGGTCTTATCCGCTCCTGATCCGTTTCAAGCTTTCTGACTTTCAACCAGGGCTGACCTTCTGATCAGTATTCCTTGCTGACGTCCGGTGTCTTCCGTGCCTTCTTGCGCTGGGCTGTTTGCTTTTTTCGTTCCAAACGGCGGCGTTTTGCGGATTTTGGAACCGCTGTGGACTTGCGCTTTGTCACCGGCTTGAGCGCCCATTGCATCAGCTCCACAAAGCGTTCGATTGCTGAATCCTTATTGGATTTCTGGCTGCGGAATTTCTGGGAGGTCACACGGAGTATGCCTCGTTTATCTATGCGTCGACGCAATTTTCCGTTGACAGCGACTTTCTGAAGCTGCGACAAGGCATTGCTCTTTTCAACACTGAACAGCAGAGTGACCCGCGTATCCGTCGTGTTCACATGCTGGCCGCCAGGGCCAGAACTGCGTGACGTAATAAAGCGGATTTCTTCGTAAGGGATAACGACCTTTTCGGTAATGCGAATCATGACCTAAGAGTGACATGCCAATCAAGGTCCCGCAACCCTGCAATTGCCGATTGACAGACCGTTCCCTTTCTATACAATCCGACCATCAACAAACTAACCAAGGATAGACACATGACCAAGCCCTGTCCGTGCGGTTCCGGCAAGGAACATGTCGAATGCTGCACCCCGTATATTTCCGGTGAAAAACCCGCCCCGACCGCCGAGGCGCTCATGCGTTCCCGCTACTCTGCCTACGTGCTGAACGAGCTGGACTACCTCAAGCAATCCCTTGCCCCTGAGGCACTCAAGGACCATGACGACTCTTCCGTCAAGGAATGGGCCGAAAAAGCCGACTGGCTCGGACTGGAAATTCATGACACATGGGCCGGTGGCGAAGGCGATGAAGCCGGTATTGTCGAGTTCACCGCAAATTATGCCATCGACGGCGAAGAGCTTTCCCATCGTGAACGCGGAGAATTCCGCAAGATTGAAGACAACTGGCGATATGTTGACGGCCAGATGGTCTCTGGTCCGCCGGTTCGCAAGGAACGGAAGATCGGGCGTAACGAGCCCTGCCCCTGTGATTCGGGCAAGAAATACAAGAAGTGCTGTGGCCGCTGATAGATCGGCTACAGTCTCAATAGAAAGGGCGCTCTCAAATGAGAGCGCCCTTTTATTTGGTCTGCTACTGGATATTAGAAGCGTTCGAAGTCGCCGTCATCGTCGTCCATGTCCAGAGACACGCCGGAGTTGCCGGAAGGCTTATGGGAGCCAAGCTGCTTTGCCGGGGTCGCCTTGGGAGCCTTGGCCGGACCAGCCGAAGGCAACTGCGCCTTGGGCTTGGAGCGAACCACCGTGGAACTTCTGGACTGCCTTCGACCGTCGCCCTGACGGACCTTGAAGAAGGCTATGATATCCTGCAAGCCGTTGGCCTGATTGGCGAGGTCGTTGGAAGTGGAAGCCATTTCCTCGGATGCCGCCGCATTCTGCTGAACGACCTGATCAAGCTGCTGCAACGCTGCATTAATCTGTTCGGCTCCGGTTGTCTGCTCGTTACTTGCAACCGAGATTTCCTGAATAAGTTCAGCCGTCTTCTCAATGTCAGGTACCATCTCGCGCAGCATGACACCGGCCTTTTCGGCAACCTGCACACTGGAGGATGACAGCTCGCTGATTTCCGCGGCTGCGTCACCGCTTCGTTCGGCCAGCTTCCGCACTTCGGCGGCAACAACCGCGAATCCCTTGCCGTGTTCACCGGCTCGAGCGGCTTCAATGGCTGCGTTCAGCGCTAGCAGGTTGGTCTGACGGGCAATCTCTTCGACAATGGAAATCTTCTCGGCGATTTCCTGCATGGCGGAAACAGTCTTGGCAACCGCCTCGCCACCCACACGCGCATTCTCCGAAGCCCGGTTGGCGATGGTTTCGGTTTCCCGAGCATTCTCGGCGTTACCGCTGATATTGGAGGCCATTTCTTCCATGGAGGAAGAAACCTCTTCAAGAGAGGCAGCCTGTTCTGTTGCACCCTGAGACAAAGCCTGTGACGTATCCGAAAGTTCCTCACTGCCGGAAGCGACGCGGGAGCTACCGTCCACAACATCACTGACAACGCTGGTCAGCCGGTCCGACATTTCCTTGAGCGCGGCATAAATATCGCCGATGTCGTCCTTGCGGTCACTTTCGATACGACGGGTGTAATCGCCACTTGCTGCGAGCTTGAGAATCTGGACGATCTCGACCATGGGCTTGATGATCAATCCGTTCATGTAGAACCAGATTGCGGTGGCGATACACAACAGAGCCAAAAGCGACAGGCCCACGATGCTGATGCCGGACGACCATACCGGGGCGATGATATCTTCATACTGAACCAACCCGACAAGCTTCCAACCGAGTTCATCGGACGTGTGAACAAAGGAGACATACTCGACATCATCTATTGTCACGCGCAGTTCGCCGCTCCCCTTGCGAAAACATTCGGCCAACCCACTATCACTCAGATCGTTGACGTTCTTGAAATTGTTATTCTCATTGGACGGATCGGCCATGATGACACCGTCGTCCTGAATCAGGACCACGAAGCCGCGCTTGTTCAGCTTGATGTTCTTGACGATTTCCGTCAACTCGGCCAGGGAAATATCCAACCCGACAACAGCCAGTGCATCGCTGCCGCTCACCACGGCCTTGACCGTGGAGACCATGGCATCGCCAGTCGTGGAAACATAAGCCGCAGACACGACAGCCTTGTTGGGAGTAGCCAAAGCAGAGGTATACCAGGGACGGGACCTGGGATCATACCCACCGGGCAAACTGATTGCATTGCCGACAACGAATGCGCCCTTGCGCGTTCCGACATAGGCGTCCATATAGCTGTCGTGACTATCGGTCATCATGTTGAACAATACCGACATCCCCTGCCCGATCGGATCGTCGGCGCGGGACTGGGCAGTCAGGCTGTCACCCTTGGCATCTATATAGGAAGTAGTGATGTCGTCTGCCTGCTGCAGGCGAGGATCAAGAGAGAGAAGAACGGTGTTCTTCTTGGCCTCCGTGACAAATGTGGAAAGTATACCGTCCACCTGTTCCAACTGATCCGCTGTGGATGTGACGTTGTATTCCAGCGAGTCGTTATACGTCTGGGATAAACCCAGAATCAAAATAGCGGCACACAACACCACAAGTGACACAATGAAAGACAAAAGTATCTTTGTCCGAATGTTGAGCTTCATATCCATCCCCTTTTGTATTCTGTTGGCAACTGCTTCCAACGGTCTAATAATATGTGCGAATATAATCTTACTCCATTATTTTTCTTTCGGGGAAGATGTTATTCCGCCGCTTGGCTTGAGTTAGGAAATATCGTAAAGTCCCACTCCTCATGCAACGAAAGCAAACAAACGCCATATCAGTCGGCAATGTGGGCATAGGCGGAGCCAACCCCATCCGGGTCCAATCCATGTGCAACACCGACACCCGCGACATCCTTTCCACCACTGCTCAGATCAGGCAACTGGCTGATACCGGGTGCGAAATCGTCCGTCTTGCTGTTCCTGACGACAAGGCTGCGGCAGCACTCAGCGCCATCCGCGAGCAATCCCCTGTTCCGCTCATCGCCGACATCCATTTCGATCACCGACTCGCCCTGGCCGCTCTGGATGCGGGTATGGACGGGTTGCGCATCAACCCCGGCAATATCGGCGATGAATCCAAGGTCGATGCCGTTGTCCGTGCCGCCCAGCAGCATGGTGCGCCCATCCGTATCGGTGTGAACGGCGGTTCACTGGAAAAAGACCTACTCAAACAGTTCGGCGGACCAACGCCCGAAGCCATGGTCGAATCCGGCCTGCGCCATATCCGTATGCTCGAGAAGCGCGGATTCACCGACATCAAGATTTCGCTGAAGACGTCATCGGTCCTGAATACTATCACGGCCTACAAGCTGATGGCCGACCAGATCGACTATCCGCTGCATATCGGCATTACCGAAGCCGGTACGCTGGTGCGTGGAGCCGTCAAGTCTGCCGTCGGGCTGGGTGTACTCCTGTACGAGGGAATCGGCGACACCCTACGTGTTTCACTGACTCACGATCCGGTGGCGGAAATCGGTGTGGCCTACGAGATTCTGCGTTCACTAGGGCTGCGCGAACGTGGACCGGAAATCATCTCCTGCCCGACCTGTGGTCGCACGGAAATTCATCTCATCGAACTGGCCGAACAGGTGGAAGAAGCCCTGCGCGGTGTGGACGAGGTCTTCACCGTTGCGGTCATGGGATGCGTGGTCAACGGTCCCGGCGAAGCAAAGGAAGCGGATATCGGCATAGCCGGCGGTCGCGACCTCGGCATCATATTTCGAAAGGGCGAAGTCGTCCGCAAAGTCAAGGGTAACGACAATCTGCTGCCCGAATTCATGAAAGAAATACAAGCTTTTCTCAAAGAAAGGAGATCATAAACTCATGCGTCTTTCCAAGTACTATGCACCCACCTTGAAAGAAGATCCGGCCGATGCCGAGGTCGTTTCACACAAACTGCTGATGCGCGCGGGCATGATCCGCAAGCTCACCAGCGGTATTTACAACTACCTGCCGCTCGGCCTGCGCTCCATCAACAAGGTGGCTCAGATCGTACGTGAGGAAATGGACCGCTCCGGTGCCATGGAAGTGCTCATGCCCATGGTTCAGCCCGCTGACCTGTGGCGTGAAACCGGCCGCTGGGATTACTACGGCAAGGAACTCCTTCGCATTAATGACCGCCATGGTCGCGATTACTGCCTCGGCCCCACGCACGAAGAAGTCATCACTGATCTCGTTCGCGGCGAAATCAAGTCCTACAAGCAGTTGCCGGTCAATCTGTACCAGATACAGACGAAATTCCGTGATGAAATCCGCCCCCGTTTCGGTCTGATGCGCGGCCGTGAGTTCATCATGAAAGACGCCTACTCCTTTGACAAGGACGAAGAGGGTGCCGAGCAGTCCTACTGGACCATGTTTGAGGCGTACAAAAAAGCCTTTGCCCGTATCGGCCTCCGTTTCAAGCCCGTGCAGGCTGACTCCGGTGCCATCGGCGGCGACTTCTCTCACGAATTCATGGTGCTGGCCGAAACCGGTGAAGACACCATCGCGTCCTGTAAGGCCTGTGAATTTGCGGCCAACCTTGAAAAGGCCAAAGTGGCGCAACCCGAAGGGCTGTGCAACTGCGACGACAACTCTGTCCCGGCACTGGAAGAAGTGGAAACACCGGGCAAGCACACGGTGGAGGAAGTCTGCGATTTTCTGTCCATCCCTGCTTCCAAGCTCGTCAAGACCCTGCTCTTTGTCGTGGATGGCAATCCGGTGGCAGCACTGGTTCGCGGTGACCGTGAACTCAATGACGTCAAGCTCCGCAACCTCGTTGGCGGCAATGATATTGAAATGGCCGATGAAGCATTGGTAAAAAAGCTGACCAATGCCCCGGTCGGATTCGCCGGTCCCGCTGGCCTGAACCCGGAAGTGCCCATCTACGCCGATCAGGAACTCTGTGTCGACACCGATTGGGTCGCCGGAGCCAACAAGGGCGACACCCATGTTCGCCATCTTTCCCTTGGCCGCGATTGCACCATTGAAAAGTTTGCTGATCTCCGCGTCATCGAACCGACCGATCCCTGTCCGGAATGTGCCGGTGAAATCGAATTCACCAAGGGCATTGAGGTCGGCCACGTCTTCAAGCTCGGTGTGAAGTATTCCGAAAAGATGGAAGCTACTTTCCTTGATGAAAACGGCAAAGCCAAGCCCATGATCATGGGGTGCTACGGCATCGGCGTATCCCGCATCGTTGCATCTGCCATCGAGCAGAATCACGACGAGAACGGATGTTGCTTCCCGCCCTCCATCGCTCCCTTCGAGGTCTGCGTGATTTCTCTTGGCGGCAAGGATCAAGCGGTCACAGACAAAGCCGAAGAGCTGTACTCCGAGATCAAGGACCTTGGCGTTGACGTCTGCTACGATGATCGCAAGGAACGCCCCGGCGTCAAGTTCGCCGAAGCCGATCTCATCGGGTACCCCATGCAGCTCGTGCTCGGTGGCAAGGGACTCAAGAACGGCATCATCGAAGCCAAGAATCGTAAAACCGGCGAGAAGATCGAGCTGCCGCTGGAAGGATTCAAGGAAGCCTTCCAGGAGTGGCGCACCGCCGTTTGGGGTGACTGGGGCCTGTAGCCCCGGCTCTCCCATCGAGAGAAAACACATGATGTATCACGCACCCCGTTCGTAACGGGGTGCGTTTCTTCATATTCGGACCAGTGGTCAAAGCCCTTGCAGACTATTGTCCACGCCCATCACCAATGATATGTTGGCCGGTATAGATTGAGAAACGGAGGCATAGTTGTCAGCCATCTTCACCGTCAGTGAGCTTACCCGCTCCGTCAAGAACCTGCTGGAAGCGGAGTTCCCTTTTGTCTGGGTTCGCGGCGAGATATCCAACCTTTCGCGTCCGGCCAGCGGTCATATCTACTTTACGCTGACCGATGGGAACGCGTCTCTTTCCGTGGTCTGGTTCAAGTCGGCCCAGACATCCGGCGAAACCATCAGCCACGGCGAGGAGCGCATCAACCCACTGACCGGCGAAGTGGAGGAGCAAAGCGGCGCCACCGGATTGACCGGAACGACCATAGAAGACGGTATGGAAGTCCTGTGCGCCGGACGCCTCAACGTCTATGAACCGCGAGGCCAGTACCAACTGGTTGCAGAACTGGTGCAGGATCAGGGTGTCGGTGATCTGGCCATTGCCTTTGAAGCGCTGAAACGCAAATTGGCAGAGAAGGGCTACTTTGACGAAGACCGAAAGATCACTTTGCCCGAGAATCCCAAACGGGTCGCGGTGGTGACTTCGTCCTCCGGGGCAGCCATAAGAGACTTTCTGCGTCTGGCCGATACTCGCGGCACCGGGGCGCAAATCCGCATCTACCCGTCACTGGTACAGGGAGATCAAGCGCCCAAGCGAATTGCCAAAGCCCTTGATCAGGCTGACGAAGACGGATGGGCCGAGGTGATTGTGCTCATTCGCGGCGGCGGATCACTGGAAGACCTCTGGGCCTTCAATACCGAACCGGTAGCTGATGCCATTTACCGGGCGCGACTGCCTGTGATTTCCGGCATCGGCCATGAACCGGACGTGACCATAGCCGATTTTGTGGCAGACAAGCGCGCAGCCACACCGAGCCACACCGCGCAGGAGTTGTGGCCGCGACGCGAGCAACTCGCCCAGAAAATTGATGACCTGGAGATGCGACTGACCCGCCGGTACGCCGAGTGGCTGCTTGGCAAGGGCGCGGCTTTCGAGCAGCTCCGCAAGGCATTGATATGGCTGTCACCCGAGCGCAAGTTGGAACGGATGCAAGACCGCTTCGGTCATCTGATCAACCGATTGGAAGCGGCCGGACAAACGCAGGTCGACCGAAAGCTGCGCGAAATGACCGGGACCGTGCAACGTCTGCACCGGGCTCACGGCCCCCGAGTGGTTCGCCAAACCGCCAGCCGCACCGCATCGCTCGTCGAACGACTGACCCAAGCAATGAACCGCCATCAGGACATCAAGGCGCGCAACTTCGAGTTGATGCAGACAACGCTGGCCGGTCTCGATCCACAAGCACCGCTCGACCGCGGATACTCCCTTGTTCGCATCGATCGCACCGGTGATTTTCTCCGTGATCCGAAAGAAGTGACGGCAGGCGATACTCTTGCTATCACCGTCAGGGACGGCAGCGTGAGCGCCGTCGTAACCGAAGACAGCAATGACTCCCGGGAGCAATAATGAAACGTTTGATTCTACTGATATTTCTCGTCACAGCACTGACACTTCCCATGATCCCCACATCCGGGACAGCTCAGGAATTCGGGCTGCAGGAAGGTGATGACGCAGGCTTCCTCCTGCCAGGTGAAGCCGTGGCAGCGGAGGCCGACACCGCCGCGGACACCGGTGCTTCCGCGCTGGTTCTGGCCGCTCCGTCGCGAGTCGGCACCGGCCAGCCGTTCATCGTTCGTCTGACTTCGGATCAGCCCCTCGATTCCGTCGCCTTTCACTGGCAGGGCAAATCCGTTGTTCCTTCCATCTCTGTATGGAACAATCGCCACGTTGCTCTTGCCATGCTCGGCACCGACGTACTGAACGCCAAGCCGGGCAAGGAAGAGCTGTCGGTCATCGCTTCCATTGATGGCAAAGAGAACACCTTCCGCCGCTCCATCGTGATCAATGCCGTGGATTACCCCAAGCAGGAGCTGACCCTTCCCAAGAAGATGGTCACCCCGCCCCAGGAGGTCTACGACAAGATCAAGGCAGACCGTGTTGAGATTGGCGAGGCATTGACCACCGTATCCCCGGACCGCACCTGGAGCCTGCCGTTTTATCGTCCGGTGAAAGGAAAAATGACCAGTACTTACGGGCTCAAGCGCATCCTCAACGGCAAGCCCAAGAATCCCCATCGCGGGCTGGATTTCCGCGCTCCCATGGGTACGCCCATCAAGGCCATTGCCGACGGCACGGTCATTCTGGTCGGCGACCATTACTATGCAGGCAACTCCGTGTATATCGATCATGGCAACGGGGTCATTTCGATGTACTTCCACTCGTCCGAAGTCCTCGTAAAACAGGGCGACAAGGTCGAGCGCGGACAGGTCATTTCCAAGTCGGGCAGAACAGGACGCGCAACCGGTCCGCACCTCCATCTTTCGGTTTCCATCCTTGGCAAACTGGTGGACCCTGCTCCGCTTTTCGCGTCCAGCGTGGATGACATGCTCAAATAGGAGCGGCCTTTTTTAACGACAGCAAAATGAGAATTCAGCGGTTGCACTCTGACGGCAACATAAGGCAACCGTATTTTGGAGAAATATATGGCAAACGAATCGTTTGAAGACAGGCTTGACCGCCTCAAAACCATCGTTGAACGCCTCGAAAGGGGCGACCTTCCGTTGGAACAGGGGGTATCCCTGTACAAGGAAGGGCTGGAGCTGGCCAAAGCCTGTGGCAAGCAACTGGAAGGTGCCCGACACGAAGTGACCATTGTTTCCGATGGTTTGATCAAGGAGTTCGAGGCATTGGAAGCACTGGGAGAAGACAATGACGGCTAAAGAAAAGCTTGCCGAACGCGCAACGGAAGTGGAGTCCTACCTTCAGAGCTGTCTCAGGGATCGAGGCATCCCTGAACGTCTGCTTGCCTCCATGGAATATTCCCTTCTTGCCGGAGGGAAGCGCTTCCGTCCGGTTCTGACCCTCTCCTGGGCAACCATGCTCGGCGGCGATCGAGATGCGGTCATGCCCTTTGCGGCCAGTCTGGAGTGCATCCACACCTACTCGCTCATTCACGACGATCTTCCGGCCATGGATGATGACGACCTGCGTCGTGGCAAGCCATCCAATCACAAGCAATTTGATGAAGCCACGGCCATCCTTGCAGGAGATGGACTGCTCACCGAAGCCTTCGGGCTGATGTCCGCAGCCTCCATCGTCAAGGGATTGCCGGCGGACCGAGTCCTCCGCGCCATCCATGTTCTCGCTACGGCTGCCGGTTCCGGCGGCATGGTCGGTGGACAGGTGGTGGATATGCAGTTCACCGGACGAAACGGTGTTCCGCTCGAAGAACTGCGCACCATGCACGCCATGAAAACCGGCGCATTGATCACTGCGGCCTGCCAGTGCGGGGCCATTCTGGCTGGCGGTACCGATAGAGATATCGACAACGCCCGCGAATTCGGCAAATCCATTGGCGTCGCCTTTCAGATCGTGGACGATGTGCTCGATGTGGTCAGCGATACGGATACCCTCGGCAAACCAGCCGGAAGCGATGAGGCCATGGGCAAATCCACCTACCCCGCACTGCTGGGACTGGAAAAAAGCAAGGAACTCGCATCCCAGCACATTGACGATGCGGTAAAACGACTCGATGACTACAGTGGTGACGAGAAGCAATTCCTGACGGAATTGGCTCGTTACATTGTAGACAGGGTGTATTGATTGGCATAGAGTGACCCGCTTATGAGTAACCACGACTCCACATCGCTCCTTGCAAAGATCAAGGAGCCAGCAGACGTACGCAACCTGTCCATGGCAGAGCTGGAAATCCTGGGACAGGAACTCCGTGAAACCATCATCGATCAGGTAGCGGCACACGGTGGTCATCTCGCGCCCTCTCTCGGCGTCATTGAGCTGACCATGGCACTATTCAATTCTTTCAACATCGGCCCGGACAAGCTTGTCTGGGATGTCGGCCATCAGGCATACGCCCATAAACTCCTCACCGGTCGGGCAGATAGATTCCATACCCTGCGCCAGAAAGACGGCATCAGCGGCTTTCCTCGCCCGGAGGAATCCGAATACGATCACTTTGGTGTCGGTCATTCATCCACTTCCATTTCCGCAGCGCTCGGCATGGCCATGGCTCGGGATCTCAAAGGGGATGACAACGAGGTCATCGCTGTCATCGGCGATGGTTCATTGACTGCCGGTATCGCGTTCGAGGGACTGAATCAGGCAGGCGCACTTGGCCGAAAGATGGTCGTTGTCCTCAACGATAACGAAATGTCCATCTCCAAGAATGTCGGCGCCCTTTCGCAATTCCTCAGCCGAAAGATGACCAATCCGTTCCTCCAGCGACTGAAAACCGATGTGGAAGGATTGCTTGGCGGCATTCCAAAAATCGGTGACGATCTGGCCGGGTACGCCAAACGTTCAAGCGACTCGCTGAAGTCATTCTTCACACCGGGCATCCTGTTCGAGGCCTTCCATTTCACGTATGTGGGTCCTATTGACGGGCACAACACGGCGCAGATGGTCAAGGTTTTCGATGAGATCAAGAAGCTCGACAAACCGGCGCTGGTCCATGTGCTGACCAAGAAAGGCAAAGGGTATGAACCGGCTGAGTCGGACCCCACGCACTTTCATGGAGTCGGCAAATTCATTCCGGAGACCGGACTTGCCCGCAAGTTTTCCGGCTCGGGTTTGCCGTCCTACACGTCGATCTTCGGCTCCACTCTTTGCAATCTTGCGAAGAAGGATGATAAGATTTTCGCCATCACAGCGGCCATGCCCGAGGGGACTGGAACGGAATGTTTCCGCAAAAACTACCCGGATCGTTTTGTCGATGTCGGGATTTGCGAGCAGCACGCCGTCACCTTTGCGGCCGGTCTCGCAACGCAGGGGTATAAGCCTGCTGTAGCCATCTACTCGACGTTCATGCAACGTGCCTACGATCAGATTGTCCATGATGTCTGCCTGCAGAATCTGAACGTCAACCTGTTCCTGGATCGCGGTGGACTGGTTGGCGAAGATGGTGCGACCCATCACGGTGCTTTTGACCTGAGTTTCCTCCGCCACATCCCCAATCTTGTGGTCATGGCGCCCAAGGATGAGGCCGAACTGGCCCGCATGATGGCAACAGCTTTTGACCACGAAGGCCCGACCGCCATCAGGTATCCCCGTGGTACCGGCGTTGGAGCCAATGTATCAAGCAATCCCCGCAAAATCCCCCTTGGCAAGGGCGAGATAGTCCATGAAGGCGATGATGCCGTCATCATCACCCTCGGTTCCAGAGTGTATCCCGCAGTGGAAGCAGCCATGGAACTGGAGAAGGAAGGACTGAATGTAGCCGTGTTCAACACCCGCTTTGTCAAACCGCTGCCCAAGGCGCAAATCCTTGAACTGGCAGCCAAATACGACAACATCCTTCTGGTCGAAGAGAACGCCCTCGCAGGTGGATTTGGTTCAGCCGTGTTGGAGATGCTCAACGAAGAAGATGCACTGACCAACCAGAAGATAAAGCGACTCGGCCTGCCCGATGAGTTCATCGAGCATGGAACGCAAAAAGAGTTACGCCATCTGGTTGGAATCGATATGGCAGGCATCAAGAAAGCAGCCAAAGCTCTCTGCAACAAGTAACCGCACATCACATTTAGACGGTAGAAGGTTTTCGTGCTGAACAGCATGAATACAGCTCCCCTTCTGCCGCCCTTTCACCCCGTCAATCATCATAAGATGCTGCTGAGGATGATCGCTTCAGCTACATGCCAGCCAGGTTTCTTTTTTTGAGAAACAGGCAGGCTGAGCCACGCCTGTGCTTTTCCATATATACGATATGGATACACCAGCAACACATCACCCTATTTCGCGCACTACCACCTACTCAACGCATTGCATACTCTCGATCGGCAATGTGCGCGCATAGATGTGTTTCCTTGCGTGAGAATCAAAATATCGACTTTTTTCATACTTACACGCGATTTCAGAAGCAGAGACACATACCCATTTTTTAGCAGGGGATGTAATCCCAACTAAAAAGGCCCGGACAAATTGTCCGGGCCTTGTCTATTCTCAGTCGAATCTGAGTTGCTGCTATTTGGAAGCTTACTTTTTGGAGTCAGCTTTCTTCTTTGCAGCAGGCTTTTTCTCCGCCTTTTCTTCCTTGGCAGGAGCAGCTTCCTTTTCGGGAGCGGCTTCCTGCTTGGGGGCGGCTTTCTTTTTCTTGGGCTTGGGAGGCGTGCCCTGTTCCACCCAAGTGATGCGCTCGGTCATCGGCTTGCGGTGGACGTCTTTCATGTCCAGACACTTGGTGGGACAATGGTCGCGGCAGACACCGCAATACACGCATGCATGCGGATCGCAGGCCCAGGTCCCGGCCTTTTTGTCAACAGTGATGCACTGGCTGGGGCATTTGCGCTCGCACATGCCGCAGAAGATGCACTTATCAACATCAATGATCAACTCACCGCGGTAGTTCGCAAATGGCTCACGAACTTCAAACGGATAGTTACGAGTTGCAGGCTTCTTGAGCAGGTTCTTGACGACTGTAGGTGTAAACAGCATGTCAGATCCTCCTTAGCGTTCGGTGCAGCTGATGCACGGGTCGATTGAAAGGACGATAACCGGCACATCAGCCAGCTCGCAATTGGGCATCATGGCCAGCAGCGGCGGGATGTTGGCAAAGGTGGGCGTCCGGATGCGAAGACGATCCAGATGCTTGGTGCCGTTACCCTTGATGTAGTACATGCATTCGCCGCGGGGCTGCTCAACGCGGACGTAGGCTTCGCCTTCCGGCGGGTTGCCCTTGACCTTGACGTTGATGTCGCCCTCAGGAAGCTTGGAGATGGCCTGACGAACCAGATCCATGGACTGGATGCACTCACGGAAACGAACCGTGGAACGAGCCCAGCAGTCACCGGCGGTTTCCACGATCGGCTCGAAGTCGATCTCGGAGTAACCACCGTAGCCCAGCATACGCATATCCTGTGCAACGCCGGAACCGCGGAGGGTCGGACCTGCAGCACCAAGCTCGTAAGCCTGATCCTTGGTCAGAACGCCGACTTCGCAGGTACGGGCCTTGACGGTGTAGTCGTTCATGATGGTGTCCTGGAGCTGGCGGACTTCTTTTTCCACGATGTCGATTTCGCTGAGAATCCAGCGAATCTGATCGGGAGAAAGGTCAGCACGGACGCCGCCGATGACGTTGACGGACACGATAACGCGGCTACCGGTGGTGGCCTCGTTGATGTCCATCACGCGTTCGCGGATTTTCCAGAACTGCATGAACAGGGATTCAAATCCGAACGCATCGGCAAACAGACCCAGCCACAACAGGTGGGAGTGTGTGCGGTGCAGCTCGGACCAGATGACGCGGAGCAGTTCAGCGCGTTTGGGTACTTCGATTTCCATGAGCTCTTCAACAGCCTGCGAGTAGCAGACAGCGTGGATCATGGAGCAGATGCCGCAGACACGTTCACAGACCTGAATCATCTGATGGTAGTCACGGATATCAGCCAGTTTTTCCAGGCCGCGGTGGACGTATCCAAGCGCCGGGATGGCCTCTTTGACGATCTCGTCCTCGACCTTGAGGGTCAGGTGGACCGGCTCAGGGAGAACGGGATGCTGCGGGCCGAAGGGAATTACAGTAGTAGCCATTTCAGCCCCCTATTTTTTAGGTTCGATCTTGACGTTGGACACCAGCGGAACCTGGGTGACCTCGGGGTCAAGGTAGAGCGAACGGTTGAAGTCTAAGACCAGGCCATCGAATTCGACATCCCACTGGTCGCGGATTTCGTTTTCCACCAGCAGGGCGGCAAAGAGCACCCCGGAAATGCTGGGAATGGGTTTGTCCATATCCGCAACAAGTCGCAGGTGGGTGGTCTCCAGATCCTTATCGAAGTGGTACAGAATGCCTATCTTGTTCTCATCTTCCTGATAGGTTGTGAACGTGACCAGGCGCTGCCCATCATTCTTGAGATTCATGACTTCGCCGACAATATTGTCGACGGTAACGTCTATGATTTTACCTTTCATTTTTCACCTCTTGCGGAACGCCTAGTCGGCCTGTTCCACTTTTTCTGCGAACTTGGCCAAACCGGCTACAACGCCATCGATGATGGCTTCGGGCTTGGCAGGGCAACCGGGCACGTAGACATCCACGGGGATAACTTTGTCGATACCACCGACAACGTTATATGCATCGCGGAAGACGCCACCGGTGTTACCGCAAGCGCCAATGGCGATAACGGCTTTGGGCTCGGGCATCTGATCATAGATGTTCTTGAGCACCTTCTTGTTCCGGTGGTTGACTGTGCCGGTGACCAGCAGCACATCGGCGTGCTTGGGGTTACCAACGTTGATGATGCCGAACCGTTCCACGTCGTAGAGCGGTGTCAGGCAGGCCAGAACCTCGATATCGCATCCGTTGCAGCTACCGCAGTCAAAGTGCATGATCCACGGAGATTTGGCGCGAGATTTCTTTATGAATGAACCGAACATGATTTACCCCGCGTACAGCCAGATGAGGTTAACGACGGACATGCCCATGCCGAGCAGCCAGACACGCTTCAGCATCCAGCGCCAGGTCATACGGGCCATGGTGTTGTCCACCAGGATTTCGAGCATATAGGTACCAAGCAGAAGCGCACCCATCCAGAACAGGTTCGTGCTCCAGAACAGGGCACACAGGCCGAGAACCAATACGGTTTCGTACCAGTGAGCGATCTCGACCAGGGCCAGGTAGGGGCCGGAGTACTCGGTGAGTACACCCTTTACCAGTTCCTGGTGACCGTGGTGAGAAGTGGAGAAGTCAAAGGGAGACTTCCGCAGCTTGATGGTCAGGGCGTAACCCAGAGCCAGGTACAGCAGCGGCATCTTGGCCAGCAGCGGCTCTTCGAGCTGCCACACGGCTTCGATGGAGAAGCTGCCCGTGGTCAGGTAGAAGCCGACGAAGACGAGGATCAGAACCGGCTCGTAAGCCAGAATCTGCATCAGCTCGCGCTGGGCGCCGACCTGGGAGTACGGGGATTTCGCAGCCATGGCACCCATGACCAGGAAAACCGCACCAACGGCCTGAACAAAGAAGATCAGCAGCAGGTCGCCCTGAGCGAAGAACAGACCAACCGAAACGGCGGCTGCGATCAGGTAGATCCACGCACAGAAGATCTGCCACTGGTTGACGACCATTTTCTCCTTACCGAAGAGTTTGGCCACATCATAGAATGCCTGCATGACCGGCGGTCCCTGTCGAGACTGGAACCAGGCGGTGACGCGGCGGTCGAGACCGGCGATCAGGCCGCCGACAAGCGGGCCGACCACAATGCCGATGATGATCAGTATCAGAGTATCCATTAGAGAGCTCCTCCCAGCATGAGGACGATCAGCGCGACCGCCAGAGCGTTGAAGACCGGAGTAAGCTTGCCTTCGGCGAACAGCTCGCCCAGGTACATATTGGAAGCGACGAACGGTACGGTTCCATTCATGGGACCGACATATGCACCGTCATTGTCACCAACCACGTTGGCACCGCCAACGTACGGCGGCATGACCTTGGCCTTGCGGAATCCGGATGCAGCCTTGGCAGCATAAATGACGCCCAGACCGAGCACGATGAACAGCGGGACAACGGCGAAGGAGCCGGTGGAAGCTGTCAGCGAACCGAACTGAAGTGCGAAGGGAGGCGCATCGAACATGGGTGCCAGCATGGAGTTGTAAATCCACGGGGCAGCGATGGACAACACGACAGCACCTGCACACAGGGCCATCAGCGGAATGCGGATCAGGGTAGCCTGCTGTTCGGCCGGAGCATCAGCGTCGCGGCTTGCCATCAGGGAACCGGCCCAACGGGCCCAGTACACGACGGTCAGGGCAGAGCCCATGGCCAGCATGATGATGACGTAGATGTTGGCGGAAGCAGCTTCGATAGCCATCCACTTGGCCATGAGCACACCGAACGGGGGCAGCAGCATGGTCAGAATGCCTATGATCGTGATCAGGGCAGTGCGGGGATGCTTGGTGAACAGACCGCGCATGTCCTCGATATCGCGAGAACCGATAGCCTGCTCAATGGTGCCAACGCACAGGAAGAGCAAGGACTTGGAAATGGCGTGGAAGATGATCAGCATCACCGCAGCGGTGGTGGCCAGCGGAGTATTGATACCCGCACAGCATATGATCAGACCCAGGTTGGAAACCGTGGAGTACGCCAGGATTTTCTTACCGTTGGACTGGCCGATACACAGGGCGGCACAGGCAACGAAGGTAAACGCGCCACAGATAGCCACGCCATCGGAGAGCAGTGTCCCCATGTAGGCGGGAGCAAAGCGCAGGACCACGTAAACACCGGCCTTGACCATGGTCGAGGAGTGCAGCAACGCGGAGACCGGAGTCGGGGCAACCATGGCACCGAGCAGCCAGGACTGGAAAGGAACCTGAGCGGCTTTGGTAAAACCGGCAAGACACAGGAAACCGATACCGGTAACCATCATCGCGCCCTGCGGACCGGCTGCCAGAATGGCAGAGATGTCGAGGGTGCCGATTTTTGCGTACACCAGCATCATGCCGATGACGAAAGCTACGCCGCCGAAGGAGTTCATCCACAGGGCGCGAACAGAGTTGCGAGTGGCAACTTCGGTACCGTCATGCCCGATGAGCATGAAGGAACACAGCGTCGTGACTTCAAAGAAGAAGTAGAGCCACAGAATGTTGTTGGAAAGGACCAGACCATTCATGGCGCCCAGGAAGAGAAGCAGGAAGAGGAAGAACCGCGGCTGGCGGGACGTCTTCAAATGCAGATGATCTTCATGTTCCTTCATATAAGGAATGGCAAAGATACAGATCAGGGAACCGATGACGGAAATCACCAGAACCATGATCAGGGAAAGCTGGTCGCCGACCAGGGCGGGAACCGCCACATGATCGATCATAACGAACTCAAACCAAACGAGCAGAGCAGCCTGTGCCAGGGTGAAACCCTGAATCAGGAGACTCCGGTGTTTGAGACCATAATAAAAGATGACACCCAACAGTGCGAAATCCAGGACCGTGATCAGGAAATCGCTGCTGATGCCAAGAAATGAACCGACCATAATCGGTTCAAATGTTCCCTGCGCCAACAGACCCAGCGATGCGAGCGTCAAGATCGCACCGGTGGCTACAACAGTCAGCTTACGAACGGCACTGGACCGAACCAGATAGCAGACCAAAGCAGCTGCGGCAGGCAGGAGAATGAGAAGTAGAAGCAGATTCGACATGAAGACCTCGTCTCATAACATTGAATACGAGTACAACGGACACCCGAATTTCGGATCACCTCCAACCGAAAAACGGATGCGAATGCACCTTACCCATAGCCTATTAAACATGGGTCAATAGGTGAAGTGGCGGCTTAGGTCAAGGGGGGTTCAAAATTTGTTTGATCAATCAACTAGGTTGGTTAAACTGCTGTTTTATAAGTAAATATGATGATTTTTTTATATTTTACTTAAAAAAAACAGCATAAAAAAGTAGGGAAATTTGTGAATAAAAGTGAAAATAACCGACTCGGGAGATTCTCCCGGGTCGGTCCAATAGAAAAACATGATAATTTGGATCAGAAATATCCCAACTTGGTCAGCGTGCCCATTACAGTCTCTTTTCCCTGTTGCCGACCGCCGCGTTCCCCCTCTCCTTCTCCCGGGCGAACCGTGCATGGGCGACACCCCAGGGAGCGGTATCCTTCATCATATAATACACAATATGGAAGCTCGAACCGGGAATGAAATGCCCATATATCCATTTCCGTCCATTCAAGAACAGGATTGATTAATGTATGGGAGGGGTCATCACGGTGCTCTACCGTAGTTCGATTAGCCCTGTCGGGATGTTCATCGCGTCGGATGCCTGAAATAAGGTGCGTGATGCCGGTCTCCCGAATCGCCTTTTTCAAAGGAGAAACCTTGAGATCATGGCAACAGGACACTGCATCCTCTGCAAGCGGGTACGAATCGAGGGAAAGGGTTGGCTGGGCCACATGCAGATCAAGGCCCCACTGTGTGGCCATCGTATCTCTGAACTCCATGACTTCTGGGAATTTACATCCCGTATCTATATTAATAGCTCTAATGGGTGTAGCTCGGTGATGCTGCAAAAGCATCAGCCATATATAAAGAACTACGGTCGAATCCTTGCCGCCGGTCCAAGCTACTGCGGCCCTATCCGGCCCTGCCTGTTCAAAAACCTGTTGCAGACACGATTCCGTATATCGTATTTTATCATCCAACGATTGCACAGACATGCATTCACCATCCTGTATTCAAAATAATAGCGCGAAACGCATTGTTGAGGTAGGCTGTCCCATGAGCAAAAACAAAATGCAACTCATTGACGATCTGGTTTCCAATGCGGATTTTTGCGTCCTTGCGACGACCAATGGCATTGAACCTCTTTGTTCGCTTATGACCTTGTTTGCCGATCACGCATCCATGAAATTTTATTTTCTGACAAACAAGGACTCTCAAAAAAGCAAAAATATCAAACAACATCCTCATGCTTCTATTCTTATTGATAGAAGAGAAGAAAATATCGCATTGACCGTCCAAGGGGTCTACTCCCCTATCAAAACCCGGCAAACCACCAAGGCGATCATGAAGCTCTTCCTTCATAAACACCCGGAACTAAAAGACTTTGTCGACCAAGAATCCACAGAACTCATACGTATTGTGGGCAAACGAGGCAAACTTCTGACCGGCATCGATGAGATTTTTGAAACAAAATTTTAATTTTTTCTTAAAAAGTGCTTGACGTATGAAGGCCTTCGACATAAACAGTCCTTCCACCGCGCGCCCGTGGCTCAGCTGGATAGAGCATTCGGCTACGAACCGAAAGGTCGCACGTTCGAATCGTGCCGGGCGCGCCACAAAAGCAAAAAGCCCTCAATCATCAGATTGAGGGCTTTTTTCATGTCCATCGACAGCCAGTCGATCGTCTTGTCACCCACCGTGCCTGAAAGGCGAACCTCCACCTTCCGCGACTAAACCTGGATTGGACCTACAGATCATTATACCTGGACAAAAAATATAGATAAGAGACTATACTATCTGGTGTTTCTTTGTTAATGAATCGCCATGCAATGTCCTAGTTGTGGAAAAAACATCCATTCGCGCTCATCTCTGTGCAAATTTTGCGGCGTACATATTGTGCGCAGAAGCGAAAAGATGGCCCGCAAGATGATGATCAACTCCCGCATCGCTCAGGCAAGCGGTGGTCTGCTCATATTCTTGTCCGTGCCTCTGGGCTTTTACGAAGCGTACCTCTTTGCCGCCACAACGCTGATTGCAGGCTCTACACTACTCTTCATAGGCAAAGCCATCGACTAACCCCATACAGGGCCTCTAACCGAGTATTAGGGACAGGAATACTTGAACCCTATACGCTTGAGAATAGTCATGGCCGGACACCAGTTGGTCAATGAAGACTGGAACAGGTTTATTCCGACAAATGCGGTGAACCAAAGCCAGTAAGGGGAGTGGAAGTGGGCCAGCAACAAGCTGACCAGAATGAAAAAACCTGCCATTCCACGCACAATTCGCTCAACAGTCATCGAACACCTCGCAAGGTCTTCGTCTGCCGAACCATGACAGGCGCTACGACTATCGTTCTGCCAAACCAGAAGCCGTAAACGTCATCGTCCCGATTCCGGCAAACGTGGTTGCCTGACGCACGGTAAGCTGCAACGGGTTCGCATAATCCACCTTGAAGCCATGACCGGTTGATACGGGCACTTCTCCTGTGGTAGCGACCAGCTTGTCACCTGGACCGTTACTCCATGCGTCCTCAAGAACATACTCCCCTTCAGGAAGAGAATAGCTGCCGCCGGGAATCCATGGAATGAACAGGGAGCGCCCCTGCTTGTCCGCCAAACGCAATGCATGGATTCGACGCGGCTCGATGTCGATATAGAAAGTCGCAGGCCGTGTACCGGGCGTTTCACGTACGACACGGTATCGTGTCACGCCGGGACGGCTGGATTCAAGGCTGTACTTGCTCAGAAACGTTTCTGGGTCGAGAATGATCTCCCAGCCCATATCCTGACCATTATTGGCCCAGGGAATGGCGACAAACCCTTTGAGGTTGACCACTTCCTGTTTGTCGCTGCCCCATATGCCTTCAAGGATCAGTTGATCCCCGAACACAGTATTCAGCACTTCGCCCTCACGGACAAAGGTCGGATTCCCATTGAGCCAGCAGACAAAGACCGTCTTGTCGTTCCCGGGTGAATTGGGCATCTTGCCCGTCCATTTGACACGAGCCCTGGCAACACGCTTGCCGTCGCTGCGCAACTCCAACTCGGAAAACGGCTCAAGGGCCATACGATGGGCATTCAGAAGATTTACGCCAGGACGATCAGAGGCAAACAGCGCCAACTCAGGAGCAAATTCACTTGGTCCGGAAGCCAGTGACTCCACAGCGAGAGTGGTCCCGGGAGCGAGAACCAGCGAGGCATCGCCCTGCATGATGCGGCCGTTCACCTGTACCTGTACGTTAGTCCGCGAATAAGCACGTACATCGCTGTCGCTGAAATCGGGCGCAGTGACCTTAACGCCCAGGCGGTCCAGCAGCATGATAGTAGCGTGGAGTTGCTGTCGCACCTTCCAGTCCAGCTGGATGATATCCTTACTGACCTCCACAGCCATGGCCGGGATACCGTGTTCGGAAAGCGCATAGCAAGTCAGCGACTTACGCATCTCGGGGTAACTGGTACCCGTATCAAAGGTCTTGGTATTGAACAGTCTGAAATGATAGTCGGAAGAGAGAATCCCGCGATTCAGTTCATCGAGCACGGAATTGGCCGTGGCTTCGAGATCGATACCGCCGTAATGCAGGGTATCAATGATGATGGACTGTCCGTATCGATTGGGATTGCGAAGATTGTCCACATAAGTGGGATGATAGAAACCGCTTCCCTCATGCAGATGGATGAAGGCGTCCGACTGTGCCAACAGGAATCGGATGACCCGGGCGACACGATCTTCATAAAACCGGTTGTAGTTCTGATCGAACCGCCGGTTCATATCCACGTTCACCTGCCGCTTGCGCAGATTGATGGAAGGCACATTGGCCCGAGGCAGGATGATGACGTTGCCTTTGGTGACTTTGGCCTGCGTCAGTAACTGCGCCGTGACAAAGCCAGCGGTTTCGTCACCCTGGATGCCGCCTTGTACCATGACCGTCGGCCCCGGCTCACTACCTTCCAGATACACGACCCGTAACGGGTACTGTGTACCTCCGAAAAAGGAGTGTTCCCAGGAACCGGCAAGCGCTGGAGTGGCTGCGAGCAGGATCAGACTAAGAACGGATATGATAGATAGGATAGGTTTCCGCAAAAAAGATTTCCCCGCCCTTGCTCTTGATTTCGAGTCGCAGTCCGAACAAATCCTTCTGTTCTACACCTTCAGGCAGAAGGAACGTGGTTTTGATTCGTTTGAAACGCTGAATCTGGAAGCTCAAATCGCTTTTCTTGACCTCCGGCACGCTTGTGGAGCCGTCCTTCTTGACGACCTTGACATCAATTGTCCCGGTAACGGCCTTGGAAGCCTGCAGATTATTCAACTCAAAACTGATACTGACTTTGCGCCCGGAAATCTTGGCCTGGAGATTTTCCACGCCAACCTGCTGCGTATCCACACGGGTGAAAACTTTGTTCAGGTCGATTTCCACCGGCTCGGGAGCCTGCTCAACGTCACTTGTTGCTGCGGAAAGGAGCGATTGGAGTTCGGCCGGATCGTAGGATTGAAGAATCTTCTCCATGTTGCCCAGTCGTTCAAGCCGGACTTCCGCATCCACGAGTCGCTGTTCCAGACCCTTGTTTTCAACCTGAAGCCTGTTGTTCAGCTTGAAACCGCGAACGCCCATGTAAATTCCACCAGCGGCACACAATAAGAGGAACACCTGGGAGAAGACGAATATCTTCAACCAGAATGGACTTATGCGATAGCGAGTGACATCCCGGTCATCCCGCATGAATAAAACGCTGTATTTGGAATTGCTCATCGACCCCGTCTCCAATGTTCGCTACCGATTTTCCATGTAGCCCCGTCCGGGACCATCACCATGGTCTTACGACCGATATCGGAATAACCGCCCGCATCCTCGAAACGTTGCACAAAGGCTACCTGAAGCCCTTTGGGGTGTGTGGAAATCTTCAGGTCATCAACGTGCACAGTAACAGGTGGAGTCTTGGCCCACAACGCCTTTTTATAATCAATAATGCGACTTGCGCCTCTCCGATTTCCCTGTACGGCATCGCGGCTGTACAGTTCACCGTAAGCGTCCGCATTCATGCTCAGCCATGCATCGCGCCACGCATCAATGACTTCACGGACTTCTTCGGATTTGACGGCAAGATATTTGTCTTTCAGGTCTTCCCCGGCCGGAACGTATTCACGACCGACGATACGCCACTGGCCTTCCGCATCGCGCATCCAGTAAAACCGCTTGCCGGTCATGGAAACCATGCCGGAGGTACGGTAATACTGATCAAACCACGTGACCCAGTAATCAGGCCCGGGAATGGCACGAATGTTATCGACCATGACGTGAATCCACGGTTTGGCGGCAAAGACATTCTTTTTGTGCGAAACAAAACTGTTGAAGGAACTGCCTTCGGAAACGGACATCAGCGCCGAATCATAATGCTGGAAAAAGGCATCATTCTGCCCTTCCCAATCCTGCGCCCAGGTCTGCAATCGTGCTGCCAATTGCTTGGCGACCTTGTCGGCTTCACCCGGCTCGGGTGTCCACTCAACATCGCGGGCAATGACGACCGGCGTGCCGAATTCAAACTCCTTGGATACATTGAGCATGTCCGGCACCTTGAGCGCCACGCATCCAAGGGTGTCGCGGGGCAGGAATTCCTTGCCACGGCCATGGATCCAGATGCCGCTTCCGGTCTTTCCTTTAATTTTATCTATCGGGTTCGGGTAGTTGAGAGAGTACGCAAGGTTCCCGTACAAATCCCAATTGAGCGTGCGATTGATCTTGGGGCCAACAAAATACACTCCTTCAGGAGTGCGCATGTCGCCTTCGACCAGTTTGTCACCAGTCAACTGTCCCGTGGTGCACGGGAAACGTCGAACCTCACGCAGGGGCGATTTACGTTCAAACATCATGAACGTCTGGGACTGCTTCTCCACAGCAATAAGCCGTTCCGGCCCATAGTTGTGCGAGGAGAGCTTCGTCGCCCATCCTTCGGCCAAGGCCGGGACGGCAAACACTAGTATTGATAGTATGGCAGTAACTAATCGCATGGTTCGATCAACCAGCTCCTTGCGGTCGGTTTCCCCTCGCCCGGAACCCCGAGCTACCCTCTTCCGGCGGCCAACAGCTCAGCGCGGGTGAAGATGGAGTGAAGCTCCAATCCTGCTTCCGCAAGCTTTTCCCGTCCGCCTTCCTCTCGATCCAATACAGCCAGAACTCCGGCAATTTCCAGCCCTGCGTCCCGCACGCGTTCGGCTGCGGTGATCAGTGTGCCGCCAGTGGTACAAACGTCCTCCAGCAAGACGACCCGATCACCTTCTTCGAAATTGGCCAAACCTTCAAGATATTGATTGGTGCCGTGCCCCTTGGATTTCTTGCGAATGATGAATCCCGGCATCGGGAGTCCTTCCAGGTGGGATACCACGGTCACGCTCGACACCAGGGGATCAGCCCCCAGTGTCATGCCACCAACACCTTTACAATCGAAATCCTTGAGCATTTCAACGAAAAGCCGCCCGATAAGATAGCTGCCTTCAGCATGCAAAGCCGTCTGCTTGCAGTCGAAGTAGTAATCACTTTTCTTACCGGATGTCAGCGTGAAGTCGCCTTCACGGTAAGAGAGTTCAAGCAACAGTTTGGCGAGCTTTGTTTTCATTTCTTTCATAGATATTAATCCTCGAAGACGCGGGTAAAGACCACATCCTCATAGCGTTTGTAATACGAGGGGTCGAACGCTTCGTCAAGTTCGTTAGCCGCAAGATGCTTGTTTACTTCCGCATCCTTACGGATTTCATCCTCGAACTGCACTTTGCCTTCCCAACATCGCATGGCCACTTTCTGGACCATCTCGTACGCTTCCTGACGCTTCAGGCCGGTAGCGATGAGTTTATTCAGCACACGCTGGGAGTAGAACAGACCGAACGACCCAAGCAGGTTACGCTCGATGTTGTCTTCCTTGACCACCAGACGCTCCAGAACACCGGACATGCGATGCAACATGTAATCCATCAGAGCGGTGGTGTCAGGCATTATAACACGTTCAACTGAAGAGTGGGAGATATCACGTTCGTGCCACAGGGCCTGGTTTTCCATGGCGGCCACGGAGTTGGACCGGATGACACGGGCCAGACCGCACAGGTTTTCAGCGGAGATCGGGTTTTTCTTGTGCGGCATGGCGGAAGAGCCTTTTTGCCCCTTGGAAAATCCTTCTTCGACTTCGAGAACTTCTGTCCGCTGCAGGTGACGCAACTCCAGCCCGAGGCGCTCGATACCACCGGCCAGCATGGCAAGGGAGGTAAAGAACTGGGCATAGCGATCGCGCTGCACGATCTGCGTGGAATGCGGATCGGGATTCAGGCCGAGAATGGCACAGGTGCGTTCCTCAAGCTCGGGGCTGAGGTGTGCGAAAGTTCCGACCGCACCGGAGAGTTTACCGACACGGATATTCTCGCGAGCCGCCTCGAAGCGCTCCTGATGGCGCTTGAACTCGGCGTAGAAACCGGCAAATTTGAGGCCGTACGTGGTCGGCTCGGCATGGATGCCATGGGTGCGTCCCATGCAGATCAAGCCTTTGTGGGCGTGGGCTTTTTCCTTGAGCACGGCGAGGATACGCTCAATGCCTGTAGCCAGGATGTCGGCGGAACGGGTCAGCAGCACGCCATTGGCGGTATCGACGATATCCGAAGAGGTGCAGCCAAGATGGATGTACCGGGAGTTGGCGCCGACCTTTTCCTCTACAGCGGTAAGAAAGGCGATAACGTCATGTTTGGTGGTTTCCTCGATTTCGAGGATACGATCCAGCTCGAAGTCCGCCTTTGCGGCGATATCTTCATAGGCCTCCATGGGGACTTCACCCATATCCGCCCAGGCCCGGGTCACGGCCAGTTCCACTTCAAGCCATACCCGGAACTTATTCTCCAGGGTCCACAAATTTCTCATTTCCGGGCGGGAATATCTCTCTAACATGCTCTCTTATCTCCGTAAAAAAAGTGATGTGAGCCACAAGAACCAAAAAAAAGGCAGCCATGGCTGCCTTTTTCCTCGTCTATCAGGATGCGGAGCCTGCGGACGAACTATCCGAGGACTCGCTTTTCTTTGCTGGCGCCGTATCGGTTCCGGCGGAATCTCCGTTGCCGGAACCGGCTGGTTCAGCCGCTTTGCCTGGCGTTGAGCCGGACTTGGTTCCACCATACCCGTCTGCATACCAGCCACTTCCTTTTAAATGAAAGGACGAGTGAGAAATCAGACGCTTGGACTGTCCACTGCAATCGGGACACTCCAATTCACGATCCTCAAATCCGGTCTGCCATTCCTCGAAAACGCAATGGCATTCCTGACACTGATACTCATAAATAGGCATAACGTAACTCTTCAGTATTGTTTACAGTTATGAATCAATCAACGAGATAAACGTCCTTGCACACACCGATCCCAATCAATTGCGACTTGCGCAATTTTCCGGATTTCGCCATGCAACAGGACGGTTATCGGGAAAGCTTTTCGCTAGGCCTTTGCAGCCTTGGCTTCCTTGATGCGGGCCTTGATAGCCTTTTTACGACGCTGACGTTTACGATCCAATTCTTTTTTGCGCTCATGCTTCTTGTGACGTGCCATGTTGGTCTCCTTAATATTTCAGCCCGGTTTGGGCTTTTCTTTCTTGCGAGCCGCACTTCATATAACAATCGTCAAGCGTTTGTCCAGTCCCGAGGCCCACGATTTTCCCCTTGACTCATACCGAATGGATGACCATAGTCCCTTTCCAGCGACAACCCCCATGATAAGGATGATATAATGATCAGAAGTGTCAGCGTAAAAAGCGCCATCAAGGATGCCCTGGAAGTCTTTCAATTCGACCAATGGATTCGGTTCTATTACGTCGTCGAAAAAGAGAAAGAGCTTTGGATCGAAATTCCCGAAGCCGTGCTGGAAGGACTGAAGAAAGATTACCCTCACCTGCACCCCTATGCTGATATGGTGAACGAACTCGTTACTGACTATCAGCGCAGTCAGGAAAATGTCTGTTCCTTCATCGCCTCCCGACTTGATGGTCAGAAGTACGAACAAACCGTTCTGCCCCAGGTTTTCGACAGCTCCACATTCAAAGTGGAAATGTACATTTTCAATGTCTGGCTCAAGATGCACGAATCGCACCTTGATGAAGAGCCCATGACCTTCACCGAGTGGCTGGACATGTACGAGGGCTGGAATTCCCTTGACGAAGTTCAGGAATACCGCACCAAGCTGCAGGACTCCGGCACTGATCCCGGAATGCCCACGTGCAGCACCAAGCAGTAGATTGACCAATAGAAAAGCCCCGACTCCAATGAGTCGGGGCTTTTTTTCTTTCTTTGGAATGAACTGACTTCGCCGGCCTCTTGCAAAACAGGCTCGCCATCGACTACTTTTTCTTATCCTTGCCCGAGGACTTGCGAACGTCTTTCACCTTGCCGCCCTTTCCGGTAATGATCACCTTTCCAGGCTTATCACGGTCATCCTTATTGGCAGCAAGAACGTATACATCCGGCATATGCGAGATTTGCGCCTGCGAAGTGGCAGGTATTGTCAGCATCATGAGTGCAACAATCATCAGTACGATACGCATCAGATCCTCCACATGGTAAGTTGCAACGTTCGTTCCTGCAAAAAACCGCATACATTCCAAGCAAGAAAATACTTGCGGCAAATATCCCCATCGAAAACTGCGCTGGATGTAACAATCCTTGCGCACCAAACCAGCCGGGACTAGCGCTCCAGATAGAGCGTTGAGACCACCTTGTCGATGGCTACGACACCGTCCTTGTCCCCGGGTTCGACAAGCCCCACGAACTTGAGCATGCCTTCCTTCGCATAGACAATGTAAACGACAGAGACCATCTCGGAACCGGAAGAGTCCCTGCGGTCCATCTCCAGCCGAAGCATTTTCTTGCTTCCATCATAACTGGCTTCCCGCAGCCGCACCAACGGCTCTCCTCTGCTCGTCACATGCTGCTCGCCGGCTTTCTTGACCTGACGAATCACATGTCGATTGAAATTACTGATAAACGCCTTGGAATTGGCCTTGCCCGACAACTCGGAGACCAGCAGGCGAACGGTGTTGTTGCCGTTCAATACGTACCCGGCTTCCCACCCGACCATATGTGCCGCGAGTCCATCGTCGAACTCCCTGAAGTCGGACAACATGTCATCCGATGCTTCATGCCATTCCTTGGGAAGCCATATGATGTACCCCAGCTCCTCATTGTAATAGGGCAGCGAAGCCCAGGCAGGAGCAATGGATACAGCCACGTAAAAAGCGATAGTAACGATGATTGTCGAAGTGTTCCTAAATTTGTCCATGGGAAAACCTTTGCTTCAAGGGTTTGAAGCGTTCAGAGCAGGAAAAGAACATACAACGACAACGTGACAAATTCAACCTCAAAACCACTATTGTTGGTAAACGCGCCAAACCGGACAAACGCGCCAATCGTCCTTATCGACGCTAACGCCCAATACGGTCAGCCACGTCATTTTCGGCAACAACCAGGTGCTTCCAACCAAGCCGGAAGCATGGCACCCACTCCTTTAAAACGGGGCGTTACCCTCCTTTTAAGCAATCTCGGCAGAGAGCTTCGAAATGATTTCCATACTTTTTTCACCTTCCCCCTTTCCATAACAGGAAATATTTCTTATATATTTAGCATGAAACAAATTCTCAATCCATACGGAGGCGCGTAATGAAGAGCTACACCTGCATCATTGAAGGAAAGGTTACCGGTGGAAATTTCCAATCCTGGGCACAATCCACTGCGCAACAGCTCGGCCTGACTGGCTGGGTTCGGAATATCGCCGACAGAAAGGCGGAAGTCCTTCTTCAGGGTACTGCAGAAGCCTATGCCGCTTTCCGTGAACGCCTCAAGGACGAAAGCCCGGTTGTCGATCTGGAAAACATCACCTGTAATGCCATCGAATATGACAAGGTTCACGACCAGTTCTCCGTTCGCGGATAATGGTTCGTTAACTCGATATCACAGCCGAATGCGCTTTAGCGCGTGAGCCACATGGCCGCCGGACTCGGATAACTCCCCCGAATCCGGCGGTCTTTTTTGCTTCGACTTTACCCGGAGGCCCTACTCCGGCTACTATCC
>MDTD01148400.1_pt1 | contig 101117 bp, 77 predicted proteins | sample 811221 | NCBI WGS metagenome assembly MDTD01 (sample SAMN05326646, study PRJNA326480) | marine metagenome | isolation source: seawater | place: Pacific Ocean: South West | collected 2011
AATGGATTTCAGTACCACGAAAACTGGCTCCAAAACTTGCTTTGCGCCGCGTCTCTCAAGGGAGAGCGGCCTTTACATAAAAAACGGTAGAGTCAGCTTTTTTCATAAGGGAAACCTCCTACAAATGATGGACTGGAAAAGTAAATGGTCACCCCTGCATCAACACTCCAGCAGAGAGGCTCCCACAAAACATCGGCGAATCCGACATTTTTCAGTCCTTTTGCATGAAACATAGCCTGTCTCGGATATATTCCATCTTGGGCACTATACCACAACATTTTTGTTTGTCTTGGTGATCTTTGTGGATGATTCTGTTCTTGTTCAGGAGTCCATCAAGGCTGCTGCAAGGAAAAAAGCACACGAAGGAGGGCTGTAGATGGAGCCTCAGGCAAGGCATGAGAAGGAGCCATGGCATCGCCACTGCGACGACGAATAACAAAGCCTGTGACTTCAGCTACAACCTCTGCGTGTGTTTCCTTTTTCCTACACTCTTTTTTTCTTGGAGCAGCCTAAGGAGTACATCCTCCGTTGGTCGCGGCGTTACAGGTGCGGCCCTTTGTCCATTTTGCTGTGTAAATAGTCCCATCGATTTTGTTTGCTGAGGCGTCTTTGACAACGTTTCCGGCACCGTCTTCGAGGTTCCAGACGGCGACGTCGTTGGCGTCGGCCTTAAACGTACAAGGGGGCGTGAAGTCGGCCGTATAGCGGACAACCCTGGAGATCCTGATCGCACCAAATTGTCCCCGAAAGTTGGGATCGCCGAAGGTCGCTGTCTCCGTCGCAAAGACGAGCGGGTGGGTGTTGGTGTCGATCGTCATTTGTTGTTTGCCGTCCTTGATCTTTTTGCCGTTGAGATAAAATCTGTAGGCCGTCGTCGTGCTGTCGTAGACAAGGGCGATGTGTGTCCAGGCTCGCTGAGGACATGTACCGAAAAGTAATTGGTTGCCCTGTGTTTTGTTCCACCAACTGAATCCACACTGTGAATTGGGATCCTGGATTTTCAGGTGATAACCTCGATCATTTTCGTTGGCTTTGTGTTTGTTGACGAGCAACGCGATCTGTCTCGTCCCAAGCCCATCGAGATAGTACCAAAGCTCCATCGTAAAGCTGCCATTGAGATTGAAGCCTGTGTGATGAGGGACTTCGATACGGTCGGAACCTCCCGAAAATTGTAAAGCTCTCCCAGAGGTTTCATCAACGACACCATCACAGTCATCATCGAGTTTGTTCGCGCACTTCTCCTGTGCAGGGAGGAGCTCTCCGACACAAGAGGCATACTGTCCATTGACGCACGCTTGTGTGCCCGCTCTGCAAGTCCCGACGCCTTTCGTTTTTGCGTCTCCACTGTAACATGAACGTGTGATCTTTTCGTCGATATTGCCGTCACAATTGTCATCCTGGCCGTTGCAGATCTCTGTGCCGGGCGCGACTGCACCCTGACAGGCTTCATATCCACTCCCGTCGGCCTTGCAGGTTTGTGTGCCTGCCTTACAAATCCCGACCCCTGGCGTCCCCTGATTACCTGGAAAGCAAGACTTTGTGCTCCCTGGTTCGCAAAGAGAGCATTTGTTGAGTTGACTCGAACACTGTTCATTTTGTGGGCAATTTTGGTCGGTGGACCATTCTGGGCAGCCGAGTTTGTTGAGCTGGCATGTTTGGAATGTCGTGACACTCGTGCAACGTGTCTCACCTTCTTTACAGGGGGCTGTTGGGCATTGGTAGGGAACACATTGTCCTTTGTCACAGACCTCTTTGTCGTTACATGATTGGGGTGAGCCGCTCCAATCTCTACAGCCATTGGTATCAGCCTGACAGGACTTGAATGCCCCGGGGAGTTCGCCTTTGGCTGTGGTGCATTGGGTCTCTTTTTCTTCGCATTTGTGATTGCAAGCTGGGACGCATTTGTCTTCTTTACATTGCTCACCACCTTTGCACTGGAGCCAATTCTCACATTCACCCCAGATGCCGCCCGCCTTGCATGTCTGTACACCCGGTGTACACACGTCGAGTCCTTTGGGAGTGCAGGCGATGCTGTCGCCGGGTTTGCATGAGACGCAGTTGTAGCTCAAGTCACACACTCCGCGCCCTGGTGTGGTGCAGTGTTGGTCTTCGAGGCATTCGACACAACCTTTGGCACCGGCACAGTGTTGTCCATCGGGACAATCCTGATCGCTGCCACAGATACACTTGTTTGCGTCTGTGCATTTTTTGGTGGGCGATGAATCGCTCTGGCAGTGTTTGTCGTTGAGACAAGGGACACATTTTCCCGTCTTTCCATTGTCTAGATGGAGGCAGCGATCGGGGCAATCGTCACATCCTGGGACGGTGAGTTGGACTTCTCCTGTGCAAGAGATGACAAACGCGAGCAAGGCACCCAAACACAAAAGGCGCCATCGATGGTGGTGTGGCAGAGAGCAACGTCGACGCATGTTTTTCCTCATAAATTGATTGATGATTCAACCCATTGAGTATACTCTGCGTGTGATCGGAGCACAACACTCTATGAGCGAGTTTTTGGGGGCACGCAACGAGTCGATGGATAGGGGAGATGCGGATTAGCCGATGGGTTCGATGTAGTAGTTTCCAGAGACCCCCTCAACTTTGTGGTAGTAGTAAAAGCTGTTGGCATCGCTCTCTTCGATGGATTTGAGTGTTTCAGGGAGTTCTTCATGTGTGATGATCGTCCTCATCACCCAATATTTTTCTTTTGAGTGTCCACCTTTTCCTTCGTACAGTGTGTAAGTACGGTGCCCTGTTGCGTTGGTCAAGGAAGCACCTACATGATCCGGATGTTGTGTGACGATCGTCACCATCGTGATCTGGAACTTCTTGTAAAAGTTGTTGAGTGTTTCGGCGCTTACAAATATATAGATGCTTGTGTACATGAGCGTATTGAGCGCTGGGCCGATTTGTGGATGCTCGATGAGTTTGAGACCAAGACCAAAGGTTGTCGAGACAACCGCAGAGATGATCGCAATGTATCCAACAGGCTTCAGATACTTTGTGGCAAAGAACGCGCCCAATATGTCCTCGTCTCCTGTTGAGCCTCGTTGTCGAAAGGCTATCGCTTTGGCGATACCTGCCAAAATACCCCCAAAGATGACGAGTAAAATGCGCTCATTTTCTGGTTCTGGTTTGGCCACGTGAAGGTCAGGTAAGATCAACAACGTCAAAATGACAGTGACAACGACGATCAGGCTCTTGATCGCAAAGGGTTTGCTAATGCTTCGATAGGCAAACGCGATCAATCCCGCCTGAAACACCGTATACAACAGAATAAATATCCAATCCTTTTGCACAAAATACGAGATGGAGGCGGCGATGCCTTCTGTCCCTGTCAAGATCACCTTCGAAGGGAGCACAAAGTATTTGAGCGCTGCTGCGTACAACAATCCCGCAGAGAGAAGTGTCAGGTATGTGAGGATGTTTTTGGTGAAACCTTCTTCTTTTGTATGTTCTGTCAAGTGATCTCCTGTGTGATTTGATGGGGGCGTTGGTAGGAGAGATAGTCACTCTTCAGAGGAGATGGAACCTGACAATTGTTTTTTGGTGTCCTTTGGGCTGTGTGTTGTTTTGAGCTGCTGTGAGGGGCATGTTTTTTCCATCCAGTGGCCTAACCTCAGCGTCCAAGCTGAAGAGGCATGGATTTGGAGGTGCTTGCGAGATCTTTGAGCAAGGTTTTGGCGAGCTTCAGTTCTTGTTTGCACTGATGAAGTGCATTTTGTTTCTCTTCTGCGCTCAAATTTGGGTTGTGTTTGAGCTCATGTTGCTTCTTTTTGAGCTGTGAGATCCTGAGCAGTAGAGACGTCGCATCGTCGAACAGCTCGCTACCTGCAGGTGTCGTTGTGAGGATGGTCATTTTTTGTTGTGTCTTGTTGTGTCTGTTTGTCATACATTCCATGAAAGTTTTGATTGTGACCATCTGTCCTTCTCCTTTTTTTGTGTGGGGTCTCTTCTTCGTGACACTATCCAGAATACGAATTCTGTGGAGAGAGGCAGTGTGTCCGGTCACAACACAATTGTCATATCGCTCACAGACCTTTTGTGAACAAATTCACACTTAAGGAGCCTCTTTCTCAAAGGGATGTAAACCTCTTCCAAATCTACAGTGAGCAGCAGGAGTGGATTCGGTGGGGGGAGGAAATCCCCTTTGGAAACATGCTTTTTTATAGATCTGTCGTCATATGACATATATACTTGGTATTTTTTGTGCGCGTACAGGAAGGAGTCGTTTTGATGAAATGGATTTGGCCAGCTTCTATGTTTGATGAAAGAGGGCAACAGAGAGTCCTCTCTTGCCGCTCTGACCTCGCGATGGCATTGGCTTCGGGGTCCAATCCCATGAAGCACAAAGCCTGGTGCAATGAGGACTCTCTCGCTGCACACGTTCTGTCCGATGAAAGTCTGCTTGTCGCTGTCGCCGACGCGCACTTTGGTGGTCGTGCGAGTGAATTGTGTGTGCAGCGATTGTTGCCCGCATTTCTCGCTTCAGAGGGTCTGTTGCATGAGCGTCTTGAGCGGACCGTTGAGCGGATTGATCAAGAGCTTTTGGATGACAAAGAGGAAACAAATGAACTCTCAGAGTCTACATGTCTGATTGTCCATGTCTCCGGGAGGAACGTTCACTTTGTCAACGTGGGGGATAGTCTGTTGTTTGTCTGTAAGGATGGTCAGGTCGATAAAAAGAACGCGTTGAGCATGAGGTTTTTGCCGCTACGTTACTCGATCGTAGGCCCTTCTTGGGATTTTGGGGCGTTTGAAGTGGAGGAAGGGAGCGTGTTGTTGCTCGCGACAGATGGCATTGAGGAGGAGTGTTCCAACTTGTTATACGATGAGCTTGGGACTTTCTTTCAGGCAGAGGACGAAGACCTACAGGACCAATTACGCAGTCTTTTGGTTCGTGCTGATGATCGGGAGCAGGGAGGAGGACGAGATAATCTTGGTTTGATCGCTATTCGGTGTTGAATGGGGTGCGGAGGAGCTGTTTTTTGTCTGCGAGAGATGCGAGCATCGGAGGGAAATCGACGGTGTTGACGGGGCGGCTGTACAAGTAGCCTTGCGCTTCCAGACAGCCTGCATCAAGCAAGAGAGCTGCTTGCTCAATGGTCTCGACACCTTCTGCGATGAGTGTGAGACCAAGACTTTGTCCCAAGGCGATGATGGCTTTCGAGATGGCGATATCATCTGCGTCTTCTGGGATATCTCGCACAAATGATTTGTCTATTTTAAGTTTGTGGATGGGTAGAGTCTTGAGATAGCTCAATGAAGAGTAACCTGTACCAAAGTCATCGATGGCCAGAAGGATACCAAGCTCTCGTAACTCTTCGAGCTGCTCGATAGCTGACGAAGCGTGTTGCATGATAAAGCCTTCTGTGACTTCCAATTCGAGTTTGTGGGCTGGGAGTCCTGACTTTTGTAAGGCGTATTTGACTTGGGTCGGGAGGTTACCTCGTTGGAGCTGGGGGCCTGCGATGTTGACGGCGATTCGTCCGAATGAGAGACCTTCATCCATCCATTGTTTGGCTTGGTGACAGGCCGCCTCAAGAACCCATTGACCGATAGAGTGGATCAGGCCTGAGTCCTCAGCGAGGGGGATAAACTGCACTGGAGAGATGAGTCCTCGTGTGGAGTGTTTCCATCGCAGCAGGACTTCGGCGCCGATGACTTCCATCGTACGCATGTTGATCTGAGGTTGATAGACGAGATAAAGTTCGTGGTTGTTGATGGCCTGTGAGAGTTGTTGCTCCATAAGGATGCGTTCGTAAGCCTTGGTCGTGAGCTCTTTGGTGTAGAATTGGTGTGTATTTCGACCTTCATCTTTGGCTTTGTACATGGCTGCGTCGGCATTTCGAAGGAGGGTGTGGGGGTCTTCTCCATCGCCAGGATAGACACAAATCCCCATGCTCCCTGTAATACGTACTTCATGGTTTTCGAGTCGAAAAGGGGCCGTGAAGCAAGAGAAGAGAGCGTTTGGGATCTCGAAGATCTTGGTCTCGTCTTCGATATGTTCGATCAGGATAATGAATTCATCTCCGCCGATGCGTGCGACTGTGTTCGCAGTGTGGGTGGCTTGGGTGAGTCTCGTCGCGACTTTTTGGAGGAGTAAATCGCCCATTGGGTGGCCAAGGCTGTCATTGACATGCTTAAAGTGATCCAGATCCAAGAAGATCAACAAGAAGGGATGTTGGGTCCCTTGGTTTTGTTGGATCGCTTGTTCAAGTCGCTTGGAGAGCAAGAGTCTGTTTGGCAAGCCTGTCAACACGTCGTGGTGAGCGAGGTGGTTGAGTTTTCGTTGGGACTCTTTGAGGTAGGTAATATCCGAAAAAACAGCGACGTAGTGTGTGGTGGTACCTTGCTCATCACGTACACAGCTGATGTTTTGCAGTTGGGGATAGATCGAGCCGTTTTTGCGACGATTCCAGATCTCACCTCGCCATCGTCCTGTTGTGTGAAGTGTTTCCCATAGCTCCTGGTAAAATGCCTTGCTGTGTTTTCCCGATTGCAAGAGACGTGGGTTTTCTCCCAAGACTTCTTCACGAGCGTATCCTGTTACTTCGACAAAGGCCTTGTTGACTTCGATGATGCGTGCATTTGCGTCTGTAATCAAGATCCCTTCGGAGGTGTTATCAAAGAAATGAGCGGAGAGTCGTTGGTGGGCTTCTGCCATTTTTTGTTCTGTGATGTCAGTGATGAATCCTTCGATGTTGTTCTCTCCCTGATAAACTGTTTGACGGCCTTGTTCCCACACCCAACGTTCTTCGCCGTTCTTGTGTTGGATACGGTATACCAGCGCGAAGGGACGCTTCTCTTCGAGCGCTTGTTGTACTTCCTCAAAGATACGCTCTCGATCATCTTGGTGGATCAGCGATGCGTATGAGAGGGTGTCATTGTGCATCAGTTCTTTGGGGGTGTAGCCTGTAAGCCCGAAACAACCATCGCTGACAAACTTCATTGTCCAATCTTCATCATTTTGGCACCTGTAGGCCATACCTGGTAGATTGCTCATCAAGGTGGAGAGCATGCGCTCACTCTCACAGAGTGCTTGCTCGTTGTGTTTTTGCTTTGTAATGTCTTGAAGAGTGCCAAGAGAGCGAGCTGGTCTCCCTTCTGTGTCATACACAATACAGCAACTCTCTTTGACATATCTGATCTGATCATCCTTGCGAATAATACGATAAGTCAGGTGACAGGATGTGTTCTGCTGCAATGTACGCAGGTAGGTGTCCTTGACCTTGTCTCGATCATATTCGTGAATGAGCATAAGATAAGCATCACGTGTCCCCTCGAACTCTCCGGGAGCAAGTCCAAAGATATGGTAGGTTTGCTCAGACCACCATAATGTACCCTCTTGGATCTCTAGCTCCCAACTTCCGATGTTTGCTTGACGTTGTGATTCTCCAAGCAGCTCCAGCAGATGTTGATAGCTGAGTTGTTTGGTTGCAAATGTTCCACCCATAAAGTCCGCTCCCAATAGAGTTCCAATTTTTTGATGACCATACATCAGTATGGGCATTACGAGGTTGAACGCAAGATTCCTACAAGAAGAGGTCGTTTTTTGGCCTGTAGATGGAATGTATTCTTGTCATTCTATAGCTATGCATCTCTGGATGCTGTCACTTCTTGGAAGTGTCGATGACACAGGTGCTTTTGGTGGGCATTTTGAGAGAGGGGATGCGGTCGGTTTGGGGAGATTGTACGACCTTGCAACCAGCTTAATTGCCCCAAGGATCGTCGTAGCTCAGCTCGTACACACCCATATGGAATGTCCACGCAAAGGTCTTCTTCTCGAAGTCGACGAGGATCCAGATGTTCTCGTGGCTGGAGGTGATCATCCCGTACCAAGTCCCGCTGAGGTCTATTTCAAAGCGGTAGCGTTTGGTATCCTCGCCTTGTTGTTGCCAATTGACATGGGCTTTGGGGCGCAAGGGCAACCCAATACAGTTGAAGCCATGCTTGCCATCGAACTTCTCTTCACCTCCACCAAAATCGCTTCCATTCTCCCAAAACTCAGAGAGATTGAAGGTTTCAGAACCGTAAAATTCTTCGCCGTCAGGTTGAAGCTCTTCGCCGTTGAGGTAGAGCTTACCGACCCAAGAGAAGTCCTGGTTCCAGAAGTTGGTTCCATAGATTTCGCCAAAACGACGGTGGGGTTTGAAGTCGACTTTCTTCCACTTGAGGACGAGGTCGCCTTTGACACCTCTTGGCGTGTTAAACTTTGTTTCGCCTTCTTCGATTGCATCGAGTTTGCTAAGGTTTTCACCACAGGGGATGTCCTCCGGTGTGGGGAACTCTTTGCGACCTTCGAGCTGCAATAAGATCTCCCCTTCGGACCAGATAGGAAGGTCTCGGGCGACCGCTTCTCGAAGTTTTTGGCTCCACTTTTCGCCGGCGATCGCGCCTGTGGTGCTTTTTTTCACGCTCGATGAGATGGACCCTCCAGAGGCTTCGATGATCGCCTTCATCTGATTGCGCGTAAAGCTGTGAAGTTTTCCAGTCATCAGGAACTCTTTACCTTTAAAGAAGCCGAATGTTTTGCCTTCATACTCGGGAGGCATGTGGTTTTTGGGTTTGGGTGCCTCTACGACAACGGTCGCCTCTTGGTTGAGGATGGCGATCAATTCGTCTTCGGAGAGGATGTCAATGCCAAGACTCTCGGCTTTTTTGAGTTTGCTTCCGGCTCGCTCTCCTGCGATCAGCAGCGATGTTTTTGAGGAGACTGAGCCTGTCACTTTGGCCCCTCGTTCTTTGAGGGCTTGCTCGATATCTGCGCGCGTCATCTTGCTAAACTTTCCGGTCACGACGACGGTTTTGCCGTTGATGTCGAGCGCCTCTGATTGGCTGGAGAGCATCGCCTCGAATTGCGCTTCATCGATGACTTCGACGCCCAAGTCTTCAGCTTTTTTGAGCTTGCTGCCAGCTTTGTCACCTGCGAGCAAGATGTCCGTGTTTTTCGAAAGGGAGGACATCACCTTTGCGCCTGCTTGTGTAAGCTGTGCTTCGATCTCTGCGCGTTTCTTTGCAAACTTTCCGGTGACGACGATTTTTTTTCCTGCAAGTTCAGCCACGTTTTGACTCCTACGTGTGGTTCATTGTTTATCAGTCATCAAGTTCGAGGATGATGGGGGAGTAGCCTAGCACGAGTTTGTCACCAAAGACATTCTTGAGCAGCTCGACTCGTTCGGGGTCTTGTTTGGGATCATAGATGTAGTATTCGACTCTCTCAAGTGCGGGGAATGCATCACTCTCTGCGAGGATGCGAAGTCCTTCTTCATCCATTGGATTGTATGAGATATCGATGGTCTTGAGACGTGGGAAGGTCGTCTCTGCGATCAGCTTCATTTTGCGGGTGTCGATATACGAGTTGGAGATCAAGAGTGTTTCCAACGTTGAGGCGAAGGGGGCATCGCGAAGCATGAGGGTAAAGGCATTTGCGTATTCGGTCCAATATCCGTTGGTTGCAAACCAGCGGAGACCTGAAAGAGTCTCAGACTCGCGAATGTCTCCCAAGCCTTCTTCTGTGATGTGGATGTTATGGATGTCGAGTCCTTCGAGGGAGGAGAGCCCAGGACATTCGAGGATAGCTCGTAACCCTTCGTCGCCAAAGCGGTTCTCTCGGCAGCTTAAAAAGCGCAGGCCATCGAAGACACCTGCGTAAGACAGATCCCACATTCCTTGTGGTCCGATGGAGTTGCTTTGTAGATCGAGGTATGCGAGTGCGGGAAGGTCGGGCCATTGTTCGCTCAACATAAAGGCACCTTCGTCTTCGAGACTTGCGCCGCTGAAAGAGACACGTGTGATGTTTTGGAGCTGTTTGGCTTTTCCCCAATGTTTGATCTGCTTTTTACCAAACGCGATGCGTCCTTTTTCGCCTCGGTGGTTTTTGGGCCAGTTCTCTGTTTGAAAGCAGCGAACGATAGGCATCGCAGGGTGGGTACGTTGACCACGTTTCCACTTGCGTTTGATGAAGGCTTTGTCTCCACCAAGTAGGACGTCGGCCCAGTAGTAGGGGACGATACGCCATCGGTCTGGCCAGGAGGCCATGTGCGCGTTGGCGTACTCCACACCGACAGAGAGCGCATCGGACTCCTCCCATGTGTCGAAGAGTTCAACGATATCCCACCACAGGTCTTGGGAAGGGGGTTGGCTTACGAGATCCCTTAATGTTGCCAATTTGTTTGCTTGCGCCATGAACACTCCTCATTTAAAGTTCCACACAAGAGCTTGCACCACCAGGGCCACAACGTCAACAGGTTTCCAAATATTCCCCCTACAAAAAGTATCGTCTGGATACATCTGGAAATGGAGGTGTGGTGTTGCATTTTTTCGTAGGTTCGGGCCTTGTATCCTACCTAGACACTGTGTTTTTTCGAAGGGTCGGGCCTTGTATTCGATGTCGTCGTTGTTTTTTTTTGTAGGGGCGGGCTTTGTATTCGATGTCGGCGTTGAATTTTTTCGTAGGGCCGGGCCTTGTATTCGATGTCGATGTTGTTTTTTCGGAGATTCGGGTCTTGTATTCGATGTCGATGTTGTTTTTTTTCGTAGATTCGGGTCTTGTTCTCGATGTCGGTGTTGTTTTTTTTCGTAGGGTCGGGCCTTGTGTCCGACCTCTATGTCATGTATTTCTTTCACTGTTTGGACCTTTTTGAATTATGCAACTCCCCATTATACGTGTACAAAATAGGGATTCCGTAACTCGGAATCGCGTTTTTGGGGAGCAAATAGGAACTCTGGGGTACGGAATCGCGTTTTGGTACGTCGAGATGAGGATTTTTCGTTAGGAATTTCGTTCAGGCGCGTTTGGGGTAGGATTCTTCAAATCGAATTGGGATATTTGAGGTCTATATCGCGATTCCGAGGTACGGAATCCCTATTTTGTAGAGAGAAGACGTAATTCCGCACCTCGGAATCGCGTCTGGGCATAGAATATTGCAGTTCCGTGTGGCAGAGGTCTACGGCTGTTGCTAAATAACGGGTTTCGGCGTGGAAACTTCCTCTTCAAATTTCTCGTTGACATATTTTATACGTAATACTTGCAGGACCTTTACGACAGGAAAAAGATGTGGCTTCTGAGGCCATTACTTGTTCGTTGTAAGAAGAGTCTCCGTTCTTGGGGGAGGTCAAATAACGGATGACAGCGTGGAAAGAGGGGAGCTTCGTTGTGTAGCTCAAGGTTCTTAAAAAAAGAGGTAGATTTTGAGGGGAATTTGGGTATACTACCGAAAAAAACTTCGAATGGTGGACCTTTGGGGTACACTACAATATTCTAATCCTTCCACAATGGGGAGTGTATCATGGCTCAAGCTAGCGAACTTGTAAGAAATCGAGTCGAGAATGGAAAGTATGTGTGTAGTTCTGTGGAAGTACATGCGAGTGAGGTGTCGAAGTTGCTGGCACCGATGCTGAAGAATCTTTCGGAAGCGGAGATCAAGGCGGTGTTGGTCGGGTTGCACGATGTGTTGGATGAGCGAACGAAGACACTCAACAACAAAGAGCAAACGCTTGTCGCGGAGCGAGCGGATGATGAGCCCGTGCGGGGCGAACGGAATGATGCTGCATCGGTGCTTGCTGCGGGGATGTCGTATGTGCGGGGGCAGCTGATGAGTCTGCCGAAGGAGGGGTTGTTGCGATTATATGCAATCCCTTCAACATTTCCAAGCGCGCCAAAGCGTTTGTTGTCCGTGGCGCATCACTCGGTGCAGTTGTTGCTTGCAGATAACAAACCGATTCTCAATGATTTCCTGTATGAGCAATACGTGGATGAGGGCAAGTCAAAAGAGGATGCGAAGAAGCTCGCAAGTGTTATACCTGCGAGTCTTGGGCGCTTTCTGAAGAAGCGGGCTGACAAATTGGAGCTGGCGTTGGAAGCTGTCGCCAAGGAAAAACGCGAAGAGGAGAGCGCGCTTGTGGCTCGCGATCATTATCTGGAAGAGTGGGGCAACGCGTACCAAGGCGTCGCGACTATTTTGGAAGGGTTCTATCGACTCGCAGGGCTCGTCAAATTGGCGGAGTATGTTCGTCCCACAAACGCGCGTAAACGTGGTGAAAGCAAAGCGGATGAACCCATCGACACACCTGATCTTTCCGTGCCTGGAAATACCACAGAGAACGAAGATAGCTGAGAACGCCGAGGAGTGTGGGTTTGGTAGCGTTTTTGATACGGTTAAAGCAGCGTTTGCAATTTACGGGGTGGCTACAATACATCCCTTTGTTGGTGTGGGCTGGCTTGTTTGGGCTGCTTGGTTTGTTGTGTTGGTTCTTGTCACTCTCAACTGTGATGTCCGTCTTTCTCTCTCTCTCTGGTTTGTTTGTGGCGCTCTTTGTGTTTGATGTCGTGACCTTGAAGTGGGGGATTCGTCCGAAGGAGTCGCTGCCCCCTCGAAGGGATGATTTGAACGCTTTTGATTTGATGCGTGCACGTCGTTCATGCCGTTCATTTCAGGATCGGTTGTTGACGGACAAAGACCGAGAAGAGCTCCTTGGATATGTCAAAGAGTACAGTGAGGCACCGTATGGAGGGGCGTTGGGGAAGGCTCCTATTCGCTTTGCCTACGTCGAAGCGCCTTTGACTGTGTGGCCTGTCGTTGGTGCGCGTGAGTTCCTCGTGGCGATCGCACCCAAAGAGTACAATCGTTTGTCTGTTGTCGATGTGGGGCGGGCGCTTCAGCATATTGTCCACAAGGCGACAAAGATGGGGCTTGGGACGTGTTGGATCGGGCCTGGAGCGGACCACAAAAGCGCGATCGCTGCTCTTGGTGAGCGTTTTGACGCAGAACAAGACCATATCATCTGTTTTTGCGCGATTGGGTATGCATCTTTTTTGATGCCATTCTTCATCAGGACCATTGTGGGGATTGTACAGCGACGCAGAAAACCACTCTCCGACCTCTTTTTTCTCGGTGAGACGTTGAAGCAGCCACTGGACACGACAAGCGCTCCGTTCGATCAACTAGGGCGTACCTACGAAGTCTGCCAGTGGGCACCTTCATCATTTAATGCGCAGCCCACGAGGTGTGCTGCCATCATGGACGAGGCGGGAGAGACGATCGTCCGGTTTGACTTTTTCGCGACAACAGCGTCTCGGTATTACGCGCCTGTGGCGCTTGGGATCTGGTGTACGCAGTGGGAGCTTGGTTGCGAAGCGCTCGGGATACAAGGTCATTTTGAGATTCTTTCATCCGAGGAGAGAGGTGGGGCTGCGCAGGTGGTCTCGGTACAGGAGAGACAAGCCCACTACGATATCAGCTGGCTCCCCAACACCCCCCTTTGAGTCAGACACAAAACACAATCCTGCCTGATTTGCCTCCTTTTTTCATTTTTCTTCCGTTTTATTTTTATTTTGATAACAGACGTTTATGTGCGATGTTTGTCGAAATGTGACTTTTTTGAAACAAAATTTGAAACAACTTGTGAGAGGGGGGCACTTACTGGATGCGAACCCAATTTATGGTTCGCCACCTCCTCTGCCTGAGGCAGAGACATCACGACAATAGTGGAAGGAGTGTGCTGAGCTAACACTCACTTTGGTTGGTCTTTTTGTATCCAGACCACGCGTTCGAAGCCGTGCGTCTATTTTGCTTTGTTTCTCTCCTCTTGGAGGAGGACGTTCTTATCTCCCGACGGATAGGGTTTGCGAGCAAAGCGCAAGAAAGGTAGTGCTCTCATGAAGAAGCTGACTTTGATTTTATTTTCGTTATTGATGTCCATATCACTCGCGTTCGTCGGTTGTTCACCTACACAACCCGGAAGTGAGCAGACCACGACAGAAGATGGTGGTACTGTCAATGATGGTGGGACAACACAAGACCAAGACACGACGAAAGAAGAAGATACAACGAAGGAAGAAGATACGACGAAGGAAGAAGACACGACGAAAGAGGAGCCACCTGTCGCCGTGAACTCTTGTGAGTTCGATAAAGCGAGCGCTGTGACCATTACCTTGAATGGTACATCTGCCGATGTCAGCGACTCTGGAGTGAAGGCTGAAGGCGGTATCGTGACCATCTCTTCGGCGGGTACGTATCTGATCAAAGGGACACTCGCAGAAGGTCAGATCATCGTGAACACTTCGGATAAAGCGACTGTGAAGCTGCTCTTTGATGGGGCGAGTATCACTTCAGCATCTGTCGCCCCTGTTCATATCCAAAAAGCTGAACTTGTCGAACTTATTCTCATGGATGGGACGACCAATACTGTCGTTGGTGGCAAAACCACAGCTGGCGGAGAAGACGATCCCAACGCTGCAATCTACAGTAAAGCCGATATGACGATCTGTGGTAGTGGTGCTCTTCAGGTCACAGGCGCGTTAAACGACGGGATCACAGGGAAGGACACATTGACCATCGTCGACAGCACAATCGACGTGACCGCGACAGACGATGGGATTCGAGGAAAAGACTTTTTGATCATCCAATCCGCAAAGATCAAGATCACCGCAGGTGGTGATGGACTCAAGTCCGACAACGACGAAGGCGAAGGGAAAGGATACATCACGATTGCTTCCGGTACATTCGATGTCGTCGCGGCAGGTGATGCGATCACTGCAGAGACCGTTGTGACTATCCAAAACGGTACATTCTCGCTGAAAGCCGGTGGTGGTAGCACAAACCAACCCAGCGATACAACCTCAATGAAGGGGATCAAAGGCGGTACAAGTGTCATCATCAATGGTGGTGAAATGACGATCGATGCAGCAGACGACGGTATCCACTCCAACGGGACGTTGAAAATCACTGATGGCAAGCTCACGATTTCTTCTGGTGATGATGGTGTTCACTCCGAAACCCAAATGGATGTAAGCGGTGGTACTATCGACGTCAAGAAGAGTTATGAAGGGCTTGAGAGTCGTACTGTCATGAACATCTCTGGTGGAGATATCCATATCGTTTCGAGTGATGATGGACTCAACGTCGCTGGTGGTGTGGATGGCTCTGGTGGAAATGGTGGCGGTCGTCCTGGGGGTCCTGGTAACGTATGTGCGAGTTGTCTCATCAATATTACTGGTGGTCGGATTGTCGTCAACGCATCAGGTGATGGTGTCGACGCGAATGGCTCGATCAAAATGTCAGCCGGTGTCCTTATTGTGAACGGTCCAACGGCAAACAACAACGGCGCGATGGACTATGATGGTGGCTTCCAGATGACAGGTGGTTTGATGATCGCTGCGGGGAGCGCGGGGATGCCACAAACTGCTGACACAACATCTACACAGTACGCGACGCTCATTGGTCTCAACGCCTCGCAATCTGCCGGTACATTGTTCCACATCCAGGACAGCGCGGGCAATGAGATTGTGACCTTCAAGCCTACTAAAAATTACCAGACAGTCGCGTTCTCTTCACCATCTTTGAAAAACGGTGAGACGTACAAGGTGTACTACGGCGGTTCTTCGACTGGGACGGAGAAGGATGGTCTCTACGAAGGTGGTAAATATACACCTGGAACCATGGACACAACGTTTACGATTTCGAGCATCGTGACAAGTGTAAATGTTCGCGGTGGTGGTCCCGGTCGTCCTTAAGGTTTTGTGTCAAAGGGGCCACTTCCAACACTCCTGGAGTGGCCCCGTTTTTTCTTTCATTCGATCAGTAGTTGGGAGGTAGAAGATGCAGCTGGATTTTCAACGATATGAATGTAAGTACGTGATCCCCGAACACCTTCATGATCAGATTGTCGACTTTGTGCAGTGTTACTCACATCCAGACACCTTCACGGAGTCGAGCAAAGACAATCGTTACGTCATCACAAGTTTGTACCTGGATTCTCCCGACATGATCTGTCACCAGGCCAAAGAGTTGAAGTCCCTCAATCGTTTCAAGCTCCGCATCCGTACTTACGGAGAAGAGGCTGATGGCCCTGTGTTCTTCGAGATCAAGCGCAAGATCAAAGGGGTAATCTTCAAGCGTCGTGTGCAAACAAGGCGCTCCTCTTGGATGGAGTGTGAGTATGGGAGTGACAAACTCCTCAAGGACCCAAACGCGAGGAATGTCGACGTGATGTCGGAGTTTGTCGAGCTGGCCGAGCGCTACAATATGGGTCCGGCGATGCTCGTTCGTTACACTCGCGAGGCCTACGAGAGTGACATCGATACGTACGGCCGTGTGACCTTTGATCGCAAGATCGCCTCTCATTTTCCCGAGGGCTATCGCCTTCAGACTGATGGCTCTGGTTGGTTTAACTTAGATGATCCCATCGCGATGGGTGGATTGGCGACAGGGACGGTTTTGGAGCTTAAGTTTGCGAATCGGGCGCCGATGTGGATGACTGATCTCGTGCAACGTTTTCGCCTCCAGATGCGTGGCTTCTCGAAGTACTCGACAGCCATCAACCAGGGACTTGATTATTACTATCCAAAACATGACATTCGTATCCCAAAAGCTGCGTAATCTTTGGGGTCATATCGTCTATTCTTGACACACTCGTGTCGAATGGACTCGATGGGAGAGGTCGATGGAGTTTTTAGCGTTAAATTCGGATGTATCGCGTCAGGTTCCCTGGCAGTTGATCTTGTTGTCATGTTTGCTGTCTTTTTTGCTCGCGCAGATCATCGCCGTGACCTATGAACGCACTTATCAGGGGATGTCTTACTCTCGTGCGTTGTTCCAATCCTTGGCGTTGATCAGTATTCTCTCTTCAATGTTGATGTTTGCCATTGGAAACAGTCTCGCACGAGGTCTTGGTATTGCAGGTGTCTTCGCGATTATTCGCTTTCGGACCAACTTGCGAGATCCCCGCGATATTGTCTTCATCTTCGCCTCTCTCTCGATTGGGATTGGTTGCGGTATCCAGGCCTTTGGCCTCGCGATCGCCGGGACCGTTGTCTTTTGTGCAGCAGCCTTTTATCTAAGGTATGTGCCTCTTGGTGTGAGACAAAATTTCGATGGATTACTCCGTTTCTCTGCACCCTCCATGCCTGAGATCAGCGAACGTGTGGAAGGGATTTTGAAGGAGAGCTGTCAACGCTTCTCTCTCGTCACGATGAGAGAGGTCGCACAAGGAGAGCGTCTTGAGTTTGCCTACCAAGTGAAGCTCAAAGATACCTCTTATACAGAAGCCATCGTTTTTATGATACGGCATCTCGAAGATGTCCGGGGCGTCAGCTTGATGATGCAAGAGACGACCGTCGAGCTGTAGTCTCTTCTCATAACCTCAGGCGACTGCAAGCAAAAAGAGATAGAAAGAAAGCGCGCGAAGAAAGACCGCGCGAATCGAATCAATCGAATACATTCTTTTTTTTGAGAGCGCTTCTCTTTAGATATAGACAGTTGATGCTTCCTTAAGGGTAGTCTGCCTCCAACTGTGTCAAACGCGCTCGAAGCAATATGTGGATAGACCATGCAAAAGATAGATGAACAGACACCGCTCGAATCATTTGTGCCACCGTGGGAGCAGGTCACCACTGGACAACGTCTTATTCAGTTTTTTCACCAAACCAGACAGCTGATCTTGTTGGTCGTGTTGGTGGTCATTGCGTGGGTGTTATGGATTCAGGTCAGAAAGCACTCTCGTTTCCCGGCCTTTGCACGGCAGGATCTTCATACAATCGGTGCACCTCTGATTGGACGCCTGGAGTCGATTCATGTCCAAAAAGGAGATAAGGTTAAAAAGGGGCAGCTGCTCGCGAAGATGGGCGTAAAACAGCTCAAAACGGAATACGACATCGCGGCGCTTGAGAAAAAACGCCTCGAACAATTGCTCGTCAGTACGGCCCTGCAGTTTCAATTTTCTCAAGTCGCGCTTCAAACCCGACTCGCGTCTTTTGCAAGCCAAGCGAGCACGACATTGCTCTCTGAGCGAGCGCGATTTCGCTCTTCGAGAGCTGAGTTGAAGGTGTTGCGTAAAGAGCTCGCGTGGCAAAAGAAGATCCGTGATCAGCAATTTGGCCGCTCCAACGTACTTGGCTCTGTCGAGGCGAGAGAGAAATCACTCTCTACGCTGATGAAGGCCATGCCCTCGTTGCTGCGTTTGTATCGCCAAAAAAAGCGCACAGCCCGGCGCCTCTCCAAGCGCGCAAAGATCTCTAAGAAGCAGACCAAAGAACATATTGAAAAACTCCTCAAGCCCATCCAGAGTCAGTGGGCGATGCAGATCTTACGCATCAAGAAGTTGGCTCTTCAGCTCGAACGTATGGAGCTTCGTGCGCCTGCAAGTGGTTATATTATCGAAGTCCTTCACCACGAAGGGACGACGCTGACACAGGGCGCACCTGTGATCAAGATGGTCAAGGAAAACAAAGGGTTAATCCAGGCGTACGTCGATGAGAGCCTCGCCAGAAAGATGAAGGTGGGTATGACCGCACAGCTCAACCTGCGCTTTCCCGACAAAACGAAGGCTGGTGGATGGTTTCGCTCCCCTTACGTTCATTGTGCGAAGGTGACGGCAACAGGCGCGATTGAAGCGATGCCTCTTCGTTTTCGTAGTGTGCCGCAGAAGCCCGTATATGTCAGGCCTGTGATGATCAAGTTGCTCACGCCGACTGCTTTGATTCCTGGAGAGTTGATCTACGTCGAATTCTCCCCAAGCGCTTGCAAGGCGTCGACAAAGACACACAAGAAGAAGGGGAAGAAGGTATGAGAACGTTCACTTTTTTTTCTGTGATGGTCTTGTCTACGTCAGTCTTGTCCGGGTGCTATCGGCCTGCAAAGATGCAGCTCACGCCGCTGTATAAACCCTGGCTGCAAAACCCCATTCGTGGTGAAGATAAGCGCGCACAGAAGGGGGCTCCCTACGTCTCTGTTCTGCGACAAAAAGAGGTCATCTACCACATCCTTCATTCAAATGTTCGCCTGTATTTGATGCGCGAACGAACGAAGATCGCACAAGCAGGTGTTGGCGCTGTCGCCTTACTGGAGAATCCAGAGTTTCGCGTGATGGGTATCTCAGGCGCGTTGTCCGAGGGCGATGTCAGCAACTTCTCCCTCCGTCTTCGTTGGAATCCGCCTGTCCCGACGGTGTACGAAGCCAAAAAAGATTACGCCAGAGCGATGGCATCGGTCAGTCATCAGACCTTCTGGCAGGAAGCGTATCGCTTGTTGGCCGAAGCGCGAACACTTCACACACAGTGGCTCTCAACACTTGAACATATCGCCATCGCAGAAGAAGAGGTGAAGCAAAAAAAGGCGATGTGGGCGTGGGAGACAAAACGTCGGCAGACAGGCTTGACGTCCACATTGCAGTTGACCTCTCGAAAGCTCGCTTATCTTCAGGCGTGGTCGTCTCTTCAGCAGATGAAACGGAGAGCTTCACAATACCGTCTTCAGCTGATGGGACTGCTCAACGTACGTGGGCCGTGTGCACCTCCGCCAGCTTCAGTGACGGCGAGTACATCGCTGCCAGGTCGTAAGGAGGTCTTGTTACAGGCTTTGAAGCGCGCTCCTTCATTGGCGATGTCGCAAGCGCAATTTCAGGCACACAAGGCGACATTGTGGATCGAGAAGACAAAGTGGATCCCCTGGATTTCGTACATTCAGGTCTCACATGAGTTTGGTGAATCCAAATGGATGAATGGTTTTACGCTCGGTGTCGGCGTGCAACTTCCTGTCTTCAATCTCAATCTCGGACGTATCCAACAGCAAGAGACGCAGGTCAAAGCGATCCAAACACAGGCACGTCTACAAGTCGCGCAGATCGTCAACAACGTGAAGAACGCGTACAAACGCTGGCGTGTTGCAAAAGCACATGTCCAGCAATACAAAACGCAGCTCGAACAGACTCTTCTACAAAGCACGAAGCAAGCGAAAGATTCGCGCAAAAAACCGGGCGCACGTCCAGAGGATATCTGGAGGATTCAGGGGCAGATCATTCAATTGAAGAAGCAATACGCCGCACAAAAAGCACAATGGCAGCTCGCGAACATTGCCCTCGAATACGCAACCTCTGCGCCTATATGGAAAAAGGTTGGGGTGACGTTACGTTTCAAAAAATAGGCTCATCGAGAATGGAGTCAGTCTTTGAGGGGATTGGAGAGGGTGTGGGTTCTCAACAGGCGGTAGAGAAACTTTAGCAGCAATAATACGACGAGCATACTCGCTGCGATACCTGCGATGGTATGGCTTGTGGGGAGGTTCTTGATGTAGGACAGCGCCATACCCGCGAGTGTGATCGCCACACCAAAGAACGAAGAGATGATCAAGGTCGTGGGAAAACGGTTCCCAAACAGCAACCCGACAGCAGGACCAATCACGAGATAGCAGAAGGTGAGCAGGGCACCTGTGACCTTTGTTGAGACGGAGATGACGAGCGCGAGCACGAGAAAGAACGCCAATTCCCAGGCGGCAGTGTGAACACCTGTGACTTGTGCTGCGTCTCTGTCCAAAAATGTGAACAACGTCGGACGTAAGCCGAGCAAGAAGAACACAAGGACAGGTAAAAGTAACGACAACGAGACCCAAAAGTCCTGCTTGGAGGCAAATAGAAGATTCCCGTAGAGGATGACTTTGACCTGTTGGAGTCCGTGAGCGCTCTGGGCCATGACGAGGATGGAGAAGGCTGAGGCCGCGATGAAGATGATCCCAAGTATCGTGTCCCGCGGAATACGAGTGGTCTCAAATGGGAACGCCAAGAGTAGAGCTATGGGGACGGATAAACCGATGGCGCAGAGCTGTGGATTCCACTTCATGAGCAAGGCGATGGCGACACCGAGGGCGGAGACCTGGGAGAGTGTGACGCCAATAAAGACCACCCTTTTTGTTAGGACAAAGACGCCAAGCTGCGAAGAGACTGTGGCGATCAAGACACCGAGCAAGATCGGGTAGGTGAACAGTGAGAGAGATTCAAACATGTTTGTCGACCTCACTTGTGGTGTGGGAGTTGAGATAATCTTCACGTGAACAGAGCTGCACTCTCTGTCCCTTCACGAGGCAGATCTGCTCGGCGGGGACGACTTCAAGATCGGCACCATGAAGGGTCATGAACAAGGTCTTTCCATCGCGATGCAGCTCCATGATGATGTGCAGGACTTCTTCTTGTGTCTCCGTATCAAGCCCCGTAAACGGCTCGTCGAAGATAAACACCTCAGCACCACTTACAAGCGCTCGTGCGATGAGAACTTTTTGTTTCATCCCTCCCGAGAGGGCTGAGAATCGTTGATAGGCCGCCTCTTGCAGCCCAAATTGTGTGAGCAAGCCCTCGATTTTCTCCTTATGTTGGGGTTGAAGACGTCTCCACCATCCTAACTCTTTGTACAAACCCATCGCGATGATATCGTATGCTGTGACGGGATAGATTGGATCGATATGTCGACTCTGAGGGACGTATCCTGCGGAATGTTCATGGAAATCTGTGTGCAGTGTGCCCGAAGAGGTCGGGATGAGCCTCAGAAGCATCCGCAGAAAGGTCGTTTTTCCCGAACCATTTGGACCTGTGACAGCGACAAAGGCGCCTCTCTCAAAGGATACGTTGGCGTGTGCAAAGATCACGTGTTCTCCGTATTGAACGGAGATGTCATCGCACTGGATGAGCTTATTTGATGTGGGGGGTGCGCCCATTTGCTTTTCTCCTCTCGCGCTGGCGTACGTCGAGCATTTTGGGAGTGCTTTTGTACCAGAGATACGAGGAGAGAGCTTTGATCTCCATCAATCATCTCTTCGTCTTGATGGTTCTATTCGGCAGGAGTTGACTTACATCGTACATTTTCGAATGTATACATCACTTTGTGTCTGTGCTATTTTGGTCTTCACTCTGAAAATGTTGATACCAGTGGCCTTATCGCTGTTGAGAGGTGTCTATATGTTGTTTTGGAAACGATTGGTTGTTGGAATCGCTCTGTCGGCTATGTTGGGCGCTGTTTTTGTCTCGTGTGCTGATCAGAGTACGCCAGACGGTCGTGAGCCTGTTCATGATGGGATGTCTTCGATGGAGTGTGGTGTTGGGTATCTTGAAAAGAGTCCAGAGGAGCAGGTGAAGCAAGACGATGCGGCTGAGCAAGTGGTCGATGTTCCCCAGACTCCCGATAAAGGGATCGAGTCCACTGTTGAGGATGTTACCGAAACAGTCTCCGAACGGGATCGGCCTGATGAGCCTGCTCGTGAGGTGGTCTCTTCTGACGGGGGTTTGGTCGAGTCTTTTCCTGAACGTATTGTTGAAAAAGCACCTGAACAGAACGTCGTTGAGAAACAGGTGCAGGATACGACTCCACCTTCCTGTCAGACGACGATTACGTATGGTTCGACATGGATGAAGCCTGCTGGTCGAACATCTTACGTTGACGTTGTAAAGGACCGTGTGACGTGGGACGGGAAGTGTACTGTCGATAGCAGTGGCAACGGCTACGCGACGCTTTCAAACGGATGGAAACCATACTTCAAGGGAAAGACATGTGTCATCGCTTTGCAGTACAAAGGTAGCTGCAACGGACCCAAAAACTGTGTGACCCGTGTGACTTATGGAGGGGCTTGGATGCATGGACCCAACCATTCAGCACAGTATGACGATGCCGGTGGTGTCGTGACATGGGATGGGAAGTGTATCAACGACGGGAGTGACTCTTACGCCATTCTTTCAAATGGTTGGAAACCTTACTTTAAGGGGAAAAATGCCTGTCAGTTTTCGTTCCGATACGCTGGATGTGGTGGGTTGTATGCGAACCCTGTCTATCCTACGAATTGTCCGGATCCAGGCGTGTTAAAGGACGGAGCGAGGTACTACATGTCGTGTACTTCGGGGAATTATCGGTATCCCATTTACACTTCGACGGATCTTGTGCATTGGACAAAGAAAACCACAGCTTTTACGACAGCATCCAATCCCTCTTGGGCTTCAAAAGACTTTTGGGCGCCTGAGCTACACAAAATCGGCAATCGATATCTCATTTACTACAGCGCGAGGAGGAAGGTGAACGGTGTCTTTGCCATCGGTGTTGGCTGGTCAACGAAGCCGCTTGGGCCTTACAAGGACATTGGTAAGCCGCTTATCACAGAGCCGGCACCGGGTGTGATTGATGCTCATTACTTTAAGGCATCCAATGGAAAACACTACGTCTTGTGGAAGGTCGACGGAAACGCAGTTGGCAAGTCGACACCGATCAAGATCCAGGAGCTTGCGAAGGATGGACTCTCCGTGATTGGAAAGCCAAAGACGATCTTGCGCAATACACTTTCTTGGGAAGGTTCGCTTGTGGAAGGTGCCTGGATGATCCAACAGGGGGGCTATTTTTATCTCTTTTACAGCGCCAATGGCTACGCGAGTAGTCGTTATGCTGTGGGCGTGGCTCGTGCGACGAGTCCGATGGGGACCTACCAAAAGAAGGGCGCACCAATTCTTGTGAGTAAGGGGAGCTGGGCTGGACCTGGACATGGTTCGGTTGTGAAAGGCCCGTCAGGTAGCTGGGTGCATGTTTATCACTCGTGGTATAGCGGGAAGATCAAACAAAGTCCTGGTAGGGTTGTGCTCGTGGATCGGTTGCAATTCTCTGGGGGGTGGCCGTTGATGAGGAGCGCACCATCTTCTCTCTCTCAACCTCTCCCTTGAGAGGTTGGTTTGGTCCTATCAAAAGCGTAGACAAACCACAGCGCGAGCATGGCACCAAACAGGATGTCTGCGATGTAGTGTTGTTTGATCAGGACAGCGCCAGCGCTGATACCGATCGCTGCCACAAACAAAATCCCCCCCCATATCTTGGAAGCTCTGTTTACATGTAGGAAAATAAACCACGCCGTCGCGGCGTGCAGACTCGGGAAGCAATTTCTCGATGTATCCGCTGAATAGACGACTGAGATCAGCCATGTTGTAAAAGAGTTGACCTCAAAGTGTGGGCGGATTGTCTCCACAGGGAAGGCGATAAATACACAATACGCCGCGAGATTCATCATGACATACGTGACGATCAATCTGTTGAGATGTTTTTGGCTCTTCAAGGTAAAAAACGGAACAAGTGGAACGAGATAACAGAGGATGTAGGGGTAATTCATGATGGGGACAAATGGCAGCCAACGATCGAGGGGACTTTGTAGTCTCGTCGCGTCGAAGTGTGAAGAGACCCAAGCCATCAGAAAATAACCCACAATCCACAACACGTAGATGATGACCACAAGTCCAAGGTATCGCCGACGCAGTGTCGGTGTAATCGTATCGTGTTCATCTTCTTTGGATGTTCGCACCCACCCGGTGACCTTTGCTTGCCATGTCTCTGCAACCTGAAAGAGCCACATCTGCCATGTACGAGGAAGCAAAAGTGGTGTTTGTTGCCTGTACTCCTCATAGGGGGTACCAAAACGACGGAGTAGGTCGGGTTCTTCGATGTATACGACGTATGTGTACCACACGAGCAGGAGCAAAGAGGTGCTCATGACGGTCATCCAGACAGAGGCGAGTTGAATGGAGATGGCGAACCATAGCAGTGTATAGCCGACGTATAGGGGATGTCTTATCACAGCGTACAGGCCGCCTGTGACGAGGACTTTGGGGGCGAGCATGGGGACGGGAAAACCTCTCCCTTTGATGCGTAATTGGGTGAGCGCGCCGATCAGCAAGACGGAACCCGTCAGGATGGAGAGTGTGGCGAGTAGATGGGCTCTTACACCAGGTTCCCAGTAGAGTGGGAGGGCGCGCTCGACAGACCAGCCGAGGCCAAAAAGAGTAGCGGGTATGATCACCCAAAAGACCAGTTGATAACCGAGGATATCAACGGCCTTGATAAATGTTGATGAGGGAGATGTGCTCATGTCACGTACATGTTCCTTTCTGTGTCATGGACTGCGACGGTATGGGTCCATGTTTTTGTTGGCTTTTGGGGAGATATTCCAAAAGCGGGCCGGACAGTATACATCTCCTCTCTGTCCGCTCCAAAGAAAAACCCTGCGGGCCTTTGGCTTTGTGCATCTTTTGGTCTCGTATTCTTCCCGTCGATTTCGTTTTGCGTCGGCTTTGTGTTAGGCTTGAGCCTTTCCAAGGAAAACGCAACGATTCAATCGTTTAAAGGAGATGATATGAGATCATGGATGTGTTTGTTGGGTATCGTGGTAGGATTGCTTTTCTTTGTTCCCCAAGCATCCGCGACCAAGGTACACTACGTGAAGTACAGCAGTCGCGCGGACATCACAGCGTATGAAGTCAGGTACGCCAGCCGCGCCAATTGCAAGGTGTATCTTGTGAAGTATGCCAGCCGTGCGAGCAATAAAGATGATGGTCTGTGGTTTGTAACCAAATACAGCAGCCGCGCAGACAAGAAGATCTATTGGGCCAGTTCCAGTTCCAGCGCCAAGCTCAAAGTGTTCTTTGTCAAATACGCCAGTCGCGCAAGCAAGAGCTGTCCCTTTTGAGGAGCACATGAAGCAAGCACAAGATTTTCGAGATGAACACGAAGCCCTCTATCTTTTTGTCGATTCTCTCGATGAACAGGAACTCTATCAGCCCACGCAATACCAAAGATGGACAACAGAGGATATCATTCTCCATCTACATCACCTGAATCTCGCGGTTGAGTGTTCATTGGAGGGTGAGTCGTTGTTCCAAGAGAAGTATGCATTGCCGATGTTGCGGTGCATGGAGCAGGGGATGTCGATGCTCGAAGCGCAAAAACAGTCGATGCCTTCCCCTCGTGGTCGCGCGCTCATTGACATTTGGAGGGAAGAGGGACTTCGTATTGCCAACAAGTGTGCACAATTGCCGATGAAGACAAGGTTATCGTGGTTTGGTCCACCTATGTCGATTCGTTCGGCGATGACAGCGCGCCAGATGGAGACGTGGGCACATGGTCAGGCAATATACGATCGGTGTGGTGTCCATCGTGAGGAGCATGAACGTCTTCAAAACATCGCGCGATTTGGTGTGTTGACGATCCCTTTTGCCTTTCAAAATCGTGGTGAGACCCCACCTCCCCATCGTATTTACGTGTCTTTGCGTTCACCAAAAGGAGAGCTTTGGGAGTGGAACAGTCCTGATTCACCTGATGTGGTAGAGGGAAGCGCGGTGGATTTTTGTCGCTTGGTGACACAAACACGTCATCTCCAAGACACACAGTTGGCAGTGAAGGGCGATTTTGCAAAACGTTGGGGACAGATCGCACAGTGTTTTGCAGGTCCACCGATTGACCCACCTGTACCAGGCACACGCTTTTGTCAGGAGAGCTGACGCCACTCTCTGTATGGGCAACTTGCCCTTACTGGCGCGCTCCGCTTGCCCCTGCGACTGCCGCGCTCCGCTTGGCATTGTGGGCTGGCTGCCCACACCCGCTCGGGGTCATCGCCCCCGAACCCTGCGATGCTTCACATCGCTTTTGTTGCGCTCTCCGAGCGCTATGCGGCGGATCGCCGGCTCCCGCCTATGCTCGACTGTTGCTTCGCAGCACTCTCGCGGTGCGCGTCGTGACTTCCGTCACGAAGGGAATTTGAGAGGGAATTTGAGGAGGAAATGTGTGGAAAGTGAAAACACTCGGACTATCCAGTCCGAGCAATGCCAATGTCTCTGCAAAGAACCCATTCTAACCTTTTTTTTGTTGGAGTTTTTTTCTTGCATTGGCGCTTATGGGCTGCAAAGCTCTGTTTGGCGTAGTCGGCTGGCTGGACGTGCGCGACCCCGATCACGTCCGCCTGGGAAACAGCGCTTCCCAAACCCCGCATTCGACGCCTTCGGCGTAGCTTACGTGCGACTCCTGGTGAGTTGCAATGTTATTGCTTCGTGAGCCCATTCACACTTCGATTGTGCAATGTGTGATAGGGTTTACTTTGTTGGTTCCTGTTTGCATGATTGCAGTATATTTCGTTTTTTGTCCATCTACTTGTTGGAAGATCGGTTGAAAAAAGCAGATGTCTTTAACCGACTCCAAATCGTCGATGATTTTCCACTCTCCTGCCCAGCCACCAAATGTTGTCTTTTGTTCGTTTCCTGGTAGAGAGCCTGAGTGTGTTGTTGATTCCAGGTTGCCAAATCCGACACTGAGTCGGTTTGTTCGAAGCTCTCCTTGTGTGTGCACAAAGATGTCGATGTACATCGCTCCATCTTTTCCTGGAGGGGTCACAATGACGGGAGCACGGTCTGTGTGAATGCCTGCATCGATCCAGGTTTTTGTGAAGTAGCCAGGAGCATGTTGTCCCATACACATGAGTTTGTTGTTGTTTGTGCGAGAGAATATGAACAGTTTGTCTGTTGGTTTGTGGTGGTAGATTGTCGGTGTTCCAATGTGTCTTGCACCTGATTCATGCGGGAGTTTTCGCCACATACCAAAACTGTCTTCATGACGATAAGACCAACAGTAGTACAAAATACCATCATCATAGTATCGCTGAAATACCCATGCGTGATTGAGATCTTGGGCAACCACAGGTCCACTTTTTTCGGTGCATGGAGCTTGCCAATCTGTCCATTCTCCACTTACCCATCGATAAAGATGTTTTTGTCGGTTGATGGAGTTCTCCAAAACGGCGTAAATTTGTTTTTTGCCATGCCTGTATTCAACTGTGAAATGAGATGTGTACGTATATCCTTCTGGTGAGGGGATTGAACGCCATGTTCCAGGTTCGGAGAGAGTCTGCATGTACAGGTTACCACGTTGTGTTGTCTGATAACATTCGATGGGGCCGGAGGGATGTTTTGTGATGACAGGTTTTCCCACAAACTGTTCTTCTGCCGGAGGGAGTGGAAGTGGTCTCCAATCGTTCCAATTGATGGAAGACTCTGCAGGTGTCTCAATTGTGATCTTCTTAGTGAAGTGGTGATGTGCTTCGTCTGTAGCTATTACAACGCAATCTTGATGATTTGTTCTGTAAACTGTCGGTACATGAGGAACAGCAAAGACTTCTTTTGAGGAGCGTGTGTACTTGGAGATGGATTGCAGGGCAGCAAGAAATTCTTCTGCTGTTTGGTATCGATCGCTTCTTTGTGGTTCTATGGCTTTGAGGATGATATTGTCTATGGAGGAGGGAAGTGTCGATGAGAGCTGGCTTGGTGCTTTTGTCCATCCGATGGGGAGATGTCCGGTGAGTAGTTGGTATGCAATGACACCCAATGCGTAAATGTCTGATGTTTTTGACAGCTGATTTTCGCCATAGAGGTGCTCAGGAGCGATATAAAACAACGTTCCTGAGACATCATTTGCTTGTGACGTTGTGTGAAGCAACTTGGCGAGCCCAAAGTCCATTATTTTTGCTTTAAAGTCTGGCGTGACCATAATGTTCCCAGGCTTTAAATCTCTGTGGAGTACTTTCATTTTGTGAGCGTATGCGATCGCTTCCGCAAGATGTTCGATAAAGGTAAATGCTTCCTTTAGAGAGAAAAATGTTTCACCTGCGGAGCTATCCTCGAAAAAGGTGTGAAGGGGTTTGCCTGGAATGTACTCCATTGTGTAGTAAAGTAGATCTCGATCTTGCATTTTTTCGAGATTGTATGTTCTCACAATCCCTGGATGAGTGAGCATTTGCGTAAGTTTTAATTCATCGAGAAAGAGTGAGCGGATCGTTGCATTTTTGTGAAGTTCGGGCCTGATTAGTTTCAGCGCAATATCCCTTTCGAGCATTTGATCATGCGCAAGAAAAACTTTCCCCATGCCACCTTCCCCCAGAAGTTCTTTGAGTTGGTAGCGCTCGTTAATCGTATCACCTTTTCGTATGTTGTTGGTTCTGCGTTTTATCTTATGTGGTTCTTGAGGAGGGCTTGCATACGATGTCGCAAATATATCGGCAGGAGCATGTGAAGCGTGTTGTGGTTCTGGCGCTTTTTGGGTGTTTTGTTGATCCCACCTTTGCATGAGTGTGTTACGTAGCTCTTGGTATTCTTGCTCTGAAATGACGCCTTCGTAGTACTCTTTTTTTAATGAGATAAGTTCTTGCTTTATGGATGAATGCTCCATGTTTTTCTCCTCTTCTTTGTTTTTTGGGATTATACCGATGCTGATATATTTGGCAAGGTCGTTTTTTGTTGGTTCTGATGCTTGTCTTTTTGAGATATTTCTTTTTCTCCGTAGTGCTTTTTCCCTTTCCTCTTTTTGTGGAAGGTGATAGGCTGTCTTGCGATGATGCACCCTTTAGAGGAACAAAGATATGAAAGATGAGAGACAAGATCTTGAGCTAAGAGAAGGTGTCACGCCTTATTTTACGCTGCCACAATCTGCTTTGGTTTCGACGGAGGCGCTTTCTGCTTCCTTCAACAAAGTCACCAACTCCTACAAATTTTACTGGTTCCTCTCCATCCTCGAAGAATATACCACACACGATAATCCTATTATCCAAGTCGACGATATCATCGCCAGGATGCTCTCTCATGTTTGGTATCCTGTGACCTACTTTCGGCTTCACTTTGGCAAACAAGATAAACTCAGCACAATCGTCTCTGAGGTACGCGCTGTCTCCAATATCATCGATGAAAAAGACCCTGTGGCGATTCGTCGAGCGATCCAGGCGTTGCTCGCTGGCGAAGACTTCCTCCCGCAACAAAAACTCGTCCAATCACTCCGACGCTACGTCCCCACACGCTTCCTCACACCATGGTTCCCTGCCCAACTCAAAGGGGTTCGTGATGGACAAAAGGACAAAAAGATCATCGGACTCGCCGAAGCTGCCTTCAATGAAGCGAGTCAACGTTCTCCTCTCTATCGCTTCGTACAGGCGAACAAAGCCATCGAGATCCACCCCGATTGGCGTTATTATCTGTTCTCTCAAGTCGCGATCCTTAAAGGATTTTGCCTCTGGAAGTTGATCCAATACCTGCAAAAACACAACCCCAACACGCCAGGCATCTCCGAAAAATTGTTCCCACCCCAAAAACGTTCACTCAAGAGCGCCTGGGATTTTTGGAAGATTGTCTTCAAAGAACGTCCAACACCACTCCAATGTCTCTACTCACACCAAGAACTCACCCAACAGAGCGCGTCCCTCGACCACTTCTTGCCCTGGTCCTATGTGGCCCACGACCTGATGTGGAACCTCATCCCCGTCCTGAAGTCCGCCAACTCCTCCAAGAGCAATTGTCTCCCCGATCTCCAAACATACTTTGACGTGTTCGCCAAAGAACAATACAATGCCATCCAAATCGTCGGCAACACCAATAAAAAGAAGCTCCTCGAAGACTACATCATCCTGACCAAGGAGGAGAGCATCGAACAACTCCTCCAGATGAAGCAACATACATTCTCTCATCATCTCAAAGATGTACTCTCTCCACAACTCCAGATCGCCAAAAATATGGGCTTTGAAGAAAACTGGACCTACTCCCTTTCATCCTGAACATCTGGTAAGCGCGGCAGCAGCCAAAAAGACACTATGATAAGAGTGACTCAACTGCGGGGATGTCGGCAGGTGCCCACCGAAGGGAGGCGAGGTCTTTTTTGGCGACCCAACGTAGTGTTTCATGCTCTTTGGCTTCTGGACTCCCTTCTTTGATGTTCGCGTGAAAGGTCAACAGCCTGACGATGATATGCTCATACTCATGAAGCGTGTCTTCTACCTGTGTGTGGACCTCAATCAAACACCCCAACTCCTCCTGAATCTCCCTGACAATCGCCTTTTTTGGTGCTTCACCTGCTTCAATTTTTCCTCCCGGAAATTCCCATAATCCAGACATTGACATGTCCTCAGCACGTAACGCACACAGGATCTCTCCCTGCTCATTTGTGATGACAGCGCCCACAACTTCAACCGTTTTCTTCATCGTTCAAAAGCCTTCCTTTTTTGGGCCTGATGGCCTACATGTTCACCAAAAAAGGGTAGGGGAACCCGTCAATCTTTGCAAGATGTGTAAGCCCACGGTACTTTTTGCGTTACAATGGCGAGAACGTTTTTTTCAACGTAGATGAAGAGGATCGAAGCATGTCGAACACCAAAACACTGGCCATTACAGTCATTTGTTCAATCTGTCTATTGGCTTCAACAGAGACATTCGCCAAGAAACGAATGCCCCTGTTATCTGGTACACGCAAGCCAAAGTGTGTGTTCCAAAAGAAGCATCCCCTGCCACTTAAACGTATCCCAACATTTCGAGCGTACAAAGGATGTAAAGGGAGCCTTGTGCTTCATTATCTAGGAACAAAGGGGAAACTCCACAAACGTCCTGTGTGGAGCAAGCGTCGCAATACCTATTTCTCCAAGATCAAAATCCCTCACATCATTGGTATGTCCGAATGCAATCGATTTACGGCTCCACAAATGAAGCGTTACAAAGGACATTGTCTGAGATTCTCAGATAACAGGCTTGGGTGGAGCGCGCAAAAAACGGCGCTCGCCTTGTTGAAAGTGTTCAAGGAGGAACCTGATCCTGTGTGGTTTGTGTTTCCACGGATCATGATCTCCAAACATACGCTAAAGCCGAGATGCTACTTCAATGATCCCAAGTGTCTTCCTGTTCCATACACAAAAGCCGGCGCGTTGTCGTATCGACCCAAAGGGAGACGATTTCCAATCCGCGGGAAGTTTAAGGGGAGAGGGCGCTGTCAACATGACGGTGATTGTGTGAAGGGGGGCTGTGGCAATCACTGTGTCAGCTACAAGACGCCGGGATTTGCTGCGATTTGTCCGTACTATACGGCGCTCTCTCATGCGTACTGTGGGTGCGTCAAAAACCGTTGTATGTGGTTTAACCAACATTGAGAGGGAATGTTTTTGTTACATGAGGGGTTGCATATGCTATTGTACGTTTTCGAGTGATGACATACCATCGGTACAGAGGAGATATTACATGAAAGTTTACGGAAACAGACATGGCGAGTCAGGTGTGAAATTCTACGAGTATGGAGAGGATTGGATCAGGGTGGCGTTCACCTCCGGCCAAGTCTACGAGTACACACACGCATCCGCTGGAAAAGAACACATCGATGAGATGAAGCGTTGCGCAGACGAAGGTGAGGGGTTGAGCACCTATATCAGCCAAAATACCCGGAATCTCTTCGAGAAAGAAGTGTCGTAATTTACGACATTCCCAGGGCTTTTTTGATATGTGTAGGGGTGGGGTAGACCTTCTCTGTGGGGAGGAGCTTTTGGGCGTGTTTGACCTTACCATTGCGAAGATGTGAATGGATTTTTCTCACAAGTGGGGTGATATCTTCGATGTCGATCACCCACTCTTCGACATATTCGCGGATCAGGTGGCGACTGATGCCCACTTGGAGCGAACGGTGGTTGAGCTTGTTGCCACGAATCGAATACTCAGGATCCCACTGGACATGGACTTTTGCTTGCTCAAACAGCGACTCCCATTCTCCTTTTTTGGGATATACGTGCTTCTCTGGGCTGGTGAGGATGGCTTGTGAGAGGGCCTCTTCCCAGTGTTTGCGCGATATCCGAATGGCGAGGATGTGTTCCTGGCCGGACTTTTGCGCCCATTGACTGCGAGCCATGAGCCACAAAAACGAGGGTTTGATCCACGTCATCCTGTGCATCGAGAAGGGGCGTTGGAAACGGTTCGTTTCGGCGGCGACTTTTGCGATCGCGCTGTTGAATGCTTGGTAGACGACAATAGAGTCTTTGTTGTAATCGGCGCGGATCTCATACTGATTCATGTTTGTTCCTCGACGCGAATCGTTCAATTGATTGTATCCCCAACTCCATTTTGACACGAGCGGAGGTGTTGGCTGAGTGGACTTTGACATGAGGTGGGCTAAAGCCTTTCGTCACAACGGCCTCTTCCAACCATAAGATGACATCGTACCCTGTCCCTCTCTCATCATCGCCAAGATCGTGATCGAGGCTGAGGTGTGTGACGTTGCCTGTTTCGAGCAATGCGATGGCATCTTCTGGCCAGCGCACAAGACGCCAGCCTTTTGGCGGTGTTCTTTCGTCGTCGAGATAGACCTTCATGCTCCCTTCCTCATTGAGCTGGATGTACAAGCTCTTCTACGATCTATCCGTACAAAATGTTCGCAGAGAGGTCAATTGCTGGCGTTCGTGGTGTGAGAGTTGGGGCGTGTTGGAAGGAGCAGGGAAGGGGTGATTTCAGCGTTCGACGTTGATGGTGTGTTCGATGGGTTTCTCCTCGAACATCGCGGCTTTGTCATTCTCGTCGTACTGTCCGTTGTCATTGCTGTCGAGGTATGCGGCGAGATGGAAGGTATAGGAGCCACTTGAGAGTTCATTTTCGGGGCTGAGTTTCACGAGGATATTGTATTTGTTGCTGAGTTTGAGGTCCAGGGTTTCGAGCAGCGCGCCCTTTTGACCATCTTTGTCTGCGTAGACTAGCAAGAAGGCTTTCTTGGCCATATATCGATGGATGTATATCTTTCCAATTTTGAAGTCGTTTCTGCTCGTCGCTTGGGTGCTCTCAAGTAGCTCAACGCTCGTCAGGTAGATGTCGTTTTCGACTTCGATCTCTACGGCTCGTTGGAGGAATCCATCATCAGCGATGGGATCACTCTCATCAAACTCGCTGTTCTGATTTTGATCGAGGTGGACGGCGAGGTGGACTGTTTGTTTACCAGGGACAAAGGTAAAGTGATCCAGGATAATCGTGAAGGGGCTAGGTTCTCCTGTCTTGATCGCATCGACTTGTAGGATATCGCCAGGTTTCCCATCTTCGTATTTTCTCATGACAAGGAAGGCACTTTTTGCGATCTTGGTGCTGATGTAGATCTTTTGGATTCGGAAGCGGTCGATTTTGTCGGTCTTGATGAGCTTTGGAATGGTATATTCGATGCCACCACGATCCGAGCAGCCGTTACCCAACAAAACACCCGATATGAGCATCACCACGATGAAACAACGTTGTAATAAGCCAGACATACTTTTTACCTCTACAGTACGAAGGTTGTGTTTCTGGTATGTCAATCGTTGTGTTGGCTGATTTTGCACAACGTGCTGTTATTTTTTGCGATGGTTTGGAACGTAGGAGATGGTGGGATTGTTTTTTGTCGTTGGATTCACTGATGTTTGCTCGTTGAGGGAGCGTCGGTTACTTCGTCGCCAAGGAGTTGTCTCAATGTTTTGATTTCCAGCGCAAGCTGTTCGAGTGTGAGCGTGATCGCTGCGCCAGCGTTGCCTTCGTGAGCGGGAAATTCTTGCAGTTGTTCAAGCTGCGTTTGGCGGATGGAAAGCAGATGTTGGAGGGTGTCTGTCTGTTCGGTTTGAGGGAGATCATCGAGGTGGGCGAGCAGACCAACAAGAGGAAGCACCGGAAGTTGTTTGTCCTTCGCACAACTCCTCAGCAAATCAAAGTAGGCCTGTTCACCTTGTTCTGTCAGGTGATAAATTTGTCTTTCTGGGAAGTTAGAGTCTTTTGCAGTCTCGAATTGCACCCACGCGTGCTTCTCAAATCTCTTTAAGATCGCGTAAATCGTAGGTTTCGTAAGCCCAAGTGTCCACCCCACGCCGTGTGTGAGCATCGCTGTGAGCGCATAACCGTGGGCTGGATGAGCACGAATGGTGCTGAGCACCATCAATTCTTTGAGTGCTTTTTGACTCATAGACGTCCACTGACAGGTTGTAAATCGTACATCTCGAAAGACTCGATGATGGCGTTCATATCTTCATCTTCTCCGTGATCTTTCTTGCCTTGATCGGTCGCCAAATAATCGTACAGCGTTTCCTTTTTGTCAAATGTAGCCCACACGATCACCGCCTGACGCTCTCTATCGACGCTGACCTGCCGCGCGATGAGCCCGTCGACTTTTTCGTCCATGAGCTCTGTTGGTTTTTTCGCGATGCGTACCAAATCCTCCAGCTTGCCTTCTTTTGCCTTCGAAACACTCACGAATGTGTAAGTAGGTTGTTGCATGATCAAAACTCCTTTTATCCTGTTTGGTTAATTTGAACTAGTCAAAATTGACTATGCATGAAAAAGTATAGTGTTGTTTGTGGAGATGTCAAGCAAAAGGATATTGACGTGGGATAGGGCGTCCGCTATGCTACATCCCCGTTTGGAGACGGGTGGGACACAGTGTCACGCTTGTTTATGAAATAGTAAGTGTTTTCAAGTGATTGCTCGTGAGGAGCAAAAGGAATTCGAGATGAAAAAGTATCAGGTGGTAGGCATCGGAAATGCACTCGTTGACGTCTTGACTGAGGTTGAGGATGCATTTCTTGTTGAGAACAACATCGAGAAGGGCATCATGCAGCTCGTCGACATGGAGCAGGCAGTTGCCCTCTACTCTAAAGTCGGACCATCCAAAGAGATCTCTGGTGGCTCTGCCGCGAACACCATCGCTGGCATCGCACAACTTGGTGGAAAAACCGCGTATGTCGGAAAAGTCAAGAACGACCAGCTTGGCGAAATCTTTGCCCACGATCTTCGCGCACAGGGTGCTGTCTACGAGACACCGATGGCATCGAAAGATGTTGATGTCGAGACTGGACGCTGCCTCGTCCTGATCACACCTGACGGTGAACGTTCGATGAACACCTATCTCGGTGTGACAGAGCATCTCTCTCCTGCTGATATCGACGAAGCGATGATGGCTGATACTGAGTGGATTTACCTCGAAGGCTATCGTTTTGACGGTCCTGAGAGCCACGAGGCTTTCGACAAGGCGATCAAGGCTTGCAAAAATGCAGACGGTAAAGTCTCGATTACCCTCTCCGACCCTTTCTGTATCTCTCGTCACCGTGAGGCTTTCCGCGACATGATCAGCGACCATGTGGATCTGCTGTTCTGTAACCGCGCGGAGATGCTCTCTATGTACGAGACAGAGGATTTTGAAGCTGCGTTGGCACAAGCTGCCAAAGAGATCGGTATCGTTGCTTGTACTGATTCAGCGAACGGTGCACATATCCTCTCAGGTGACCAACGTTGGCACGCTGCTGCAGTTCCCACAGACATCAAAGACGCAACAGGCGCTGGTGATCTCTTCGCAGGTGGCTTTTTGTGGGGATTGACCCACGGATATGACCTCGAAACATGTGGTCGCATGGGGAACATTGCTGCTTCTGAAGTCATCAGTCACGTCGGTGCCCGCCCCGAAACAGACCTCAAAGAGCTCTTCAAACAACACAATATCCTTTAAGTTTCGACCACAGGTGGGAGGCGGGTGAAGCTCGCCTGAGAGGGGGTTTTTGCTTTTTTGTGTAGTGTCATGGGGGAGTCAGTTTGCGAATGCAATGATTGAGCTCATCGACGACATACAAATGGCCTTTGCTGTCGAGTGTGATGTGTTGGGGGGTATGGAATTGGGCCTGGATGCCTGGGCCATCTTTGTGTCCCATTTTGCCTGTGCCTGCGATTGTCGTGACATTCCCGACTGCATCGATTTTGCGAATCGTGTGGCTGCTCGAACCACTAAAAAAGAACGCCCCCTTTCCGTCCGGAATGATCCCATAGGGCTGAGCTAATTTCGCGCTGCTTCCTTTGCCATCAAGGCGACCAATGGTGCTTCCTGCTAACGTTGTAACGTTATCAGAGGTGTCCACTTTACGGATGAGATGGTTGTGAAGGTCCGCAAGAAAGACATTGCCAAGACCATCAAATGCGATCCCACGAGGATAGCCGAGCTGTGCCTGTGAGCGTGGCCCGTTGCGCAAACAGTTTATGTATTTGTTGGTGCTTCGATCGATGGTGCACTGTCCGTCCCCAAGGTACGTGATGACAACTCCACTTGTGTTGATCTTTCGGATTCTACTGTTCATCGTGTCAGAGACAAAGAGATTTCCTGAAGGATCGAAGGTGAGGGATTCGGGTCTGTAAAATTGGGCTTGTAATCTCGGTCCATCTTTGAAGCAATCAATATATGTTTTTGTTGCCGAATCGTATCGACACTTTCGATCACTTGCGAAGGTCGTGACGTTACCTTGTGGATCGATTTTTCGGATACAGTTGTTGTGAGTGTCTGCGACGTAAAGGTTGTCCTGTTTGTCGATGGCCAGACCATGTGGGTGCTTAAACTTCGCGCTTGTTCCCTGTCCATTTGCGAAGCCAATCGTGGAGCCTGCAAAAGTCGTTACACAATAGCCTGTGTAATTGGAGGTTGTCTCACAGGTTGCGTTTGTCACATAGCTGATCTTGCGGATCTTGTGGTCCGCTGTCGATACAAAGAAGTTGCCCTTACTGTCAATCACGATTCCACGGGGAAGGTAGAACTGTGCCTGCGCAGCTGGACCATCGCGAAAGCAATCTATCCATTTTCCCTGTTGTGCGTCCCAATGACACTTCGCGTCACCAAACACTGTCGACACTGTCCAACCTGAGGAGGTCGCACAATTGCTCAAGCCTTCATCTGTCTGGCCATCACAATCATTATCTTTTCCATCGCAAAGCTCGGCCTGTGGACGTGTCTCACTGGTACACACACCGCTCCATTTTCCGAGGTCACATGCTTCTACACCATCTTTGCATTCACCTACACCACGTGTTCCGGCTGGTCCCGTGTAGCACGCCCTGATCGGGTTACTGGCACCACACATGCACACACCATCTTCATCGATCTGTCCATCGCAGTCGTTGTCTTTGCTGTCGCAAACCTCTTTACTGGGAGCGACCGCGCCAACACATGCTCCCCACGTCCCATTCTGACAGGTCTGTGTGCCATATTTGCAAACACCTGTGCATGTGATTGTTCCATTTGTGCCTTTGCTGCAACCTTGCGGGGGGCAGTTTTGTGTTGCACCATTTTGGCAACCTTGGCTCTGGCAGAGACCATCAAGGCAACTCTCTCCTGTGGCGCAAGCATGATCACATCGACCACAGTGGTTGGATGAGCTCTTTGTGTCGACACACAATCCTTCACATACTTCGAGCCCTGAAGGGCAGACACAAACACCGTTTTGGCAGCTTTGGCCTTGTGCACATTGGTTGTTGCACTGGCCGCAGTGGGCGGATGTTTGTTTGGTATCGACACAGACACCGCCACAAAGTGTTGTCCCCGATGGACACTGACATGTTCCTTGGACACATTGTGTTTGCCCTGTGCAGCGGTTTCCACAACGACCACAGTGGAAGTTGTCCGTTTGCAGATCGACACATCCGCCGTAACAGGCTGTTGGATTTGTCGTTGGGCAATTGTCGACACACTTTCCTGCTGCACATCGTTTTCCATCTGCGCAAGGGGTATGACAGGCACCACAGTGGAGACGGTGTTGTTGTGTGTCCACACATGAACCATCACAGAGTGTCGAGTTGGACGGACACTTACATGTACCCTGTGTACATTGCATCAATGTCTTGCAGCGATTTCCACACGAACCGCAATGCATGGGGCTGCTCATTGTGTCAAAACACCCACCAAGGCACACATCTGGTGTGGGCTTGGGGCAGGAAGCGACACAGAATCCACCCGCACAGCTCTGACCGTCTTTGCAGGCTTTGCCACATGAGCCGCAATGTTCGCGATTTGATTCGATGTCGACACAGCCTGCACCGCACTTTTGTTGTCCTGTTGGACATGTACACCTGCCTTCGCGGCAGACCTGACCTTCTAGACATGCGTTGCCACAACTTCCACAGTGCTCCTCATTGTTCATTGTGTCGACACATCCGCCATAACAAAGCGTAGATGTCGAAGGAGGGCATGTACTCAGGCACGCACCTGTTGCACAGACTTTCCCATCCCCACAGCTTTTGAAGCAGCGACCACAGTGTTTGTTGTGATTCATTGGATCGATACAGCGCTCATCACACAATCTCTGCCCTGTGGGGCAGGTACATGAGCCACCATTGCATCGCTGACCGGGTTTGCAGGTTTTTCCACAGGCACCACAATGGTGGGCGTTTGTGTTGGTGTCGACGCAGGATTGTCCACATGTCGTGGGTGTTTGGACCGGACACTGACTTACACAAGCGCCTGCAGCACAGAAGGTCCCTTGAGGACACACATTGCCACAGGCACCACAGTGTTTTGGATCTGTTTGTAATGCATAACATCCATCCGAACAGGCTGATAAGCCAGGGTCGCAAGCGCACTTCCCATCGCGGCAAAACTGTCCTGACCCACAGGGCTTTTTGTTGGGGACATCACAGACATTCCACCGGCCATCGTTGCCGCAAGTTTGTGTACCCTTCGCACAACCTGTGTCGTCATCGATGACACACTGCCGGCTGTCTCCTGGGCGGCAACCTTGGCAAAAGTTTTCTATACAGAATGGAGTGGAGGGATTTTGACAATCCTTGTCGACGATACAGTCAACACATCCGTTTTCCCCCGCACATTGTTTGCCTGATGGACAGTCTTGGGCGCTGTTGCAGATACATTGAAATTCTTGGGTGCAGATGCGAGTTGGGCGGTCTGAGCTTCTACACTGTTCATCTGTGAGGCAGGCGACACAACGGGAACGTTCGTCACCCAAGCCTTGTAAACAACGCTCAGGGCAGGACGCACAATCATCCCGTAACGTCGTCTCTCCGCAACCTTGCACGTTCAGAAACATACTGATGACGATCACGCATCGACAAACGATGCCCAGCAGATATACATGATGTCTTATATTCATACGCACCAAACATTCCCTTTTTTTCTTGGGGTAGCCTTGAGTTACAACACCTATGACCCTCTCAAGATAGCCCAGGTCTCATCTCAGTACAAGAAAAGAAAAGGATTTTCCCCCATCTGTAGGGTCTGAACGAGAGAGCACGTAGCTCACAGACTGCTCGTCTCTTGTTGGGGGATGTCCGGAGATGTGTTGGGGTGTGATGTTGGTGGGACTTTGTTAGAGACTCAGTTTGGCACGAGATACTTGTATATCGCAAAAAATACAATGAGTAGAATGACCCACACGATAAGTGTGACCGTTGGCTTCGCTTTCTCTTCTTCTGTGGATGGAGTTTCTTGCTCTGTTGAAGAGTGTGATTGCGCCCAATCGACAGTGTCCACAAACTCTTTCGCCTCTTTGAGACCGAGCCCTGTCTGTTCGCGGACATATTTGACTGCTTGGATCATCTGTCCTGCTTGCAGATATTGCGCAACTTGCCTGTGCATATCTTTGGAAGCTGCTCTATCCTCGTGACTCTCCGCTTCCACCATGTCAACAAACTCTTTTGCCTCTTTGAGAGACATCCCTGTCGCGTCGCGGGCGTCTTTGACGGCCTGGATCTTTTCGTCTCGTTCGAGTCGAGTACGGATCTGCTCGATCAAGATATCCGTGTCTGTATCAGAGGTCTCATCGAGACTCTTCGTCGTTTCAATGCGAGGTGGGACAGGGGGAGCTTCTTCTGTATGATTGGTGGGACGTTCTTCTGTCGAAGCTGTGGTGTCCGGTGTTGAAGACTTGGATGGCTGTGTGAGCTGTTGCAAGAATGTCTGACAGTCATCTTTTTCAAAGCTGGAGACTTCGAGCTGTAGCGTGCTCCCATCTTGCTTGGTCAAAAGGAGGAGTGTCTTGAATGTGTCTTCTTTGAGTGTGGGTCGTTTGGTGCGAGAGAGTGGTATTTCGACAAATGGTTTGAGTTGCGATTCACGAGAGAAGAGGTGCAAAGTGTCTGTTTGGAGGAGGAGACTTTGCCCAAGGGAGCGCTGTATTCCTGCACGTAACAGCAAGTGTTGCTTGATGTCCGAAGTGTCAAATGTTTTGGGCAATTCTCGAAGAAGGCTCTCTAGCATATCATCATCCCTTTGATGTGATCGTTACGGACGCTATGGGTTTATATCGATCTTAGGCGTTGTTTGTGAGGAGAGAAGGGGGAGGTCATGTGTCGAGGGGGGAGCTACTTCTCTGTGTAGTTGGCTTTGAGGTAGTTCTCGACGGCCTCAAGGGGATTGTATTCGTTGATGGGTTGGCCTTTGACCTCGTTGAGGTAGACCTGATAGACATCGTCGTTGGGGACGTGCGCTGTGCGGGTCCAGCCGAATTGTTTGGTGGAGGCGCCTTCGAACTTCATCACGAGATCTTCGAGGACTCTCTCGTTGGTGAGGTTGCGGACAGCGTTTTGTTCGGTCTGTGTGGCGAGATCTCTTGTGTAATTGCCTGGACCACCTTTTTCAGTGCTTGCATAAGAAGGTTTGGGGACTTCGTAGGTCGGCAAGAAGGGGTTGAAGGAGCGCATCCAGGTGTTGTAGAAGCGAGTCGCCGGGTAAGATGATGTTTTTTGCTTGGAGTGCTTGGAGCGAATGCGGTTTTCACCGCCTTCGATGAACTCTTTGAGCAACTCGCGGCCAAACACGCTGCCTTTGGGAGCACTTGCTTCGACTTGTTCGAGGAGTTTGAGCTCTTCATCTTTGTGAATGCGTCCATCAGAGACCGCGGATTGGATCAATTCGTTTGCGGCAGCTTCGTCGAGTGGGCGTTCACCGGAGATGATACTTTGCGCGATGTTGTTGAGCTTGGGAATACTAGGCATGTGTGCCTCCCTTTGTGTTAATCTTCGTCTGTTTCGATATATATGGTTTGTTTGAGATAATCTGCCACGAGGGCAAATGAATCATTTTGTTTGAGCGAGGCAAGTGTCGTCTTGTCGAACAGCTCGGAGAGTGATTGACGAAGCGCGTAAAAAGCCTCGGGGGATTGTCCGTCACAGTGTACTGTTTGGTTGGCAAAGGCATGTGCCAGACGGTTGTATGCTTCTTTCGGGAGCTGAAGTGGTGGGGCGTCAAGCTCCCATCGTCTCATCAAAAGATATTGTGCAAAATCTTGTGAGGTGCGGCCATTTCCATTCGTAAAGGGATGGATGGCGAGGACACCAAACATCGCAAAGGTCGCGATGTGAAGGTCATCTTCGATGGAGGTGGAGGACTCCCAAAGGCCGTGAAGTTGCTGCAAGAAGAACAGCAACAAAGGCTCGACATCAAGGGGGTGAGGGAAGTAGTGCTCATCTGCGAAGACGACCTCGCCACGAAGAGGTTCATGCACCTCGGTTGACGCTGTGTGTAGCGCCGCAATACGTGAAAGGGCGATCGGTAAAGGGACCTGTTGGTCTATCAATTCTTTGAGCAGCGCCTCATTTGGCTCGCCCATTGTCATCGCTTTGAGCTGGTGTAACATCCCGTCTCCTTGTGTGATTGATGGGGGGGGATTATAGTGCCTTTTCACCAAATTGCAAGTCCTGCGACCATGCGTTGTATGTGGATCTTTGTGGACTGCACTGTCCGTAAGGGAAGGTGAGATCTTTTGGGGTATCGGACTATTTGGAGAGGGTGCAGGAGGCTTTCTTTTGGATGCCCTGGAAGTGCGCTTGTTTACTTCTTTTTGAGCAGATCTTTGAGGGAGTCTTGTAAGTCTTCTTGTGGTGTGACTGGAGGGGTGTTTTTCTTGGGAGCCTTATTGGCAGAGTGGGTGAGAAAGAGCGCTAGGAGGAGAAGGATGACGACCAAGCCAGCGAAGACCGAAGATACAATCACAAGATATCGCAGCGTCATGATACCCGAGATGGATGGGAGCATGATGAAGATACGTACAACACTGACTTCCCAGATCAATGCGCCAAGCAGCCACACCTTTACGTTATCTCCTCGACCCGACATCTCCGTGTAAGCCTGGTAGAAGCTACCGTAGGCGACGACGTAGAGAATCGTTGGGAGCAAAAAGATACGGATACTGTTGCGTAGAACCGTCGGGAGAAAATGACCTACAAGTGTTAATAACCCCGAGAGTAAAAAGCTTACGAGCGCGACTTGAAGGAGTGTTTTTGTCCGAGAGGGAGAGGTTTCTTGCTGAAGCAACAAGGCCGCGAGCGCAAAGAGGAACGCAGAAGCCCCATACAAAAAGAAGTTGTTACGCATGAAGAAATAAAATGGACTCATTGGAATGAGACGAAACGCTGACTCCAAAAGTGGGAGCTGAAGAGTGTGTATGAGCTCAACAACATTGAAGAGGAGATAGGAGAGTTTGGGCACCAACGAGATCAGGAGCGCGATGATGCACAACCTGAGCGATTCTTCTATTTTCGCCTGCGTTGGGTAGTGAGCTTCGTTCATGAAAGTACCTCATTATAAGTGGTTTGGTTGCAGAGCATAGCCAATTCATCCTCGATCTGCAAGCGATGTGACCAAGGCTTTTCCCATGTGTGAGGCTGGACAAAAGGTGTGTATGAGGGCATCTTGTTGGCAGTTTTCGTCGACGTTGTATCCATAAGTGAAGGATATCGTCGTTGTATTGTCTCGAAAAGAGGAGCGGAGAGTCTGATTCATGACGACTGAAACCCAAGATAAGCGAAAGTTACTCACGCAAAATCTCATCGCAGGGACGACGACCGCCGTGATGTTGATTCCGCAAGGGATGGCATACGCGTTGGTCGCTGGAATGGACCCCATCCATGGTCTGTATGCTTCGTTATTGCCGTTGTTTGTGTACGCCCTGATCGGTCGCTCCCGTGAGTTGGCTGTAGGACCCGGCGCGCTCGATACGTTGATCGTTGGGACGACGTTGAGTGGTTTGGCCTTTGTGACCAAAGGGAATTACGCCATTATTGCGGCGATTTTGACCCTCCAAGTTGCGGCGATCCAGTTGATTTTGGGGATGTTGCGCTTTGGTTTTCTCGTCAACTTCCTCTCACGTCCTGTCATCAGTGGATTTACCTCGGCCGCGGCGTTGATCATCGGCTTCAGTCAGATGAGGCATCTGTTCGGCTATTCAGCCCCAAAGAGCGCGTACTTTTATGAGCTCTTGTGGCAGACGATCAAGCATCTCCCACAGACCAATATCTACACAGCGCTCATCGGGATTGGGAGCATCATCTTGCTGACCGTCCTCAAGAAGATGAACAAGATGTTTCCAAGGGCGTTGGCGGTCACACTGCTCGCGACGATCATCGTATGGGGGCTTGGTCTCGACGCACAGAAGGTCGCGATTCTCGGGAAGATCCCTGTTGGTTTTCCGACCATCTCCGTCCCTCGACTGGATTGGAAGACATTTTGGGGCCTACTCCCAACAGCCTTTGTTATCGCATTTGTCGGATACTTGACGATTATCTCGATCGCCAAGACCTTCGCCAATCGCAATCGCTACGACATCTCTGCCAATCGCGAGCTGTTGGCGATTGGGGCGTCGAACTTCGCGGCTGCGATCAGCCAGGGGTTTCCTGTGAGCGCGAGCTTCTCCCGTTCGGCTGTCCACGCGAGCGCAGGGTCGACGTCTCCGTACACGTTGATGATCGCCGCGACGTGGATAGGTTTGACGTTGGCGTTCTTGACAAAGACATTCTACTATATGCCCAAAGCGGCGTTGGCGGCGATCATTATGACTGCGGTCTTTGGGTTGATTGATGTGCAGATTGTCAAGCATCTGTACAAGGTGAAGATCGCCGATATGTGGCTGTTGATCATTACATTTGTCGCGACGTTGGTTGTTGGGATCGAGCCGGGGATCTTGATCGGTGTCGGGTGTTCGTTGGCCCTCTTTTTGTATCGCTCGACGCGGCCTCATGTCGCTGTCTTGGGACGTGTTGGAGACAGTGTTGACTTTCGGAACGTTCGCAATTACGAAGACGCGAGCCCCTATCCTGGAATGGTCATCTTGCGGTTTGATGCACAGTTCTACTTTGGGAACGTGACCTTTTTGAAAGACCTCTTGAAGACACTGGAGAACGAAGCGAACCCACCGCTACATACAGTCATTATCGAGGCGTGCAGTATGACACAGCTCGATAGCAGCGCGGACGCGGCTCTTCACGATATCGCCGATGATTACAGCAAGCGTGGGATCCGGTTGATCTTTGCGAGTGTGAAAATGCCGGTGCTCAATGTGATGAAAGCCTCTGGTCTGTGGGATAAACTGACCCCACAGCACTTCTTTATGAATGTTGAGGATGCTGTACAGTTTGCGCTTGGGCAGGAGGAAGAGCAGTCCGAGACGTGAGGGGAAAAAAGCTGCTTAGGGATAGGCAAGACAAGTACGTTGACATGGTCCATTGTGATAATGATACGTACTGCAAGGCTCTTGGGAGATATCGCACTTCACGATCCGATGAGGATGGAGTTGCGTGTGGTTTTGCGTTCGTCTTGAACACACAAGAACCCTGTCTTGCCTATCCAGAAGCAAGATCATAGTGTGTGGACCCTGCCATATATCAAGATGCGTACCATGATGCCGTGTACATCTTTTCTCTTTTCGTAACAGTCGATTGGTTGGATTGTACATGACACGGGAAGAGGCGGAGTGTTCGATCGATGACTTGAAAGTGTACAATCAAAGACAAGTCAGTCATTGATCGATGACTGAAGGGGATGTGTTTTCAGATGTGTTTTCAGGAGTGTTTGCTTTTGAGATCATCAAAGGCGTCTTTTAATTCACTGTAGCCATCTTCGCCTCGGGCTGTATCGAGTGCGATTTGGGTACGTAGTTCTTGTGCGATCTCTTTGACGAGTTTATCCCTGCTAAATCCTGTGATGGCGAGCTGTCCACCTGCTTTGATGATGGCGAGGGCGAGTCGAGCGAGGGCGAAGAGGATGATGAGGGAGATCATCCACGCGAAGAAGTAGGCAAAGTCGATGGGTTTGAGTCGTTGTCTCTCAATTTTGATGACCTTCATACCTGCAAAGGGAGGTGCTTTAAATGGAGGGGGCTTTGCGACAAACGCGACCTTTTGGACCTGCTTCTGTGTTTTTTTGGCTTGTGTTGCAGCCTTTTTGGGCTTGGCTTGCTTTGTAGCTTGTTTTTGTTTGATATCTTTTGTGATTTGTTTGGCTGCCGCGAGGAGCTTTTCGACCATCTGCTTGCCTTTCTCTTCGGCGGTCATGGCTGGGGCTTTGGTCTCCGCCTTTTTGAGTGTGCCGAGGAGGGTTTTTGGCGATGGCTTTGCTTTGGTCTCTTGTTTTGTCTCTTGTTTCGCTTCGCGTTTGACATCCTGTTTTCGTTCCTCTTTTACGGGTCTTTTGGGAAGAGGGGGATTGTAAACGTATTTGGTTTGTTTGTACGCCAACTTGTAGCGTTCATGAGCGTACTTCCAGCGCAGTTCATCTTGGTGTGTCAGATATTTGATATTTCTGTATTTTTGGGCGACGTCGCTGAATTCAAGCATGAAGGCGTGGATGCCTTTATTGATCTCAGTTTCGTGTTCGATGGCTTTCGCGAATGCTTTAACTTGTTTGGGTTCTTTGAAGAGTGAGTAGATGGTGGAGCCGACTTTCCAGGCACCCCAAAGGCCTCCGAGGATCATAATGATACCGAGGATGCGGACGGCGATGTTGCCGTACACGAGGGCTGCGACTTCAGGAGATGAGCTAGGTTCGTTTTTTCTCATGTGTATCTTCCTTTTTGTGTGGGTCGAAAAGGGCGCTCCGAAAGATACACAGTGTCCTTTTATGATGTCAATGTGGTTGGTTTATTCTGGAAAGATCCGTGTGAGGACAGCGTCGATCCATTTGTCTGGGAGGCTGTTGAGGAAGAGGCGGAACCACTTACCTTTCGTCACGATATAGCGTGTCTTTGGTGAGCGTGAGGTGATCGCGTGTTTGATCACACGGGTGACAGTCTCGACGGGGAGGCTTTGTTCTTGACCAGCCTTGATCAACATTTTGCCAGCTCGTCTCGCTCGGTCTTCGAAGGGAGAGCCTGCGTACTGTAAGGTTTCGGGGTCTGTTTTGTCCCAAATCGCGGTTTTGATGGGGCCTGGTTGGATCGCGACGACTTTGAGTCCAAAGGGACGAAGTTCCCGACGCAGACCATCTGTAAAGGCTTCGACGGCGAACTTGCTCATTGCATAGGGAGCCATGAATGGCATGACCATACGTCCGGCCATTGAGCTGATATTGATCACACGCCCTTTGTTCTTGAGCAGGAAGGGGAAGCACGCTTGTGTCAGCTCGACGAGACAGAACACATTCACCTCGAATTGCCAACGCAGATCGTCGCCACTGACGTCCATGATCGGTGCACCGACGGCGATGCCAGCGTTATTGATCAATACATCAAGACCATTTCCGAGGGCTTCGATGTGTTTGATGGCTTCGTCTCTGTCTTCTTGTTTGGTGACGTCGAGGCGGATACCAGTGACGTTATCGAGGGCATTGAGTCGTTCGATGTCGCTGTCTTTGCGTGCGCCAGCGATGACATGCATGCCCATCTGCCCGAGCTGTTTGGCGGCGTCATAGCCAATACCAGTGCTTGCGCCGGTGATCAAGATTGTTTGGGGATTTGATTGTGCCACGTGTACACTTCCTTTTGTATGGGGGATTGCAATAGCCTTCATGGCATGGTTTGGGGGAGCATACTGGAAGTGTGTTTGTGGGTCAATTTGGGCGAGAAGGTGCGGTGGTTTTGTGTGGTGTTTGTGGTGTGGTTGTGAGCTGTTCGAGTTTTTTGAGTCGTGATTCGAGTGAGAGGATGATCTGTTGTTGTTTGAGCACGAGTGTTTGAAGTTGTGGCAGGCTCATGGGTTTTTGTTGTTGTGCTACGTGTGCCTGGATGTTTTTGTGTTTTTCTGAGATGTGTTGTGGGATGGTGAGGCTGTATCGACCACACAAGCGGGTGATGGCGTTGGGGATGTACTTGTGAGTTGTGGAGGGGATCAGGAATTGGACTTGTTTGGGGTTCTCTTTGCCAAAGCTCAGGACAAGCAAGCTCTTTTTTTCGATAAAATCGACACCCTGGAGGCCTTGTTTGGTATTGAACAGGATCCCTGCGTGTGGTGTAAACAGTCCACTATATGTAAGGATATAGTGGTTCTTTTTGTCGGCCCATTCGAGGAGGATTTCGCTGCGTTCTTTTTTGCGTTGTTCAAAGTCGAAGGCTCGGAATTGCTTCTTTTCGCGTTGGTACATGTAGGTCGCGAACAGTGTGATCAGGAGTGAGGCAATTGCGACAGGAAGGGACCACGCCGACGAGATAAACAGCCAGCTTGGGAGGAGTCCAAACTTCCATTGGAACAGCCCTGTTAAGCCCAGGAATGCTCCTGTGATGGCCAGCATTGCGTACAAGTAAATCATTGACATTCTCATCAATCGCATCATTTCCTCCCTTGGAGATGGTGTTCCTTCTATCGAAATATGACGTGCGGCTTGCTACCTGCCGTACTTTGTCGACGTGTGTTTGTATGTGCATCGGCAGTGCACATCCTGAATGCCCGGCATGTCATATCTCGACATACGACTCTTTCATGCTTGTCGCTGTAGACTTTCTTTTTTAGGAGCGGTCTTTTTGGTGATAAGTTTCCACGCTGTGAAGAACAAGTTGAGCACTTCTTTTTCCTGCTTTTTTGGCCTTGACGAAGGTAGAAACAGGGCACACATTGATGTTCGTCGCAAAAGGCGACGCTGGGGACAAACAAAACAAGGGGAAAACACACCTCTCTTTTCATATCAAACATTCGGTTACAACGACAAGAAAGCGGATATTCGTCTTCCTTGTTTGTGCCTTTCGACTATTTTCTTTTCGTAGAGACCGAGCGATGGGGGATTCTTCATGATAGAAGAACAGCAAAACAAGTCCATTATACTGACACCATGCATTGATATCGTGTTCAAGCGCATCTTCGGGGATGAGCGCAACAAACGATTGCTCCGAAGTTTATTGGATGCGGTACTCATCCCAGAGGGGGCTGCACCAATCGACGAGATCGACATTCTGAATCCAGAATCGCAGATCGAATGGAGGACCGACAAACATCCAGTGATGGATCTCAAAGTCCGCGACAAAAAGGGAAAGCTCTATCACGTCGAAGTCCAGGTCGCCAACGAGAAGTTCTTCGCGGAGCGAGTCTTGTACTATTGGTCGCGCTTGTCGGCTTCACAGCTCGAAAGTGGCGAAAAGTACGACAAGTTACAACCTGTGTACTCGATCGTGATCACGAACTTCGCGATGTTCAAGGACAAGCCAGGATATCACCACTGCTTTTTGTTGCTCGAACAAAAACAGCATTTTCCATTGACAGACGGGATGGCGATCCACTTCATCAGTTTGGCGGGCTTTGACACGACACCAGAAAATGCACATACTTTGCTCGACAAGTGGTTGTGCCTGTTCAAGGAGGGTACGAAATTGGACAAAGACATCATCAAAAAATGGGAAGAACAACATCCCGAATTTCAAGACGCATACCAGGAACTCGAAAGACTCGGTGCCAATGAGGAATTTCGCTGGGAAGTCGAAGATCGTATCAACGCCATCCGCCGTTGGCTCACTGGTTTTTCTGCCTCCTTCAAAGAAGGCCTACAGGAAGGACTTGAACAAGGTCGAGCCGAGGGTGAGCAAGCCGGTTTTGAAAAAGGTGAACAAGCTGGTCTTGAGAAAGGTCTCGAACAAGGCCGAGTCGAGGGCGAACAGGCAGGTCTGGAGAAAGGCATCCAAACAGGCGAGCAAATTGGTCTGTTGAAAAGCGCAAAGCTGATGCTTGAGGCCAACGTACCAGCCCAACAAATCTCTGACATCCTCAACATCTCTCTCCAAGACATCGAACAACTCAAAGACTAAGGCTTTTTCCAAACGACTTTTTTGCTTGGAAGACCCCAAAACCCCTCACAACTCCAAACGTCGATTTTCCTCACCCGAAGCAACTCCCTCAACAAGCGTCCAGAATCAAGCAGTGGGAAAACTCCAAAGGAACATGCTTATGGTATTTGTTCCGGATATATTCGGCAGTTGATTCTCTCTTGCCCACCCCCTGAACGGTTATGTTGAGCAGATGCTGTTGCGGAATCATTGTCCCCCAGAGAAGTGACAACGAAGATGAAAGACCAAAGTCGGTGTTGAGAAGACCAATAGATTTCGGTATTGTAAACACAAAAAGAGAAGGAGAGCACGAGGTGAGCAGTTCAAGTAATGATGTTGATTTGTATCTGGATACTTCGTCCGTTGGGGGACTTCATTCTGCGATCAGCAACCGACTCCAACCATCCAACTCTTTGTTGTCCGTGTCTCCTTTTCCTGAGGGGGTTCAACCCTCGGCCTACAGCTACATCCAGTATGAAAACTACTCTTGCCAGGTCTCTATGGCTTTGGAGGAGAGACTGTTTCTGTCTGATTTTTGGCGCGATGGTGTTGCCTTTGCAAATGGCCAAACTTCGAGCCTTGAAGATACAGTGATGGCCATTGAACGCTGGGTTTTTCAACACTGCGACCTTGATCAACTCCAACAGCTTTCGTTTGTAGAGCTACAAGAAAAAGCTCGGATCTACGACGAAGGCAAAGAGGTCGAAGCCCAGTGGACGATGTATCTGGACACGATGGACAAATCCTCCCCTGCATTGTTCCCCTTTGTTGAGGAGGCTGCAAAGCACACCCAGTTGAGGCTGTTGTTCCCCTACACGAGCATGAACAGATTTTGCTTGAGCCGATGCACTGGCTATCCGTACACAACTGATATTCCCTTTGTCGAACCTTTGTTGGACGGCTCATATGATGTACGTACACACAATGGAGAGCTTCTGGGAAAGGGCGATGCGAGCGAGTCAGTGAGCCTCGTGATTGCAAATTTGCCACCAAACTGTGGTCCTGCTGTGCGTGGGACATCTGATTCGTGCTTGTAAAAAGCCTATTTGGGGTGCCAACAAGCTACAAGGATATACTTCCTCTGCTAAGGACCCCCTCTACATTTCTTTTTGACTTGCAAACTCCAGAGAACAGTCTGACAACATTCTGACATCTTTTTGAGTTTGAGAAGAGGTTTTTTGGGGAGAGTGGGAGAATCGAGGAGGGAATCAGGTACACACACCAGCTACACAGACACACACACTGTTACACTCTTGGGTGCAATCTCCAGTTGTACAAGTGAACTGACAACTCGTAGAGTCTGCACCGCAAGTTTGTTCGCAATTCCCTCCAGTACAAGTAAAGTTACAAGTCCCACCCTTGGGACAGGTTTGTTTACAACCGCCGCCCTCGCACGTTCGGTTACAGCTCGTGTTCTCAGCGCAAGTCTGTGTGCAATTGCCAGCCGTACAGGCTTCGTTCTCCTCCTTCTCGGTATTTGAAGTGGTATCAGGAGTATTTGAAGTGGTATCAGGGGTGCTTGAGCCACCATCTGTTGTGCTTTTCTCAGTGGTCGTTTTTTCGTTGGTTGTTTTGTTGTCACCACAACCCGCACCAAACGCGAGTCCCAAAATCAACGATACAATGATCAACATTCCAGCTTTTTTCAACGTCTGCATGACATTCTTCCTTTCATTGTGATTTGGTTACAAAGGCCAAATCCATTCTGTTCGTTGCGGACTTTTTACCGAACAAATGGAAACAGTTTTGCCTGTTCCATTGTAAGAGACTTTTGCTTTGGCATAAGGGTTGCCTGAAAAACAAAAAAATCCGTCAAATTTGCCAATGATGTTTTGTTTCGCACGGATACGTCAACCACGCCGAAGGCGTCAACAGGAAGGGAAGGCAAGCGAAGCGCGCCAGGGGATGCCCGTGCATCCCCGTTAGAAGAAGGGGCAAGTGGCAACTTGCCCAAAAAAGCGCGGCAGAAGAAGGGGCAAGTGGCAACTTGCCCAAAAAAGCGCGGCAGAAGAAGGGGCAAGTGGAAGCTTGCCCAAAGCAGGGGCAAGCAAAGCGTGGCAGAAGAGAAGAAGGGGCGAGTGGCAACTCGCCTGTATATAAGGGCAAGTGGCAAGTGGCCCAAAAAAGACATCCCAAAAAAGGGAGTCAGCGTTCTTTTGTAGCTTCTGATGTTTCGACAACACCATCGCAATTGACACGGACGTAGGTTCCTGGTGCGTCTTCGAGTGGGGGATACTTTTCTGTGCCCAGGACATTACGCGCTGGGATACTTTCTCCTGTAAATGAACGCACCCAATCGTTCCAGTGAGGCCACCAGCTTCCCTCATGGGCTGTCGTCTGCTCAAACCATATATCAGGTGTCTTCGCCAACTTCTCTTGTGTCCAATACCCTCGTTTGTTTTTGGATGGATGGTTGACCACGCCTGCAATGTGTCCGCTCTGCCCCAGCACGAACGTCTTTGGGCCAGATAACTCAAGCGCACCTGTATAGGTCGTTTTCCAGGGGGCGATGTGGTCATTGATCGCCGAGAAAAAGTAACATGGTGTCTCTATATCCGCTAACTTGATGACCTCGCCCTTCACCTTGAAGGCTCCCTTGATCAGCTTGTTCTTCAAATACAATGTTTGGATATACGAATTGTACATCTTGGCCGGAAGATTCGTGGGATCGGAGTTCCAGTACAAGAGGTCAAAAGGAGGAGGGGTCTTACCCAAGAGATAATTGTTCACGACGTAGGACCAAATCAGGTCGTTTGCTCTGAGCATGTTAAAGCCCATCGCCATCTGCTTGCCTGAGAACACACCGTCTTTTGCGACTTTTTTGGCGCGTTTGCTGACTTCTTCGGGGGTCAAAAAGACATCGACCTGTCCTGGATCCGAAAAGTCCAACAACGTCGTCAAGAAGGTGATCGACTCCAGTGGCTTCTCTCCTCTTTTGGCCATCCAGGCAAGCGCTGTCGCCGTCAGTGTCCCGCCTACACACCACGAGACCGCGTTGATCGTCTCTTGTGAACAGATATCCTTTGTCACCTCGATCGCCTTACACACACCTTCTGTCACAAATTCATCCCAACCTGCGTCCTTGAGGTCTTTTGTTGCATTCACCCAGGACATAATGAAGACCGTGTGGCCTTGCTCCGTCGCCCACTTGACGTATGAATTGCTCTCCTTGAGATCGAGCACGTAGTATTTGTTGATACAAGGTGGGATGATCAACAGTGGGCGTTCGTGGACCTGCTCGGTTGTGGGATTGTACTGGATGAGCTGAAAGAGGCGGTTTTGAAAGACCACAGCACCGGGTGTTGTCGCGAGATTGTCGCCGACGTGAAAAGCCTCTTCGTTGGTGAGCGTGATGCGTCGTTGTTTGACATCGCTCAACAAATTCTGAAATCCCCGAAGCAGACTCTTGCCTTTGGTGTTGACGGCTTCTTGGATGACTTCTGGGTTGGTCAGGATGAAGTTAGAGGGAGACATCGCGTCGACAAAAGACTGGGTGTAGAACTGGACCTTCTCTTTGGCTTCTCCTTGAAGAGGTGTTGTCTCCGCAATCTTAATGTATAGTTCGGCTGTTACGAGGTAGGAGCGTTTGATAAAGTCGAAGGTGGGACTCTTTTTCCAGGCTTTGTGTCGAAAGCGTCGATCTTGTTTTTTGTGAGCGTGTTCATCGTCTTTATCGTTGAGTTTGAGGACTTGCTCCCACCATTGGAGTTGTTCGTATTGGTAGGCTGAGGCAAACTCCAGCCAGAATTGTGTGAGCAGCGCAGGTCTTGTCCAGACTTGCGCCCAAAATTGCATCATCGCCTCTGGATCTTTTGGAATCGTCGAGAGGGCTGTTGGGAGCCATTTGGCACCAGAGGACTTGACCTTCTGGAAGAGGCTACCGAGGGTGCGCTGTACAAGCGGATTGTCTTTCTCTTCTTGTGTTGTACTCATCCCATGCTCCTTTTGTGGGTATATGTTGAGATGGTATATACAATGGGTGGTATTTTGTCGAGGTGTTGCTGCATTTTCGGAGAACATTGGGAATTCATCTAACAACCTGTACCAAAAGGGCAAACGAAGTGCGGCAGTATACGCCGAAGGCGTCAACAGGAGGGGAAGGCAAGCGGAGCGCGCCAGGGGATGCCCGTGCATCCCCGTTAGAAGGGGCAAGTGGAAACTTGCCCAAAAAAACGATCCAGAAGAAGGGGCAAGTGGCAACTTGCCCAAAAAGCGCGCCAGGGGGTGTCTGCGCATCCCCGTTAGAAGGGGCAAGTGGAAACTTGCCCAAAAAAGCGAGCCAGGGGATGCCCGCGCATCCCCGTTAGAAGGGGCAAGTGGTAACTTGCCCAAAAAAAGCGCGGCAGAAGAAGGGGCAAGTGGCAACTTGCCCAAAAAAGTGGTGGGTTGAGTTGACAAAGGCGTATAGGGGTGGTTAGGTTCCTGCATGATTTTTGTGGCAGTGTTTGTGAACAGAGAGGAGTGAGTTGATGTCGAATCCCGCGGATACATTGGTTTTGGTCACAGGTGTAACAGGTTTTATTGGTTCACACATTGCAGTCGAGTTATTGCGGCAAGGGTATCAGGTTCGTGGGACGATGCGAAAGCTTTCGCGCAGTGAATCGATCAAGGAAGTCATCGGAAAATCCGTTGGGACGGAGTTACTCTCTTTTGCACAGGCCGAGCTCACTCAACCTGAATCCTGGGATGCGGCGATGGAGGGGGTTGATTATGTCCTTCACATCGCCTCTCCATTGCCACGGGCTAACCCAAAAGATGACCAGGAGTTGATCGTCCCTGCACGAGATGGTGCGCTCAACGTTCTCAAGGCTGCTGAACGACACAACGTCAAACGCATGGTGATGACCTCGTCAGCTGCGGCTGTCGCATATGGTCACGAGGAAAAGAGTCGACTCTTTACGGAGAAAGATTGGACCAACCCCAAAGACTTGAAGGACACAACGGCCTATATTCGTAGCAAAATGCTCGCAGAGAAAGCCGCGTGGGATGCGTTAGAGGTGAGTCAATCAAAGCTCGAATTTGTGACCATTTTGCCCACACTTGTCCTTGGGCCGCTATTGGAGGAGGATTACGGGACATCTTCGTTGTTGGTGAAGAAGATGTTTGATGGTGATTTTCCGGCAGCACCAAAGCTCGGCTTTGGGATCGTCGACGTGCGAGATGTTGCAGACCTGCATATCCGGGCGATGACGTCACCTGATGCGCCTGGTCAGCGCTTTCTTGCGGATAGTGGGTTCCGTTGGGCGATCGAGGTCGCGAAGTATCTACGTGGTGCCTATCCCACCTACAAGAAGAAGTTCCCGACATTTGAGGTGCCTAATATCTTTGTTCGATTGATGGCGCTCTTCGACCAAGAGACCCGGATGGTGTTGACGGAGCTGGGCGTCAAGCGCGAATACGATCATACAAAAGCCAAAGAGGTCTTGGGCTGGACACCACGCCTCCCTGAAGAGGCGATCAAAGCGACCGCTGACAGTATCCTCGCGCTGGGGATTTCAAAGTAAGGCTGCTCCTGAAAAATAGGTGGGTAAGAAGAAGACAAAGAACAAATACACCCCATAATACACAGGCAAAATGTACATCAATAGACTTCTCATTGTGTGCTCCTCGATGTGTCAGTGTCCGTTTGTAGACCCCACTTGCTGTAAACGGCTGGCAGCACGAGCAATGTGAGGATGGTTGATGTGAAGATCCCTCCAATGACAACGGTCGCGAGTGGGCGCTGGACTTCTGCGCCGGCTGAGGCTGAGAGCGCCATCGGGACAAAGCCAATGGCGTCCGTGAGAGCTGTCATCAACACAGGACGCAACCGCAACATCGCGCCTTCTTTGATCGCCTCTGTTTGTCGCTCTCCTGTGGATTGTCTTTGGCGGATCGCGCTGATCAGCAAGACACCGTTCATGACGGCGATTCCTGATAGGGCAATAAATCCGACGGCTGCGCTGATACTGAGGGCCATCCCTCGTATCCACAACGCGAAGATCCCACCGCTTACTGCGAATGGTACATTTAGGTAGATCAACATACTCATACGCACGGAGTTGAAGGTCATTTGTAACAAGACAAAGATCAACAAAAGTGCGAGAGGGACGACAAACAAGAGCCTCTTAGAGGCACTCTCAAGCTGTTCAAATTGTCCTCCCCAAGTAAGAAATCCACCCTCTGGGAAGGAGATGGTTTTCTCTTGAATGGCTTTGTTGACGCGCGTTTTGGCTTCTGCGATGAAAGACGCCAGATCCCGACCGCGCACATTGAGCTGGATGGTCACGCGCCGACGTCCTTGTTCTCGCTGGATCTGGAGAGGGCCGTCTTCAAACCAGATGTGGGCGAGCTGACCAAGTGGCAAAGATTGGCCACTCGCCGTCTTGATTGGAAGGCGGCGAATCGCGGCCAAACGCTCTCTATCCCGCTTTTGAAATCGTACACGCAACGCAAAACGCTTCTCTTTTTCGAAGATCATCCCAACGGTCTTACCTCCAATGGCCTCGATGGTATCGAGAACCTGTTTGTCCGAGAGCCCATGTCTGGAGATCTCTTTTCTGTTGAGCACAATGCGAAGGTATGGAAGCCCGATACTCGGTTCGACGAGGACATCACCTGCGCCTGGGATCTTACGTAGAATGGAGGCGATCGCGTTTGCGCTCTTTGGCAGTTGTTTGAGGTCATCCCCAAAGATTTTGAGGGCGACGTCTGCACGTACACCAGAGAGCAATTCGGCTGTGCGCAAGGCGATGGGTTGGCTGAATGAGTAATTGTTGGCTGGACTTTGTCGTTTGAGGAGCGCTTGCATCTCTTTGACGAGTGTCTCGTTTGTCAACCCGGATCGCCATTGTGCCTTTGGCTTCAAGGTAATATAGATATCCGAGAAGAACACCCCCATTGGGTCCGTTGCGACCTCTGCCCGACCGGTTTTGGAGATCACAGAGGTGATCTCCGGGAGCTGCTTTAAAACGCGCTCAATACGAGTCGTGTGGCGGATCGATTCTTCGAGAGAGACAGAAGGCAATCGGTTCGCCTGCATCGCGATCATCCCTTCATCGAGTTTGGGCATAAAGTTGGCACCCATCCCAGACACAACCCAAACGCTCACGAAAAAGACAACCACAGCACCTGCCATTGTGACGATGCGAAAGCGCAGGACCAACGACAAAAGAGGCGTGTAGAGCCAGCGGAAAAAGCGCATCAAGAACGTCTCTTGACTTTCGATTGTATCTGGAAACACGTAGGTCGCGAGCACAGGCATCAGCGTCAGGCTGAAGAGTAAGGCACCCGCAAGGGCGAAGAGTAAGACCCAGGCCATCGGGCGAAAGAGTTTTCCTTCAGTCCCCTGTAAGGTGAGGATGGGGAGGTACACGATCATGATAATCATGACTGAGAAGATGATAGGGCGTGCGACTTCGTGGGCAGCAGCTTTGACACGATCTGTCCGTGTGCCTTCGATGACGTGGGCTGTACCAAAGACCAAGACAATGTGTTCAATCACCACAACGGAGCTATCCACGATGATGCCAAAGTCGATCGCACCGAGGCTCATCATATTCCCGCTCATCCCTGTCCATCTCATACAAATAAACGCGAAGAGCATCGACAATGGGATCGTCATCGCGACGAGAACACCCCCTCGCAGATCACCGAGTAACAAAAAGAGAATGATGATGACGAGCAAGCCGCCTTCAAGGAGGTTATAGCCGACCGTGCGCAATGTTCTCTTGACCAACGCAGAGCGGTCGTAAAAGACGTCGACAGTGACACCTTTCGGGAGTCCTGTTTTGAGGGTCTTGAGGGTCTTCTTAACGCGCTGGATGACATCGGCGGCGTTGGCACCTTGTAGCATCATGATGGTCGCTGTGACCGCCTCCCCACGGCCATCTCGTGTGACGGCTCCCTGCCGAATCATCGGGGCAAAGCGCACATTCGCGATGTTCCTGATGTAGACAGGGGTGCCATGGGCAGCGGTCTTGATCGGGATGGCTTCGATATCTTCGCGTGTCTTGAGTAGTCCTTCGCCACGGACGATATACTGCTCACCTGCTTTGGTAATATACCCGCCTCCAACGTTGAGGTGGCCTCGACTGAGGGCGTTGTAGACCTCTTCAACGGAGAGCTTGTACTGTTGGAGTTTTCGCGCATCGAGCTGGATCTCAAAGGTCTTCAGTTTGCCTCCAAATGAATTGACCTCGACGACGCCTTTGACGAGCCGCAAGGGTGGGGCGACGTACCAATCGAGGATGCTTCGTAGCTGCATGGGGGAGTGGGTTTTGCTCTTTAACTCGAACTGAAAGATCTCTCCAAGCCCTGTCGTCATCGGTCCCATCAGTGGTGTCCCCAAGCCTTTGGGGATATCCTCTCTTGCGACCGCGAGACGTTGTGAGACTTGGATTCGTGCCCAGTCGATATCCGTTCCTTCTTCGAAGACGATGGTGACAAAGGACAGACCAAACTGACTCATTGAGCGCAACTGTTGGAGCTTTGGGATCCCTGACATCGCTTGCTCAATGGGGAATGTGACGAATTTTTCGACCTCTGTGGGCGCGAGTCCTGGAAGTTTTGTTAAGACCTGCACTTGAGCGTTCGTCAGGTCGGGGACTGCGTCGACAGGAAGTTGTTGAAATGATTGCCAGCCACCGACGATGATCAGTCCCGTAAAGATCAGGACGAGGAGACGGTGTTCAAGAGCACTATCGATCAATGTATTCAGCATGATTCTCTCCTGTCAGTGGGCGTGTCCATGACCACCTTCCAGGGAGGAACGTAGCAGCTCTGATTTGAGTATGAATGAACCTTTGACGACGACTTTATCGCCCTCTTTGAGTCCATACAGGACGCGGACCTGACCTCCTGGTGCTTCGACAGTCACGACTGTTTTGGCTGTGAAGTGGCCTAGTTCATCCCCTACGATAAAGGCAATATGTCTTTGTCCAAGTCGCTGGATGGCGTCTTCTGGGAGCAGAAGTTGTTTGGTGTTTGAGGTCGTTTTCTTTTCATTTCCATCGATAAGTGCGTAGACAAATTGGTTGGGGCGTAGTGTCCCTTTTGGGTTGGGAAGAGAGACACGCGCTTCAAGTGTACGTGCACCTCTGTCGAATCGACTGGAGAGATACTCGACACGACCTTTGCGGTGAGATTGGATGCCGGGTCCATAGATATGCACTGATTGTCCGACGTGAATGTAAGGGACATCGCGAGCATAGACTTCGAGTAAGGCCCACACCTTTCGTCGATCTTCGATGTGGAGGAGTGTATGTTGTGGATGAACCCATGCGCCGAGTGTTTTGTTGAGTCTGGAGATTTCACCGGCTTTGGGTGCGCGGAGGATAAAGCGTCCAGAGATCTTTTGTGTCGTGTTGGTCGGTGTCGCGATGCCGAGGATATGGAGTTGTGTTTGTGCTGAGCGGACGTTGATGCGTGCTTTTTCCCGTGCCATTCTTGCGGCGAGTCGTTGTCGTGATGAGGCGAGGCCGATTTTCTTTAGGCGCGTCGTGCGTTGGTACTCCGTATCCGTCAACTTGTACAGCGCTTTGGCGCGCAAGTAAGTGGCTCTTGCGCGGCCCGCTGTTGGGCTGTCGAGGAGGGCGAGGGACTGTCCCTTCTTCACCTTTTGTCCGAGCTTGACGTACCACTTGAGCAGGCGACCTTCGACACGAGAGCCGACCTGACTGAGTGTGGAAGGTGGAAGGCTAATCCTTCCTACTGCCGCGACCTCTTGGGTTGGGTTGCTTTTGGCGCGCAAGGTATAGGTGGTCAGGGCGATCTGTTTCAACGCCTCCTTGTGGAGAGTGATCTCGCCTTTGTGTTCGTCGTGACCTTTCTCTTCGTGTTTGTCTTCTTTGTGTGTTTTGTGGTCGTGGTCATTATTACGTTCTTCACATCCAGCGAGCGCGAAGATACCGACACATGCGAAGAGAAACAGAAGCAGGTGCCGGAGTGTGTATTTTGTCGATGTAAGCGTTATGTTTTGAGGTTGCATCTTTATTGCTCCCCTTCAGGCTTGTTTTTTTGGGTGGACTTGTACCTTGGCAGTGTGCCTGTTGCCTGATGAAGTTTGATGTAGTTGTCGTGTGTTTTTTGCATATTCTTAAGTGACTGCAAGTGGTTTTGCAGGATGCTTTTTTGAGTCGTGAGCAGCTTCATGATGGAGATTCCGCCCTGTTTGATTCCGCCCTTGAGTAGCTTCTCGTTGCTCTTGGTGGTCTGCAGGCGTTTTTGAAAGAGGCGGTTCATTCGTTTGTTCATGGAGTAGCGCATGTAGCTCTGTTTGAGCTGTTGTTGGAGAATGAATTGTTGTCTTTTTAGGGAGAGTGTGGCTTGCCTGATGCGCGCATGTGCCTGTCCGATGTTCCCTTGGTTTCGCCAAAAGAGCGGCAATGGGATGGAGAGTCCTCCTCGAAAGACGTGGTTGTTGTCTTCTAGTGCGTATCCGAGTGAGACCGTTAGATCGGGGATCGCGCGGGATTTTGAGAGTCCGAGTGATGCCTTCGCCTGTACGATTGTGCTGTGGGCGAGCATGAGGAGAGGGTGTCGTTTGTTGATGCGTTGTAATAATGTTTTGAGAGGTGGCAGCTTTTGCGGCGTGGGGATCTGCCGAATGTTCCAGGTGAGCGGCTTTGTGGCGTCCCATCCGATCAGTTGTTTGAGTGTTTGGCGCAGTTGTTTGTGGCGAAGTGTTGCGAGCAAAGCTGCTTGTTCTGCTTGGAGTCGTGCGTTTTGTGCGAGCTGTAGATCCAATTGGATGGCGTCGCCATGTTGGAGTCTTTGCTTTGTGTAGCGCTCTAAGGTTTGGAAGAATGACACCATCGCCTGTCTTTTTTGGCGTATGTGCCAGTTGATCGCGATACGATTGAGCATGAGATGGACATTGAGTGAGAGCTGAAGCCTTCTCCACGTGCGTTGCTGCTTCATCCATGTGAGTCGCTGTGTCGCGAGGGTTTGTGCCTTGTTCCATCGTCCACCGATGGGAAAGGCCCACGAGAGATTGGCTTCGACACGTGGAAGGAGAGATGTCGTTCCTGACGCTGGTGTTTGTGTTCCTCCACCACCTGAGAGGACGGGGTTTGTCGGAAAGATCTTGGTGCCTTTTCGTCGTGCATCTGCTTGTTGGATTTGGGTCTCAAAGACCTGCAGTGCGCGGTTGTTCTTTAGGGCGAATCGTATGATATCTTGTCGATACGAGAGTGTGCTTGAGCGATGATGTTCATTCGCCTGTGCGAACGATGTGGTCGATAGGATAGATAGGGCGATCCATACAACCCGATGAGTGTGCATACACATGTGCAACTCCTTTTTGTAAAGAGCATGTGGACCCTCTCTATCCCCACGACTGCTGTGGGGTGAACGTCAAGCAGTGGTAGAACTACGAGTTCTTGCTCGGGCTGAGAGGGTTTTGTGGATGTTTTGTGGGAGAACCTATGCTCTTATACTTGGGGAGGTCGGAAGAGTGAGTTTGTGGGGGCATCTTTGTATAGCGAGTTGACAAAGGGGGGAGGTGGTGTGGGTTGTATTGGATGTGAGGACGCACAAGAGGAGCAGGGGATGGCGCAGCCGCAAAGACTGCAAAGGCTGCTTGTGCATGGCTCGGGTGCGTCTGGAGAGTGTGAGTGTTCTTGCCCTAGATCTGGGGAGACGTGTTGGCAAGATGCGGTGACAGGTGTGAACATACAATCATCACACAATGCGCCGAGGCTTTGTATCAAAAAGCCGATCGCGATAAGTCGAATGATGATTTGTTTGATGAAGCGCATGTGTTGATCCAATCCTGTTCATATCCACCACAGAGCGTAACCCTGTAGTGAGGTACAAGGTCAAGCGCAATGTTGAAGGAGCTTGTTTTTACTGTCTTATTTTTCCCTCATCGGATTGCTTTTTGAAAGGCCAAAGACCTTGGGGATTGCATTTCATCATCCACACGCCGAAGGCGTCATCAGGAGGGGAAGGCAAGCGAAGCGCGCCAGGGGATGCCCGTGCATCCCCGTTAGAAGGGGCAAGCGAAGCGCGGCAGAAGAGAAGAAGGGGCAAGTGGCAACTTGCCCAAAGCAGGGGCAAGCGAAGCGCGGCAGAAGAGAAGAAGGGGCAAGTGGCAACTTGCCCAAAGCAAGGGCAAGCGAAGCGCGGCAGTAAGGGCGAGTGGAAACTCGCCCGTATATAAGGGATCGCCCAAAAAAATCATCCCCAAAAAGAAAGCAGCCAGATAAGTTTTTCCGAACAATAAGAGCGTGTACAATGTCCTTATGTGAAGGACACTCACCTGCAAAGCCCTTCCTGTACACATGAGGTTCAAGAATGCATACACCAATATCCACACAGCTTCAGCCCCTACTCCATACACTCTCAAAGCTATCGAACACTCCGGATGATGAAGCGCTTGAACAGCTCGAAGCGCTTCGTCTGTTGATCCCTCAATGCCACCAACCCGAATTACTGGAGACAATCGTTGACACCATCCCATCATCGATTGGACGCCTCTCTTCGGAGGTCAATCTGGCGTTGGTACAGGTTGCGGAGGTGTGTCCACCCAATCAACTACAGATCCCAGAAGACATTGATTCTTTGCCTTGGGCACTTCGGCTCCGATGGCTCCGGTTGTTGTTGACAAAAGTGGATCTGGAGACATTGGAGACCTGGGAAGAGCAAACCCTGCTACGGGTTGTCACAGGTTGGTCCATTGCGTCTGTTTTTGCGCCTGAAGCCATCCTGTTACGCTGTGTCAGGGCAGATGAACCCCGTCTGCGTGTGTTCGCCCTCGAACAACTGGAAGAGGCTGTCATTGGCTTGGGGATACACGTCGATGAAGCGTTTGCGTGTCTGACACCCTTGCTGACAGATGAGAAGGTCTCCATCCGAAAAAGAGCTATCTCATTGCTCTCAAGGGGATGGCTTGTTGGTCTCTCTACTAAGGCCCAAAAGCTCCGTGACAGTGTGTTGAAGACTGCGCTCTCAGATCCCTCGCAGAAGGTCGTAGAGGCTGCTGTTCAGGTGTGCTGTGCGTTGCGGCTTGGCTCCTTACTGAGGGAGGTCATGTACGATGATGTAGATGACGTGGTACGCGCTTGTGTCGTGCGCTCCGCGGGTGCCTTTGCCCAAGATGAAGACCTCTCTTTTGTGCTCACACTGGCGCTTGATGAACCCCTTGTGTACGCGGCTGCGGCGAAATCCTTCTTGCTTGAAGCGCATCGTCATGGCGTGTTTTTACGAGAGGAACACCTGACGGATATGCTCACGTTCTTCGACCTCTATACGCTTTGGGAGCCGGAGGCGTGGAACCGCGTGATGTATATCGCGAGAAAGGCAGCCCTTGAGGAGCTGATGACTCTTCCCCTCCATGATCCTCGCTGGAAACGTCGAGTTGCTTTACTCACCGAACAGATCGATGCCTCGATCCCATCTTTTCTCGCAAACTCTCTGTCATCTATCTGCGATGTTGAACTCGCAAAGGCTTTTTTGGATGTGGCAGCTCGTCACCCATTCTTTGTCGACGTCTCAACGTGCACAAAGTGGCTGGACGAGCTGCCGCGTGAGGTGATGTTGCTCTTACGTCTGAAAGGAGGTGAGGAGAGCGCGACATTACTCAAGCATTATATCGACGAAGAGACACGACCTCGTTCACTTCGCAGGCTTGGAATGTCGACTCTCTGGTCTCTTTGTGAGGACCGAGGACAACTGTATCGGGGTTGGATTGAGCGATTTGGTCCGACGGAGATGGGGTTGTTTCGTCCATTCCTTCCACAAGCGCGAAGAGACGAAGTTGCGCAGGCTGTCTTAGAACAATCTTGGGAGGAGCACGAAGACGACAAGATCACGCCGATGGAGCGCCTTCGTGTGTTTTGTAAGTCAGGCGAAAGACACTATCTCAAGGAAGTAGAGACGTTATTTCGGGGTATCTTTGCGTCTTACGTCAAGAAAGCCTTGGAGGGAGATTTTTCTATCAAGCGTGTGTGTATCCCTGAGCTTGAACAGATGATCTTTCGGTATGGTCGTTCACTCATTCAGAATGGTTGGTCTGTGAGACGTTGGCATCATGAGAGTCCAGAGACGGGCAAAGATCTACTGTGGTTGTTTGTGCTCGATTGGTTGTATGAACAGCCTTCTGCGGCGATGACTGTCGCGCTCCTCGAAGTCTTTGTTCGTCATCAGCCGACTGGTGTGGTGTTGCGCTTGATCGAACCGTATTGGCGTCATTCTCACACAAACGTCCAGCGGGCAGCGCTTGAGGCGATTATCGAAGGTGGCGAAGAAGCACGCGGGCTTGAGCTCTCTCTCTGTCAACTGACACAAGACACTGAACCCCGAATCGTCACGCAAGCGTTGCGAGCGCTTGGTGTCTTTCAAGCCCGGTGGGCTGAATCTTACGCAACACAAGCCCTACAACACCCATCCATGGCAGTGAAGAAAGAAGCCGCCATCGCTCTGGCTGAAGTCGGTTCGGGTCAATCCGTCGAGTCTCTCGTCTTTTGGCTGGCTTACCATGACAACGTTTCTTTTCGTTCCCTGCTCAAATTGGCTCTAGAGCAGTCGGCTGGAGAAGCCTACGGGGCTGTCTTACTGAAGGCTTATTGTGAGGAGACCACACCACGCCGAAGGGACCTCCTTGCGCAGGCGATGGATGGGGCGTTACGGACGAGTGCCATCATGAGATTGGCTCACAAAGGGAGCTGTGATGAGCTGGTAGAGGATTGTTTGCAGGGGTATGTGAGACTTTCCGATGCTTCACATGTGGAGTTACAAAGGCAACTTTACCGTGCGCGGTTGTTACCACAGGTCGACCTGGATGATCCCACACGTACGATGCGCCTTGATGGGTTTTCGCCGGAGGCCGCGAGAGAACTGCTTGAGCTTCGAGAGAAAGAGACCACACACAAGGGGAACATTGACGCGCTGATTCGCGAACAATTTGTCCAGTGGCTCGCGTGGTTGAGAGATGAACCTTCTCAAAAGCGTGCAGAGCTGCTTCTTTCGCTTGCAAAACCACGTCACAAAGACCTCTTCGAAGGACTTCTCGACATCGTCTCGTTGTACCGAGAAGACCTCTCACTAGAGGTTATCTTCTCCTTTCTGCGGAGGTGTTTGGCCGATGACAAGCTCCCCTTGCCGCTGAGAAATAAGGGACTCCGTCTCCTGCGTTCGCTACCTGTCTCTGGTGATATGACAGGCCTTCAACGATATGAATTACTCCAGTCATTAGGGGGGGTCATCGAGTTGTCCGATCTACGTGTATGTCTTGCGACATGTCGGTTGGCGCCGGACGTTGCACATGAGACATTCGCTTTGTTGTCGAAGGCGTTCTCGATCCCTGCGGAGCGACGAGGTGAAGACGAATCCCTGACAGCGCTTCGAGAGGAGGCGGAGTCGTGGTATCGCTGGGAGGAAGCGCGTGCGAGTGAGTGGCTCGAACACACTGCAGAGCTACGTCCTCTCGGTGTGGCTGTGGTTACGCCGTTTGTCGACAGCTCAGGGGGAGGGGACGTCTCTCGTAAGGAACGATATGATCGGATGGTGAAGTTGCTTCGTGAGGGAGCTTTTCAGGAACGTTCACATGCTGCGGAGCAGTTGCTGTCTTGGCCTGAGACGAGGGATGTTTGGGAGAGTCTTTTGACGTTGTATCTCAATGGTGAAATCGACTTGCGGAGGGGGCCGCTGTTGAAGCTCACTGATTGTGTGAAAGAGTGGCCTGCTGAACCGTCAAAGTGGGAGGCTGCGGAGTTCTTTTTACCTCATATACCGAAGACATTAAAGCGTCAGTTTGCGAAAGAGTGGTTAGGTGTGTGGTTGGAAGGGAACGTCGAAATCGCGCCTTATCTTCGGATGCTTCCACAAGAAGTCCTGTTGCCGCTATGTGCAGAATGCATATCCAAAGGCCATTATCAAGCGATTCGATTGTTGGCGTTGGATGGCTCTTATGCCATTCGTTGCTTACTTGATGAAGTCGAACGCCACGCGCCTGAAGAGTTACGTTCACTGACGACGTTGCCAGCCTCAAATGAAGAAGAAGAGCCATCTTTGGAAGATGATTTTGTCGATCCAATCGAAGGTAAAAGTGTCGATGGGCTTGCGACGTTGATCCGTGAAAAGAGTGTCGAACAGGGACTGGCTGTTCGTGGTATTCATGCGTTGGGTCGGCATGGTGAACGGGGTGTCGATGTGCTCGCGACGTTTGTCACAGATCCACGTCCCCAAGTGCGTTCGGCGGCGCTTCGGGCTTTGCGTAAGCATGCGAGTCGAGAGCGTGTTCTTGAGGCGGCGACACAAGCGCTGCGGATGGAGACGCGAAAGGATGTGATCTGTTCGTTGATGAGGACACTTGGGCATCGTCGTTATGAGCCTGCCTTTCCGCTCTTGTTGAAGAACATGCAACACAAACAACGAAAGATCCAACAAACAGCGAGGCATTTATTGTTGGCATGGGGGGATGAGATTGTCCCCATGGTGCGTCACGAGATGAGACGTGCGAGGCCAGATGTCCGGAGGTTCTATGAGTCTTTTCTGGATGAGCTGTCCGTCGATGAGGCCGACCAACAACCTTAGGGTGTGAGTTGTTCGAGAGGAAAGAGGAGCAAGACGATGATATCCCACACGAGGTGTGTGAGGATAGGGGTGATGAGATTCTGGCTCCACAATCTGATGATACCCCACGTCATCCCACATACAAGGGCGACAAGACCAAGAAGGAGTGAACCCTGTCCCATTTGTGCGAGAGCGTATAACAGGCTGGCAAAGGTCAGCCAACCGAGCTGTGTTTGCCAGCCTGTACGAAGATTGTCTTTGTGGAGTGGGAGTGTCGAGAACAAGAGCCCCCGCCAAAGAATTTCTTCGGCGATAATCACGATGATGAACCAATGTAGATGTCTGGTGGGGCCAGGGGGCAGATGAAGTTGCTTGTACAGAAGCATGACTTCTGGTTTTGCCGAGGGAAAGAGGATGATGAAGATGTTGTACGCAAGATACGTCGCGGCCGCCATGATGAGACCAAAGATGACTCCCAAGATGATCGACTTGAGGGTGGGGATGTAGGCATCTCTCCACACTGGTCGTTCCCATATGAACGCGATGAGCATGGCAACAAGAGCGTACAGACCAAGTGGCTGAAGGACACTTTTGAGTTGGTTTGTGTAGACAACCGTAAACCATCCTGCGGAGACGAGGAACAGGAAGATGAGCGCTGTGTACGAGGGAACGAGCCTCCTTTGGGAGGTGGTGTGGGTCATGAAGAGGCCTCTGACTTTCTGCTGAGTTTACGAAGGATGGATTCGATCATACGTTCGTTAGGAGAGAGCTGTGCGCGACTCTCTTCGAGGGCGATCTTTGCGGCCTCATCAAATGCTGTGAGTTGGTATCCAGGGAGGATATCCCAAAAGACATCTCCGCTCGCGACAAGATCGCCTGTAAAGCCCAGGACGAGCTCTTTGGCGACCTTGAAGTCGGCTCTTGTGACGAACCTTAACCAATAGCTTGAGAGTTTGGGGGAGAGGATGGGGACGCTGACAGTGAGTGGTGCGACCCCACGGAGGCGAGATACACGCAAGATAAGTTCTTTCCCTGTCATCTGTTCGGGGCCAGGGATGTCGTACCATGCGGAGTTCTTTTGTGATAATTCGAGTGCGTGGAGAAGGGCTGTGACCACGTCATCGATGCTGATTGGTTCAGAGCGATAGGAGAGCCACCGTGGGAGCAGCATGGCGGGTAGTCGGGCGGTTAGATCGCGGATGATGTTCCAGCTTTCGCTGCCGGCACCGATAATCATACCTGCGCGCAGCTCGATGGTTGAGACATTTCCACTGCGGAGGATTTCGCCTGTCACTTTACGGCTACGCAAGTGTTTGGAGAGTTTACCTTTGGGGAGGACGCCACCGAGGTAGACGATGCGTTCGACACCACAATCTTCGGCTGCCTGGATGAAGTTGTTTGCGGATTCACGCTCTCTACGCTCGTAATCACCATCGTCTGACATGCCGTGGATCAAAAAGAACGCAGCCTTGATCCCCGTAAGGGCCGGGCGTAGAGTCTCAGGACGTTCGATGTCCAGCTCTACCCATTGCCTCGAAGGGTACGTTTGCCGTGCTTTTTCAACGGAGCGAGTTGCGCAGATGACATCGTACCCTTCGGACTGAAGGATTGGGTAGAGATGTCTGCCGACAAAGCCTGTTGCGCCTGTTAACAGCACGGGACCTTTTTTGGGTGCAGTGTGTGCCTCCATGTGTGCCTTCTCCTCTTTTATTTGTTGAGCGCTTGAGAGCCGTTTGTGAGTCAAAACGGAGTGATGTTCTTTTCCCTTAATGTACGATGGGGATGGGAGGAAGGAGATGCAAGAGGAGCTAGCGCAGGTGTCTTCTATACGAGCAAAGGCAGAAGACCCTGTCTATCGAAGGATGATGTTGGCTTGAGCGATCTCTATAGAGCCGATGTCTACGAGTTTGTTGATTGTACGTGCGAAGAGCTCGATCAGTGACTTGAGGATCTCTTGGTCTTTGACGATGCCTGATGTGGCGAGATAGAGCTCATCCACACCCACGTCAAAGTGTGGGCCAAAGAAGCCTTCATCATCTCGGATCTCAAAGCGAGTATTCGGCATGGCGATCAGAAGGCCTTGAATGTGTTGATCCAGAAAGAGTTGCTCAATTTGATGGGGGTCATTTCCCTGGATCATAAATTTTTGGTCGAAGTCGGGGTCGCCGATTTCGATATCTTGCGCCCCAAGGAACTTCCAAACCGGTGAAAAGATGCCCTCGTTGAAGATCGTAAATTGCAATCCGTCTCTGTTGACGAAGGGAGCCCGAACGCGGGTGTAGGAGTAGCAGACTTCGCCGATTTTTTCTGTATAGGTGTCGAGCAGAATCTCCCAATTGCCGTGTTGGTATGTGAGGACGTCTTTGCCCCAAAAACCGCCATCTTTAAACTCTCCACCAAGTTCGTGTGCGACATCAGACCAGATCTCTTCTTTGGATGGACCGAAAAAACTCATCGTTGTGCCTCGTATTGTGTTCTTTTGGGACGAAAAGTCATCCAATGTGGCACAGATTACATAGTTCTTGGAATCATATCAAGGATCTGCTATACAAAGCCGTCTTTCACATTCAGACAAAGGTACTTCAGGCGGACAAGGATGTCCTGGTCGCCACGTTCGTCGTGGTTGATGAATAGGAGAAGATCGATGAAAAATGACGAGATGATCTGGGTTGAGATCGAGACCAAAAGAGGCGAACACTCATCATCCTTTCGAGGTCGTTTGCTGCGTAAGGACTTTGAGCTCTTTCAAAGAGGGACATTTGGTGGGGAGAAAGTCTGTTTACGTGATGTGTTTTGGGCAAAAGAGCTTTTGCGTGAACAGAAGACTTCACACACTATCGCAGTGACGCGCTATGGAGCCAATGGTGAACATAAACACTTCGACGATGTGAAGCTCTCTGCGAGTGAAATCGCCTGTGTGTCGATGTTGCATGAGTTAGACATCTGTTTCTTATCTCACCCCCACGCTTGAGCAAATGCCGATCCCACCCACAATAAGACGAAGATAACAGCAAAGATCAAGCCCACAACACCCCAAGGGTATGCTCCGATATCCCCAAACCACAAGTCTTTCAAAGATCTTTCTTCTTGTACTTCAACTGCGCCTTGTGTCTCTTGATCTTCTGGAGCGGGACCTGGCAGCAAGCTGATAGGGGCTGGAGGGACGGAGGTCAGTTGGTAGGCGACCATCGCGAGCGCGAAGTAGAAGAGTCCGGCAAAGGGAGCTGCGCTTGAGGTTGGCTCTGTCGCTGTGAGATAAGCGTATAGCACGACCAGTGGGGCACACAAGAGGGACCACACACGCAGCGCTTTTCCTGTCTTAAAAGCAATGGCTGCACCGATGGGTACGATGAGATGGTATGCAATCAACAGTGATGAGGTGAAAAAGAAGGAGGGTCTGATCGCGACGTCTGCAAAGTAGAGTGTGTTCATGTTTCGTCTTCTTTGGTTCGTTGTTCTATCTCATGTAGTACGGCGAGGTGGGTGGTTAATTCTTCTGGCAGGGAAGCTGTGAGTGTCCAGCCATTGGGGAGGACAAGAGTATGTGCGTGGAGCCATAAGCGACCGGGGAAGCCTGGTACTGCGCGAAACTTTTTGGGTTTGTAGCGTTGGTCACCAACAAGCGCGTGCCCGATACCTTGAAAGTGCTGGCGGATCTGGTGTTTTCGCCCTGTCGTGGGTTTGACACTCAGGTAGGAAAATCCCGCATCGCAAGAGAGTTGTTTGTAGTGTGTCTTGGCTTTCAGTGATTTTCTTCGCCGACGATCGAAGAGCGGTCGGTTGATCACCCCTTTTGGTCTCGTCACACCGTACACCAGGGCTCTGTACTCTTTCTCCACCAATGACTCTGTAAACCACTTCCCAAATGCACCTCTGACGTCTGCGGAAGGAGAGCACAACACAAGCCCAGAGGTCGCGCGGTCGAGCCGATGAATGGGGGCCATCTTCGCATACCCATTGGCCTCAATCCAGCTCATCAAGTCTGGGATGTCCGGATCATTCGTGGGGTGGACGGCCATCCCTGAAGGTTTGTAAAAGACCCAGACATCATCTTTTTGTTCGAGCAAAACAGGTTGGTTCATGGGGCGACGGTCCTTTTGACGAGACGGATCTTGTGGTTGGCTTGATCGGCGATATAAAGGTCTCCGTTGCTATCTACATGAATACCTGAGGGGGTGTCAAATTGCGCGAAGAGAGGGTTATTACCATCCGAGAAACCCTGTGTACTCCCTGCGATCGTCGTCACGTTTCCTTTTGGATCGATCATGCGGACTCTATGTCCAACAGCTTCGACAACAAACAGGTTGCCTTGTCCATCAAACGCTATCGCGAAGGGGCCGGAAAATTGAGCCTGGGCTTTGGGTCCATCAAATGAGCCTTGTGCGCCTGTTCCCGCAAAGGTCGAGACGTTGCCTGTGTTGACGTCAAGTATGCGAATACAATGGTTGAGAGCGTCGACGATGAGGAGGTTTCCGTTCGGATCCAAGGCCACATCAGAGGGCGTGTTGAGCTGCGCGCTTGTGCCGTTACCGTTGACGAACCCTGCGCTACCTGTTCCTACGACTGTGGTGACGTTTCCTTGTAGATCCACTTTGCGAATGGCGTGATTTTTGGAATCCGCGACGTAAAGATTGGACATACCATCAAAGGCGATGCCTGCTGGTTCGTTAAATTCGGCGACACCTGCAGCGCCATCTTTGAATCCACCTGCACCACTCCCGGCGAGTGTTGTGACATTGATCGCGCCGTTGGTGTATGCAATTTTGCGGATCTTATCACCGTCAAAGTCCGCGACAAACATGAAGATCCCTTGGCTTTGTGGACCCCAGGCGATCCCGGCTGGTGAGCTAAATTGTGCGGTCGCTTTGCCCCCATTTACCGTACCTTTTGTCCCGGTTCCTGCGAACGTCGTGACAACTCCTTTGGCGTCAATCATACGTATGCGATGATTTCCAACGTCGGAGATGAAGGTGTTGCCTTGAGTGTCGATGAGTGTGCGGATTGGACTACTAAATTGTGCTTGGAGTTTGTCCCCATCTGCGTATCCATCTGTCGTCCCTGCAAAGGTACTGACGGACCAAGAGAGGGTACATGAGAGCCCTTCGTCGACCTTTCCATCGCAGTTGTTATCTTTGTTATCACAGACTTCATTGGCGGGCTTTTTGCCGTTGCAAGCGGCCCACGTTCCTGCGTTGCAGATCTCACTGCCTCTACATTCGCCGATGCCGCAAGAGCGAGCGAGGTTGTCGTCTATTTGTCCGTTGCAATCATCGTCGAGATTGTTGCACGTCTCAGTTTGTGGCAGCGTGTCGCCTTGACATGTATTCCAGATCTGGTTGACACAGCTCTGTGTGCCGTCTTGGCAGGTTCCGACACCCTGGGTGGCTGCTGGACCTGTGTAGCAAGCTCTTGTGTCTCCGTTTGTACAGGGGATACGACAGACACCTTCGAGGCATAACTCTTCGCTTTTGCATACTGTTCCGCACTTTCCGCAGTTGCTCTCATCGGTTTTTGTATCCACACATCGTTTGTCGCAATCTGTTTTGTCTGCACAACCCTGGTACACACATAGGCCCGAGGCGCATGCTTCGACTTCTGCGCAGGTCAGTCCACACCGACCGCAGTGTTTGGAGGAATTGGCCAGATCGACACACTCTCCCTCGCACAGTTGCAGCCCTGTGTTACAAGAGCATACACCTTGTTGACAAAGCTCTCCTGGCTGGCATCTGTTGCCACAGGCACCACAGTGTTGGAAGGATTTTTTCACATCGACACATCCACCATCACAGAGGAGCGTTGAGGACGAACAAGTGCGTGTACATTTGCCACCTGCGCATACTTCTCCGGCTGGACATCGATTGTCACACTGGCCGCAATGAAGGCGATTTGAGAGGACGTTGACGCACTTGTTACCACAAAATGATTCCCCTTGCAGACAAGCGCACTTGCTCTCTGTACAGACCTGTTGATTTTGGCATGTATTTCCGCACTTCCCGCAGTGTTGTGTGCTGTTCTTTGTACTAAAACATCCTCCATAACAGAGCGTTGAGGTGGTCGAAGGACAAACGCCCACGCAGCTTCCTTGGGTACATTGTTGACCCTCTTTACATGCATTTGCGCACTTGCCACAGTGTCCTGGATGGACGGTCACATCGACGCACGCGCCGTTACATTCCTGTTTACCTTCGGGGCATTTACATTGTCCGGCCTGACAGGTTTGGTCGACTCGACAGGCTTGTCCACACTGTCCGCAATGTTGACGACTTCTTTGTGTATCAAAGCACCCACCATAGCAGGTCTTTGGTGTATTTTTTGGGCAGCTCGATAGGCAAGCGCCAGCTGCGCACACCTGCCCGGATTTGCAAGTGTTTCCACAGCTTCCACAGTGTGCTGTGTTATATGTAGGGTCGATACATTGGTTGTTACATTCGATTTGTCCTTCAGGACAGACACATGTGCCCCCACGACATTCCTTGCCATCTTTACACGTATTGCCGCAGCTACCACAGTGAAAGAGGTCTCTGGACACGTTTGCACACGAGCGACCACACTCTGTTGGCGTCTCTGCGGGGCACTCACTGACACAACTTCCAGCCGCACAGAAGGTCTTGTCGGGACATTTGTTGTCACATTTTCCACAGTGATTTGGGTCATTTCGCGTGTTGAGACAGAGCTGTCCGCATCGTGTAAGCTCGGTACGACAGAGACATTCTCCTTCTCGACAGAACTCACTCGCTTGACAGGATTTCTTGCTGACGATCTGACAATTTTTCCACTGTCCGTCAGCGCCGCATGTTTGTGCACCTTTTGCGCAGAAGGTGGGATCTGTGATGACACAATCGCGTTTGTCTGAGGTTTTGCAAGCGACACATACACCGGAGGAACAGATGGGGGCGCTGGCGTTTGTGCAGTCTTTGTCGTCGGTACATCCGGTGCATTGTCCAGTGGTTTGGTCACACTTTTGTCCGTCAGAGCAGTCTTTGTCGGAGCCACAGACACATTCGAACTGTGCATTACACTTTTTATCGGGACTGGAGGGGGTTTGGCATTGCTGGTCCGTGAGACAGGTGACGCACTTGTACTCGGTCTCGCTGAGTTTGAGACAGCGGTCTTCACAGGATTGGCAGACATTTTTATAAGTCGTTGGATCGTCTGGACACCCTGTCAAGAGAAGGCCGCATAAGGCCAGAAGAAGTTTGAGATAGTATACACTGTGTGGGGAGCTTTGCGTGCTCATTTGATCCTCTCAGATGTCCGAATTTACAAGATAAAATGTGATGGTAGACTGTTTGGTGGGTGGTGTCAATGGAACCACAGATTCTTTCAAGTTGACGAGGGGATGAGGGGCTCAGGGGAGACTGATGCGACGGATGTATTGTGATTCTCCCCTCTGTGTGACGAAGAGTGTCTTTTGTTGGAGCAAGAGTCCAGAGGGGGTATCAAACATTGCGCTCGAAAGCAGGCCGTCTCTATGTCCTGGAGAGCCTATACCTGCGATCGTTGTGACGTTTCCCTGTGCGTCGATTTTACGTATCGCGTGGTTCTCTGTGTCCGTGACGTACAGGTTGCCAGAAGCATCCATCGCGAGATCTTGTGGGCTGTTCAATTGAGCTTGTGAGCCTTTGTCATCTTTGAACCCTGCTGCGCCTGAGCCTGCCAAGGTTGTGACGTTGCCTTGTGGGTCGATTTTTCGGATGCGATGGTTTGACATGTCAGCGATGTACACATTTCCTTTGTCATCGAGAACAATTCCCCAAGGTCGGTCAAACTGGGCCTGTGTACCCTGTCCATCCTTGAAGCCCTGGCCACTTCCAGCGAAAGTCGTGACGTTACCCTGTGTGTCGATTTTTCGGACGCGATGGTTTTGGGAGTCCGTGACATACAAATTGCCTACACTGTCAAAGGCAAGCCCCCGTGGTGTGTCGAATTGTGTGGATAATGCCTGTCCATCTTGTGTGCCCTTTGTGCCATCACCGGCGAAGGTTGTGACGTTGCCTTGTGGGTCGATTTTTCGGATGCGATGATTATGTGCATCCGCGACGTAAAGCTGTCCTGTGCTGTCGAGGGCAAGGCCTTTTGGGTTGTCGAATTGAGCGGCCACACCTTTACCGTCTTTGAAGCCCGACGTGCCGTCTCCTGCAAACGTGATCACTTGACCGAATGCGCTGATTTTTCGGATGAGATGGTTTTTGGTATCCGAGACATAGTACCCACCATCAGGAGCTGAGATGATATCGTTTGTGTTGTGGAATGAAGCTGTTTCACCTCTGCCGTCTTTGTTTCCTTTTGTGCGGTTCCCTACAAAGGTTGTGACGTGTGGGAATGTAAATTGTGTAAGCCTTCGTATGCGGTGGTTACCGGCCTCTGAGATGTAGAGACGACCTTGTTTGTCGGAGGTGATACCGACAGGTGAGTCGAGCATGGCCTTTGTGGCAGGTCCATCGAGGAAGCCTGCGGTGTTGACACCTGCGATCGTCTTGACATGACCGTTGATGTCAATTTGACGGATGACATGGTTGTTTGTGTCGGCGACAAAGAGATATTGTTGCGAAAGGTGAAGCGCGTACGGAAAACTAAATTGTGCGTTTGCGCCCTTGGCATCTTTGTAGCCTTTTGTGCTGCCAGCGAAAGTGATGACGTTGCCTTGTGGATCAATTTGGCGGATGTTGTGGTTTTCCGTGTCTGCAATGTAAATATGTCCAAGAGTGTCTAAGGTGACGCCTATAGGGTTGTTGAATTTTGCGCTTGTACCTTGACCATCCTGAAAACCCTTTGTGCTACCTGCGATGGTTGTGACATTACCTTGGGGATCTATTTTGCGGATACAGTGGTTGTTTTTGTCCGCGACGTAGATTTGGTTGTCAGTGTGAATACCCATTCCTGCAGGGTGAAAAAACCGAGCCTGTGTTCCTTGAGCGTCTGTTTTGCCGTTGGTTGCTTGTGTTGAGCCTGCAAATGTTGTAAGCAGACCTGCCAAGTCGAGCCTGTGGATTTGGTTGGTAAACAGAGTGGTGAAGTAAATATTTCCGAGTGTATCGACGACAACTCCTACAGGATCATCTGCCTGATTGGGTGTTCCTACATTGATAAGGGTCGTGGTGGTCCCATCTGGAGTGACTTTGCGTATGAGGTCATTTCTTCTATCTGTGACGATCAGGTGATCATTTTTGTCGAAAGTCAGCCCGGTAGGTTCGTGAAAAAGCACTTGTTCAGCCTGGCCATTTTGTACGCCTTGTAGATATCCTGCTGTGGTCGTGACACTTCCGTCCTTTGCGACTAACCGAATGAGATGGTTGAGTGTATCTGCGACCAGTACCCCGCCATCCTTTTTGACGTGGATACCAACAGGTACGCGGAACTCAGCCTTGTCCTTGCCACTGTCTTTGTATCCTTTGTTGCGGCTTCCAGAGAAGGTTGTGACGACACCTGATGCGTCGATTTTGCGTACACATTGGTTTCTGCTATCGGCGGCGAATAGGTTCCCTGACGAGTCGATAGAGAGGTCAGTGACGTTATTCCAGATGGCTTGTTGACGTCCACCATTTTTGAACCCAGACATTCCTGTACCACTGTAAGTCGACGTTACTCCCTGTGGATCGATATAACGGATCGCATGATTTCGGGTATCTGCGACGTAGATTCCACCGCTCGCGTTGACGACAATGCCTTGTGGTGTGTTGAAAGAGGCTGTTGCTCCCTTGCCATTTGTGAACCCTATGCTTCCGTTGCCTGCGATCGTTGTGACATTTCCGGAGGTGTCTATTTTGCGAATGGCGTGATTCTGTGTGTCTGAAACGTAGATGTTGTTGTTGGTGTCAACTGCGAGGTTGCGGGGTCTGAAGAATGTTGCGTTTGTTCCTCGTCCATCGACAAATCCTGAAGTACTGCCTGCGATTGTGGTGACATTTCCGGAAGGATCTATCTTACGGATACGGTTGTTTTCAGTATCCGCGACGTACAGATTTCCGGCCGCGTCTATGGTGATACCGTTGGGAGTATTAAATTGTGCGCTTGTACCTTTTCCATCTTGAAACCCAGCGACACCACTGCCCGCGAAAGTTGTCACGTTGTTGTTTGTGTCTATTTTGCGGATTCGGTGGTTTTTTGTGTCTGTGATGTAGATATCACCAGAAGAGGTCTGTACGACATCTGAAGGTCTATTGAATCGGGCCTGACGTGCAGGTCCGTCCTGATAATTGCTTCGAAGTCCTGCGAAGGTTGTGAGCGTCCAGGTTCCATGTTGGTCACAGTCTTCGTCGACAACACCGTCGCAATCATCATCTTTTTGGTTGCAAGCTTCAGGTTGTGGGATGACCTGGCCAATACATGCTCCCCACCGACCAAGAGCACACACTTGTGTCCCTGATGTGCATACTCCCTTGTTCTTCGTGGAGGCGAATGCCTCGTAACAGCTCCGTGTCTGTCCATCCTGACAGAGGGCTTTGATGCATACTCCAGCATTGCAGATCTCGTTTTGAGGGCAGGCGTTATTGCATCCTCCACAGTGTCGATTATCGGATTGTATGTCTGCGCAGTCTTTACCGCACTCGGTCTTTCCGGCCAGGCAACCTTGGTAGACACATACCCCAGAGGTGCAACCTTCGATTTCAGCGCAGGCATTGCCACAGCTTCCACAGTGTTCGTTAGAGGTGTCAAGGGAGACACATTGTCCTTCGCAGAGTTCTTTGGTGGTGTTGCAGACACATGTTCCGTTTTGGCAGACCTGTGTGGAGGGGCAAACTTGACCACATGCTCCACAGTGATTGACGTTGGTTTTTGTGTCAATACATCCACCATCACAAAGCGTTGTTGGTTTTGGGCAATATAATACACACTGTCCTTGGGCGCAGATCTCATTTTCTTTGCACGATTGGTTACAAAGTCCACAATGCAAACGATTTTCATTGAGCTGGACGCAGCGATTTCCACAACGGTCTTTGTTATCAGGACATACACACTGTCCACTGTCACATAACTCTCCTGAAAGACATGTGTTTCCACATTCTCCACAGTGTTGTGTGTTTGAGAGTGTCTCGAAGCATCCTCCATAGCACGCCTTCGGTGTCCTCGAAGGGCAGCTTTTGACACATTGGCCGTTGGCGCAAAGTTCGCCTTTTTTGCAGGCCTGTCCACATTTTCCACAGTGGCTATAGTGTGTGGTGACATCGACACATGCACCATTACACTCTTGTCTACCTTCGGGACACTTACATTGTCCGGTTTGACAGGCTTGGTCGACTCGACAGGCTTGTCCACACTTTCCGCAATGTTGACGGCTTCTTTTTGTATCAAAGCATCCACCATAACATTGGGTTGGTGAACTTTTGGGGCACCTGGACAGGCACGCACCGCTTATACATTGCTGACCAGATGGGCAAGTCCGTCCACATTGTCCACAATGTGTTGTGTTGTGCGCTGGATCGATACATTGGTTGTTGCACTCGATTTGTCCCTCTGGACAGACGCAGAAACCTCCACGACACTCTTTGCCATCTTTACACGTGTTTCCGCAACTACCACAGTGAAAGAGATCCCTGGAGATATTCACACACGAGCGTCCACACTGGACAGGCGTATCAGCTGGGCACTCGCTGACACAGTTTCCAGCCGCACAGAAGGTTTTGTCGGGACATTTGTTGTCACATTTTCCACAGTGGTTTGGGTCATTTCGCGTGTTCAGACAGAGCTGTCCACATCGTGTAAGCTCGGTGCGACAGAGACATTCGCCCTCTCGACAGAACTCACTCGCTTGACAGGATTTCTTGCTGACGATCTGGCAATTTTTCCACTGTCCGTCAGCGCCGCATGCTTGTGCACCTTTTGCGCAGAAGGTGGGATCTGTGATGACACAGTCGCGTTTGTCTGAGGCTTTGCAAGCGACACATACACCGGCAGAACAGATGGGAGCGCTGGCGTTTGTGCAGTCTTTGTCGTCGGTGCATCCGGTGCATTGTCCTGTGGTTTGGTCACACTTTTGTCCGTCAGAGCAGTCTTTGTCGGAGCCACAGACACATTCGAACTGTTCATTGCACTTTTTGTCGGGACTGGAGGGGGTTTGGCATTGTTGGTCCGTGAGACAGGCGACGCACTTGTATTCGGTCTCGCTGAGTTTGAGACAGCGGTCTTCACAGGATTGGCAAACATTTTTGAATGTCGTTGGATCGTCTGGACATCCTGTCAGAAAAACACCACAAAGGAGCAAGAACTGGAGGATTCGATGAGGTTGTAAAGGCGGAAACATGTTTCTCCTCGTGGATTTTCAAGTGAGTTGTGACAAAGTGAGGATATGTGGATTAATTCTTGGTGTCAACGGTGGTGTGGATCAGTTTTGCGTGAACGTTCTCTTTGGAACTGACACTGTATACTTTGTCAGCTTTCATTTTGTCTTGCGGAGGTGTATATGCGAAAGAAAAAGCAAACAGCGTGGAAAAGAAATCGGAAGTTTGGTGATGTGTATGGTGGACGCTCACGTCTCAAAATAGCCGATCGAATATGGGCACGTGCGCACTCTATAGAGAGACCAACCGACGCCGATGAGTGTCCTATCTTTCTTGTGGACAATCCCTCTCGTGACTTCTTTTTCCCGCTCTCAGTCGAAGAGATCGAGTCAGAGCTTGCGCAACTTCCAGAGTTGGATGTGGACGGTATCACACACGTCTGGCTCAAACGTGCGAAGAAGACCGGGTATCAAAAAGGAGAGTACCCACTCGCCGAGTTTATCTGCGGCAGTGGCGTTCGGTTGATCGTGCTGTACCCTGCACCGATCGATATGCGTTTGTATCTTGGGAGCCGAAAGCCAACACAAGGAAAGTTGCAGATGTACGCTCCTTACACTGAGCAGGTTGAATGTGATGAGCATGGATGGTACGTCGTCTTCGAAGAGAAAGCGCTCAAGGACTTCTATGTGGAGCAGCTTCTGTACCATGAGGTTGGGCATCATATTGACTGGTATTTTCGGCACTGGTCGAAAGCCAATCTCAAACAAAAGGAGGAATTTGCCAATCAGTATGCTTTTGAGATGACGACAATGCGCCGCTCTTACGAGAATTTGTTGACGGATGAGTAAGATATCGTACAGGAGGGATGCGAGGATTCGAGTTGAGTGATGCCTTCCTTGGTGATGTGTGTATGATGAAGGGACAATTCGCGTAATGACTTCATTTGAGCAAGCCACGCAATCGCTTCGTTCCCGATGGGGTTCTCTGATAGATGAAGGGTTGTCAGTGATGGCAGAGATTGTATGTACAAGAAGATGTCTGTGTTGACCGAACAACCTCGCAGTGACAACCACTTCAAACTCTGTATACGCTGAATGGACGCAAGCGTGTCAGTTTGGAGTGGGTTGTCTGCCAGAGAGAGCATCCTCAATTTTGTGAGACCCTGTAGATACTGTAGCCCTTTCCCTGTCAGTTGATTTCCAGCCAGTCGCAACGTCTCCAACATTGTTAGAGACGATAGATACACGAGATGATGATCTTGGAGCGCTGTACGGCATATGCTCAGGTGACGTAGTTGTGGAGCTTTTGAGAGGGCTTCCAGTTCTTGTATACTGATGGGGGGGTCAGACCATTCGATCGAACGGTTTTGTGGTTCGACAGCTCTAAGCGGAGCGCTGTGTGATGCTTCATCGTGTTTGGGGGACGAGATGGGAGTCTCTTCGTATGTCCGCGGAGTGATCGTCTTTTGTAGCGCTTGTTGCAGAGCTGATGCGTCTTGAAATCGATCTTCTGTACGGTACGCAAGGCACTGTGTTATGAGCGTATCGATTTTTTCCTGCTGTGGTTGCGGGAATGTCGTATGGCCATGTGTCTGTAACCAAGCGGAGGGAGTGGGTAATTGTCCCCCTATATGTGGTGCGCCTGTAACGAGTCTGTACAAGATCAGTCCTAACGCATAGATGTCTGTTGCGGCAGTGAGCGCGGTCTTCGACTGCCATTGTTCTGGTGCCATACTGGGGGGTGTTCCTGCTCCGCCTGTTGGGAAAAGCGAGATGGCAACGGGACGTGCAAGACCAAAGTCGATGAGCTTGGGTTGTTCATCCATCCAAGCTAGACATTGTGTTGTGGTTGTCGGCATTTGTAAGGGGGCTGGGTTCTTTGGTTCCTTTGGGGCAAAAAGAATGTGTGAAGGCTTGATGTCCCCGTGGATAATTCCTTGTGAGTGGATGGCTTTGAAGATGTCTAGCAAGGATGTCATCAACCTTTGCAGTCTTTCCATATCCAGAGCTGGGTGTTGATTGTGCTGGTATAGACATTGGAGAAGGTCTTCGAGAGATGGGCCTTTGATCAACGCCATCGTGAAAAAGAGTCCCCCTGTCTCCGGGTCGATATCTGCATCGTATGTTCTTGTGATGCCGATGTGGGGGACGCGTTCTTGTAGAGAGAGTTCTCGAAGAAGCTGTGTTGAGGTGTCTTCTCCCAAGTGAGGATGAAGTTTTTTGAGCGCGACATCTCGTCGTCTGAGTCGATCGTAGACGTGATAGACTGAGCCCATTCCGCCTTGACCAAGGAGCGCTTTGACTTCATAGCGTTCTCGAATGACATGTCCGAGAGGGAGAGGGGAAGGTGGTTTGTGGTACATCACTATCCTACATTTGAATGAGGAACTCTGTGTGTTCGATGTCTTCGATCAGTCTCCTGAAGACACGTTTGGGAAGTCCAGTGGATTCGTCTTGTTCCATCATCAACGCGAGCAGCTTCGTCATTGTTTGGTGGACTTCATCGAGTTGGAGGAGCTGAGAGAGATGTCTCAATTTTCCGATGATTTGGATGAGCGCTTGCTTGTCTTGTGTTTGGGCATACGCCAGATCGCGGAGCGCATGTAGCTGTGCGAGCAGGATATCCTTTTCATCTCGCTTGGTCTTTTCATCGATTTGTTCGAGTACATGAGGAAGACCATGTGTATGGATTTCGTCAGCCAGCAACAACGCATGTTCTTGGAAGAAGGTACTCTCAGAGGCCAACAATCCGAGCAGTGCGTCGAGTTTTTTGAGGTCTGGGCGCAGACCATTCATTGTAAATTGCAAGAAGGGGATACTTTTCTCTTTGAGCTGTGGTGTCATATGCCCTGGTTTTTGTGGATCTTGTAAGAACGAAATAAACGTCACCTTGGCAGGATAGACCTCTTCACGATAGCGTTTGAGCATAGGCGCAAAGTACAACCTGTCCTTTTTGTGTTTGGCCGGTGCGACCTTGTTTTCTTCTTCATCTGTCACGATGACAAAGTGTTTGACAAGCTCTCTATTACGAAGAGATGGCCATAAACTTGCAGCAGGTGATGTCATCCCAGAGGCTTTGACCTGCTTCACAATCCCCATCAGGTCGTGAAGACTGGTTGGTTGAAAGGAGTTCTTTCTGTCCCATGACATCAACTCGTGATTGAAGAAGCGGATCTTAGCCCCTGTTAAGGTCGCGAGCATCGAACCGATAATGGTCGAGACGCGGATCGCGACATTCATACTCGATGACGCATCACCGAGCACAACAACAGGTGATTCAAGTGGGAGCTTGATCTCTTTCAGTCTGCGCTCCGCGATGGGGACGAGCGCTTTGTAAAAAGATGCTCCCATCTTTTCAAACAAAAGCAACCGCTCGACGAGCATTCCGTATCCAAACGTTGGAGCTTCGCCAGACGTCAGTCGGTCATGGATGTGTTTATCCACTTCATAGCATGCTAACTCTTCGTAGTACCAAAGCAGGGTATCGAGTGTTTCGTATTGGGCGATTCTCCCTCGTAGAGCTTCGCGGATAGGTGTTGTAAAGGACCGACGAATAAAAGAATAGGGAGCGTGCCACTTGTTGATCAGCTCTGGCAGATCGCTTTGTGTCGCGTTGAGGCAGGCTGCGGCCATGCTCTCAGCTGGTGGATCTTGACCGAAGACGACGGGAAGGAACCAATCGAGCTGAAAATCATCTGCGCGCAAGTGAATCAAGTCGGCTAATTCTCGCCAGGGCTCTGGTGGCATACTCAGGGCGTAGAAAGAGAGCTTTTCCTTGGGAATACGATTGATCCAACGCTTGAGTCTTTTGGCGAGCGCACCGGAGAGGCTTCCGAGCTGCTCTTCTTTTTGTAAATCCTGAATCGTCGAACGAAGCTGTCCAATTGTCGAAGGTTTGGCAGATCCTTGTGCCGTCAGACGTGTGATGCGTTTTTGGAGCGCTCTGATCTGTCGTCCTGCGTCGAGATATTTGAGCGCCTTGACGACCTCTGGAAGAGACCATGTTTCATGGTCCAATAAGTAGCTGGCGATCTCAAAATCACGACGTGCCCAACATGCTGCGAGGACACGAGCTTTGGTGGCATGACTCAACGAGACACCTTGTTGTAAAAGCAAGAGCAACATCCCTGTGTATTCGGCATATTGATCCGTCTGTGCACGATAGTGCTCGATCAGTTTGGCTTCTCGGAGGAAGAGTTGTTTGACGTCCATGATGATACCACCGTCTCATACAAAAACACCCCTTCAGGCAATGAAGGGGTGTTTTTGTACCAAAAAATTTGATTGTATATGGAACGTAGTCAGTGTTTGTTGACTGTCTACGAGTATAGAAGGGCGGCAGTCACAAATATAATAATGGTTGAGTATAGCTGCTTTCGGCTCAGCACCCGAAGATGTTTCTGCCAGTGGCTCGGAATTGCGAGTATCGAATGAGGCTGAAACACCCGCTCAAGTACACAGTCTTCGCTCGACTGTAACTTCATTGAGCTGATTATATCTATGACCACCATCATTAGGCGGTGAAGGAGAGTCTTTTGAGACTTACTTCTCTCGTCTTTGCATAGTCATACGCAATGACCTCAAAAGAGGTTCACAATTTTTTCAAAAATGATTTGGAAGGAGGGGTCAAGGAGTGTACGCGAAGGCATCGATCTCTTGTTTACACGCGTTACTCGTATTGTACACGCCAGCCTTGCTGTACTCTTTTGTCCAGTTTTCCAACCATGTACCTTTGACGTTGACTGTTTGCTGAGCCTGGCTTTGCTTGCCTGCGAACCATTTCATCGTGTCGATACAGGCCTGTGCTGGGTTAAAATTGGGATCATCTGTTTGGCATTGACTCGGTGTTCCTTGGACTGAAGCGCCGTAATTGCCAACATCCGGATCGGAGAAGCGGCAGGGCTGCGCTGTGAAGTTACCAACTGTCTGGCAGCCGATAGAGACCCCATCTTTGCTGGCCTCTTCGATGAGCTTTTTGACGCCAAATGTTTCGGTGCCTGCGCCTGTCCCTGCCCAAAAACGCTCGGCACAGTTCCACAGCGCGATGCCAGTGTTGTTGTGTCCAAAAGTGTCGCGACTGTATCGATACAACGCGAGAGGAAGATCACAGTCAACCTGTGTACGTGACCAGAGGCAGTGTCCTGCTTCGAAGAGGATAGGCGCGTCAAAGGTGTCCTGGTAGAGCTTCATGATATCAAAATACGATTGATGGAAGATCTTATCGCCAGGGTATGGGAACGTTGAGCGATCTGCTCGAAAGTGCAGCTCCGCGCCATTGGTCATTGTGGTGATCGTAAAGTACACCCCTGCGACAGCTTTATGTCCATTGATCACAGGAGCGAGATGGGTTGTGAGCGCTGTTTTGAGATCTTTTTGATAATTCGTGTCCCAAGGTAAACAGATGTCTCCAGAGAAACGACCATCTTGAAGTTTCCATGTCTTACAACGAGTGAGCCACGATGGTGGGAGATTGATGCCCTGGATCAACATGACAAGCGCGCGTCCGCCTTTGGCCTCGATCGCGTCGAGGTTCTTCTTGATAGTCGCCGCAAGGGCTGCGATGTCATCACCACACAAATTCATAGGAGCGCGCAGTAACAGACCGTCGGGAGCATTCCATGTGACCAGATCACCACATTGGCGGACTGGTGAACCAGACTCAAACCGACCTCGGATGACTTTACGCTGGGGAGGTGCTGTGTCTTGGGTGACTTGTTCTTTAATAGGCTCGTTTCCAGTCTCTGGTGGCGCTGCATCTTGTTCTGCTTCGATCGGTGGCTCTTGAGTCTCCGTGATCTGTTCTGTTGTGGAGTTGGATTCCTCTGGGAGACTCACTTGCTCTTTGGGTGCTTCTTGTGAGGCCTCTTTTGACATTTCTGACTGACTTGTTGTTTCCTCTGTGGAGTTCGTGACTCCTGGAGAACATTGACAGTGTGTGCTAAGTAAGCTGATACATACGAGTGGTATGAGCAGTGAGGCCATACGTGGGGAATTCATGATCATCTCCTGTTGCATGTGTGTGTCGTCATGGTCATTTGACGAGCCTGAAGGGGCGTCTGTTTCGCTCACTTTTAGATCTCTCTGCTCGTCAGCTGTGAGCCCCGTGTTATGCGCGTCCTGCGCACTTCTTTGGACTCGCTTTGTGTCGTTGGGTCTCATGTTTTTTTGAACATGAACACCCTTGTCAGCGCATCCCGGTAATGATATTGAAGTTTTTTGTTCAATGATATTGTGAGAACGTTGGGTCATTGAAGATGCCTGCACATTCTCATGCTCCAGGGAGGTCTATCTTGAAAAATCGAATGCCCACATATGCATTTCTTCTATTTTGTAGTGTCTTTGCGCTTGTACACGCTTGCGCACCATCAGAGGTGACAAAGGAGCGTACGGAAGAATCTGTAACAGGTGAAACTGTAACGGAAAGCAATCGAGAGACTGTTGATGCTGCAGGTGAAACTGTCGCGGACGTACAGCAAGAGCAAGTTCCTGAGAAGACGTTGGAGGATACCAACACGACAGAAGAGCGTGTGGAATATCAACCGGACGCTACTGCGTGTAACATTCCTTCTCAAGTGAGCGATCCAGAGGCCATCCGGACTGAATATGGCTGGCTTGTGGGAAGCAAGGTTGGAAATGTTCGCGTGTTCAAAGGGATACGATTTGCCAAGGCGCCTAAAGGAGCTTTACGGTGGAAGCCGCCTGTTGCGCCTTCTTGCTGGAGTGATGTTCGACAAGCGACCTCTTACGGGGCACAATGTCCCCAGGTGGTTGCTGCAAATGGTCAGGTCATCGGTGATGAGGATTGCCTGAGCTTGAATATTTGGGCACCGGCGAGCGCGACGTCTGCTTCGCCTCTCCCTGTCATGTTTTTTATCCACGGAGGCGGGAACATTGGGGGTTCTTCTACACAAGCGCTCCCCAATGGCAAGCTGCTTTACAACGGCCAATACTTGGCTGAACGCACTGGTGTTGTTGTTGTGACTGTCAACTATCGCCTCGGCCCTCTTGGTTTCTTTGCGTCGAGCGCGCTTACAAAGGAGTCACCTGACGGTAGCGCAGGGAATTATGGTATTCTCGATCAGATTGCCGCGTTAAAATGGGTAAAGGAGAACATCAAAGCCTTTGGTGGGGATGCTGATAAGGTGATGATTTTTGGAGAATCTGCTGGTGCCGTGAATACATGTGTTCATGTGGCCTCTCCACTCTCCAAGGGGTTGTTTCACGCGGCGTTGATGCAAAGCGGTGTATGTACAGGGTCAACAACATTAAAAGAAGCCGAAAACATCGGTGCGCAAAGGATCGCAAAGACCTCTTGTAAGGGGAAAAGTGATACGTTGGCTTGTTTGCGTGGGCTGGACGTGACGACGCTGTTGAAGGAGATGCCTGGAAGTGTCTCTCTTGGCCCTGCGCGGGTTGGAAATAGCAACGCTTTGCTCGAAAGTTTTGGTCCTGTGATCGATGGACATGTTCTCAAAAGCTCACCACTTGTTGCGATTGGGACAGGAACACACAACGATGTTCCACTTATTGTAGGAAGCAATCTCGAAGAGATGGACTTGTTTTTAACGACCCCTGTCAATACTCCAGCTGCGTACGAAGCGATCGTGAAAGCCGCTTATCCTCAGCTCTCAGCGGCTGATCTACAGACGCTCTTGAAAGAGTATGATGTAAACAATTACCCTACTCCAAGAGCCGCAGCGGTCGATCTCTTCACGGATGCTTTGTTTACCTGCTCGGCGATCCTCACTGTGGCGACTGCGAGCAAGACGCAAACGTCCAAAGTCTGGCGGTACTTCTTCCAGCGCCGCGCCAAGCTGCCTAACGGCGAAGCTCCCGCAAGGCATGGGGTTGAGTTGGGGTATGTCTTCCGCACGTTGGTAGATGTCCCTCTCTACACACCTGTGCAAGATGATCTTACACTGGCCGATACGATGATGTTGTACTGGTCTAACCTCGCGAAGACAGGCAGTCCAAACACTGGCAAGGTGCCGACACTGTGAACTGCGTATGATTCGACAAACGATCCGACTCTGCTTTTGGATGCTCCTGTGTCCGAAAAGAAAGGCGTGCGTCTCGCTCGTTGTCAACTGTGGGCCAAGTTGCTCGGCTTTACGATCCCCTAAGCAGTTAGAGCGCTGGCGAGCGTTCGTGGTCCTCTCGCGACAAGGACATACTATATTGAGGTCAGACACCAGGCCCAATCCTACCGAAGAAAATGTAACGTCATACTCATGCGCTTACTTCCTTTCCCAATGTCACAATGAGACGTTGATGTGTTCTATACATCCTCCAGGGTTCACAAGTCATGCGTTGTCTGGTAGACAACCATGAGCACGTCGAAGAGACTTTGGCCTATTTGTACGAATTGAGGAGTCATGATGGATATCGAACGCATTAAGAAAATGGCCCGAAATGTAAGCCGACACACTGGTGTCCCCCTTGAGCGGGTGTTGGAGATCTTCAATGAAGCGCTTCAGGCTGTTGTCAAGAGTGGAGACCACGATCCCGAAGTGCTCTCAACACTGCTCAGTGGGCCAGGGATGCTCAGCCTTGTGATGGAGACGGAGGGGCTCGAAGATGCAGATGGTATCCGAGACTTTGGTTGTGGCCATGCTGATTTTGACGCACTGTTTATGTCCGATGCCCTCATCCAGGGGGACATGCCTCTGTCCCCACAAGTCCAAGAGGTTGGGATGCTTGTGCTCACTTCTGGGCAACTTCAAGTGTGTGATCCCACCAGCGGTGCAGGTCCACTCGTTGGTGAGGTGGCACCTGGGAGCTATCCTGTGCATGTGAGTGTCTTGATGGGGAGAGTCGCCGCCGCAAAAGTCACCTTCCAAGAAGGGGATGTGACGCGCTGGGAGATGGCCCACAGACATGAGCAAGATCCTTTCGAGCTTTCCTCCAACCAATTTTTTGGACACGGTGTTGACTCTGGACGCAGTTGTTTTTGTGACGCGACTCTCTCTCTTGAACAACATGATCTTTACGCTTCTGGGTTTGTTGGGCTTTACCAAAATATTGAGCTGAACGATACAGACGGTTCCAATGTGGTGATCTTTGACAGCGGTTGGGGGGATGGTATGTATCCCAGCTATTGGGGGATGGGTGAGGATGGGAAGCGTCTTTGCTTGGTCACGGATTTTCAGATCGCGGTCTCTCCACTTTACAACGTCTATCAAATCGACGGCTTTGTGGGGCAACCTCTCGGCGAAGCTGTTGAGATCGATACTCCAGATGGTCCCATTGCCCTCACTGTTGCCGAGATCGAGAGTGATGGAACAGAAGGGTACAAATGGGGTATCTCCTACCAACAAATCGGTGGAGAGGAGTTTGCCTTGGTAGATGTTGAGGGGCAAGAGGTTCCTTGTTCGACCACCGGAACGTACACTGGAGATGACGTCATAGAAGGGTTTCTTTTGGATGAAGCACCTGAACAACCTCTAACATTGCGTTTAAAGCGTTCAATAGGGCTATTGCCTTACCTTCGACTGGACGGCTTGGAGGAGCAGGGGCGTGAGGCAATGAGTGCGTTGCAAGCGGAGCTTTTGAACGATCTTCCAGGTGACTTTGATAGGATGCTGTCCCTTGCCTTGAAGCTCGATCTGGCTTCTTTGTCTCAAGCACGGCTTCGTCGTTTTGTAGAGGGACTCTCCTTTCATCCTGCTTCAGGTGAGCTCTTTCATGCACTCGCAAAGCACGCATTTTTACACGATGAGGAGAGAGGCGCTGGGGCGTTGTTATGGGCAGCTGAGTATTGTTCGCCAAATGACCCATTTATCGGTCTCGCCAATAAGATGATGTCTCTCGCAGAGGTGATGCACGCGGAGCCAGCGCAAGCACACCAAATGTCTTCGATCGCGCGGGGAGTATGTCTTGCACCAAGGCCTGGTGACACACACCCTCCTGTGACGCAGGTGTACTTGGACGGTGAGGTCGAGAAGCACACAGACTTTCTCAAGGGACTTCCTGAAGACATGGGCACCTTGTCCCCATCTTGGGAGCGGATCACTGTGCATGAGGGGCTTGAGCTTCAGTTCCTCTCTTCGCCACTACCCAAGACATATCATCAACTCGATCTCAACGCTCGTGTGCTCGATGGATTGTCTCTTGAGCAGGTTGATCTTCGTCTTGCGCGCTTTGGACTCTCCACATTTCACGAGATGCGTATTCGCGCATGTGATGTCTCCTTCGGCAATCTTGTGAAGACGACGTTTGAACGTTGTGTCTTTGAAGATTGTCGTTTGTCTGGTGCGGATTTCTCGGATGCTGCTGTGGAGGGGGGACAGTGGAAGAAGTGTTTGGCTGCTGGCGTTGATCTTGAGAGAGCGCGCTTCGAAGGTGTTCACTTCGTCGACTGTGATCTGTCTGATGCTAGCTTTGTCGAGACGTCCTTTGTCAAGTGTACCTTTGAACGTTGCACTCTCGCTGGAAGCCAAGGAGAAGGAGCTGTTTTTGAAGAGTGTGATTATATTGAGACGACGCCTTTTTCTTCCTGAAAAGAAAGTTGTGTGACACTTTACCACTCGGATGGGTGTATGATGGGAGTGAACCACAAAACAAAGGAAACGTGAATGACAAAGCTCAAAGGAAAAAAGGCTGCGATCACTGGAAAGTTCAAGAGCGCACCACGTAAAGAACTCAAAGCAAGGCTTGAAAAATTGGGGATTGCTGTTTCAAGCAGTGTGTCCAAGAAAACGGATTTTTTGGTTGCTGGTGCAAAAGCTGGCTCCAAAATGACGAAAGCCTACGAAAATAGCGTCCCCATCTTGTCCGAGGGGTATCTCAATATGCTCCTCAATGAGGAGAAGGAACTTGATGAGCTATATGCGCTCTCCAAAACTTTTTACGACGTGGACTACAGCAAGGAAGCTCCAACCGAAGGGGTCTACAATTATGTCGGTGGTCCAGCGCCTGGTTTTGGTGAAGAACGTTGGCCTGACAAAAAACGCCACCTGTTCTCTCTCGATTTGTCGACGATGCCTGCATTACAAGCCCATTACCCCGATTTCCGAAGTGTCTCAGTGTTTGCTGAAAATGATGTCGATATGTACGGAATCGACTATGCTTACAATGCGACGGCTGTTTTGTTCTCCACACAAGAACAAATTGACGAGATCGGTGTAGGGACACATCCAAACGCGCTCAAAGCATATGCTCAAAAAGAAATCCTGATCACGCCCGTCGAGTGGAAGACGTTTGCTGAGCTGCAAAACCACGACAGCTTTGGTTACACACGTATTCTCGGGATGCCTTGTTCGCTTCAGTCTGAGATGGACCCAAGTGGTTTTATCATGCAAGGTGGAGAAACGTTGGGATTATCAGGGGATGGATTGTTGTATCTATACGCTGACAATGTCACTGCCCAAGTGACTTGATTTGATACAACTCTTCCTCAAAATGAACGTCTTGTACGCTTGCTTTTGGAAGAATGTGAAACCTTATTCGTTGGGGATAGAGAGGGCCATGACTCCAAAGAGTTCTTCTTGATCTGTCCAAAACACATCTCGGACAAAGCCTGCTTTTTCTGCGATGGCTGCAAGTTTTTCTGGCGTATGTTTATAAGAGCACTCTGTGAAGATCGTTTCACCTTCCTCAAATGAGAAGGTGCGCCCTGCAATGGACACTTTTTGGGGACATCGGCTCACGAGGTGCATCTCGATGCGACTTTTGTCTTCGTTGAAGGGGGCATGATGTGCAAATTGCGTAAGCTCGATATTAGCGCGTAGTTCTCTATTGATGCGTTCGAGCAAATTCATATGAAATGCTGCTGTGACGCCTTTCTTATCGTTGTACGCGGCTTCCAGGCGTGCTTTGTCCTTTTTGACGTCAAAGCCAATGAGAAGACCACCTCCAGGTCCAACAAAATTCGACAGCCTCTTCAGAAACGAGACGGCTTCTTCTGGAGGGAAGTTGCCGATGGTCGAGCCTGGGTAGAAGACAACGATTCGATTTGGTGTCTGCTCCAAGGATGGAGTTGAGAAGGGGCTCGAATAATCTGCGACGACAGGTACGATCGGTATGTGTGGAAAGCGTTTTTGAAGCCTCTCCGTCGAAGCAAGTAGGTGTTCTCGTGAGATGTCGACAGGGACATAGGCTGCTGGTGTGTGTAAGTGGGGGAAGAGTGTTTCGACCTTCACACTGCTGCCCGCTCCAGGCTCAAAGAGCAAGGCATGTGGACCAATCCATTCGCCCATCTCCGCGCCACGTTCTTGCAGGATGTGTTGCTCAGTGCGTGTGAGGTAATACTCCTCAAGTTCGCAGATCTGGTCGAAGAGTTGAGAGCCTTTTTCGTCATAAAAGTATTTGTAGGGGAGTGTCTTTTGTGGGGCGGAGAGTCCTGCAATCACGTCCTGCAAAAACTCCTGGTGATCGGGGATGTTATCTTTCGATGTAAATGTTTGTGTCATCTTGGTGGTCTCGTTGGGTGTGGGTGATGGAGAGAGTTTGCTGATGTGGTGGTCAAAGTGGTGGATTAGTGAGCATCTTGCGCGAGACGAATGCCTGAAAATTGCCACCGGGCTGGGGGATGGAAGAAGTTTCTGTAGGTCGGACGTATGTGGTCGTGTGAAGTGGCGCAAGAACCACCACGAAGGACCATCTGGTTACACATGAACTTTCCGTTGTATTCGCCAACTGCACCAGAGGGAGGTGTATAGCCTGGGTAGGGAGAGTATGGGCTTGAAGTCCACTCCCATACATCGCCAAAGAGTTGCTGTGTTGTCTGTTGGGGAGCACTTGATGCGCCACGTGGATGAAAGTGACCATCGTCTGCAAAGTGTCCTTCACATGGGTGTTGGGATGCAATATGCTCCCACTCTGCCTCTGTTGGGAGCCTTTTTCCCGCCCACCTGGCGTACGCATCGGCCTCGTAAAAACTCACGTGGCAGACAGGTTCGTGTGGATCAACAGGACGAGGACCAGAGAGAGAGTAGAGCCACCATTCATCGTCTCTTTTGAACCAATACTCCGGCGCAGTCCACTCTGTCTGCTGCAGTGTCGCCCACCCGTCAGAGAGCCAATGTGCGGATTGTTGGTATCCTCGATCATTGATGAAGTCCATATATTCGCCGGCTGTGATCAACCGTGAGGCGAGGGAGAAAGGTTGTAAGAATGCTTGATGTCGAGGGGATTCGTTGTCAAATGCGAATGTATCCCCCTCAAATCCGAGCCAGTGAACACCTCCATCATGAGAAGACCAAGACAGCGCAGGAGGTGCTTCTGAAGGAGAATGTTTTTTCTCATGGAATGATGGCTGTAATGGCTGATGTCCAAAGACATGCTTGATGTCTGTCAACATCAACTCTTGATGCTGTTGTTCGTGGTGAAGCCCTAACTCCAACACGCCAAGTCTCTCAGGGGATAGGCTCTCAAGCTCCGATTGTAGTAACTCGATCATCCATCGATCGATGTGTGCGCGGTACGCGCGGACTTCTTCAAGCGAAGGGCGTGACAAGAATCCTCGCGCAGGTCGAGAGTATTGTGGTCCCACGGCGTTGTAGTAGGAGTTGAAGATGAAGCAAAATTCTGGGTGAAAGGGGGTATACTCGGGCCAGCATTCGCTGAGAATGAAGGTCTCAAAATACCAACTTGTGTGTGCGAGATGCCATTTTGTGGGGCTGACATCGGGCATCGATTGGACGAGCATATCTTCGGCTGTGAGTGTGGAAGTGAGCTGCTCTGAGAAGCCTCTCACTTGTTTGTATCTTTCGAGTAGTCGGGCTTGAAAAGCAGATTTTTGATTGGGAGCGATTGGCGTTCGCATGTAGATCACCCTTTTTTGGGACATTGAAAGATTTTTCGAGCAGTGTCTCTATCGTGGGTTGTATGACTGATCTTTGCAATGGTTGGGTTGTGACATTTTTGCAAACGTCTCTTGATGTGTATTGTCGAATATCTCGGTATTCATGGGTTTTCTTGCAGTTCGGGGGTTGTCTGAAAATCGATTCATGGTGTGGGAGGAGGGTTGGCTGTGGTACAAAGGTTTCGAGAACATGTGAATGCACTCAATTGTTTGATCTGTTTTGGAAAGGAGCGAGATGATGAGTTTGGATGTTAAACTGGTCTATTGGCCTGTGTTGCAAGGACGTGGAGAGTTTGTGCGTTTATGTTTGGAAGATGCTGGCGTTGCATATGTAGATGTCGCGAGGCGACCGAAGGAAGAGGGCGGCGGCGTCTCCGCTGTTATGAATGCGTTGAAAGCCTCCGAGAAGGGAGGGACGCCACTCGCACCACCTATCCTGGAGATCGATGGTCTGGTGCTTTCTCAGACCGCCAATATTTGTTTGTATCTCGCCAAACAACATGGTCTTGTTGGAGAGGATGATCGCTCCTTTTTCTTGGCCAATCAATTGATGTTGACGTTGATGGACTTTGTCTCCGAGATCCACGATACACACCATCCTATCAGCAAAGCGCTCTACTACGAAGATCAGAAGGAAGCCGCGAAAGAGCACGCGGCGCTCTTTTTGGAACATCGACTGCCCAAGTTTTTGCAATATTTCGAGACGCTCCTGGTCGGTGACGGACAGGGGCAGCCGTATGTCATGGGAGAGACTTGCACGTATGTCGATTTGGCGATGTTCCAGGTGCTCTCTGGGCTTGCGTATGCGTTCCCCAAAGGATTTACACACATCACGCCGGAGATCCCAAGATTACTCGCGCTTCGTGAGGCTGTCAGCCAACGTCCTGGTATCGCAGCATATCTCTCGTCAGAGCGACGGATTGAGTTCAACACACATGGTATTTTTCGGTACTACCCAGAGCTCGATTGGGAGGGTTGAAAGGGAGCTGGTTTCAGGGACAGGTCTTGAGTCCTTGAATCCAGGCTCGAATGAGGGCGCTCGCTTCGGCGTCGACGAGCGTCGTACCGAGCTGTGGCATCTGTCCTTCTTGGCGGATCGCCATGCGCACGTAAATTAACGAACGCACTGGATTGCCTGGGATGAGCAGCTTGGCACCTGTGATGCCCAAATCACCTTTCTCTGGAGTGGTGTTGCAAGCCTGCATTTGGGATAGAGGTGTCGTCGCGCGCAAGTCGATTTTGGCTGTCCCTGAGACTTGGGGACGGTGACAGTTCGCGCAATTGCTATGGAGGTAGGCGCGAGCTCTTTTTTCGAGGGAGACGGTTGTGTCCTGGATGGAGGGGAACGCCTCATATGTGTTGGCGTTGGCGAGTGGCTGTGTAAACATTCCGATGTGGTCGAGTGTGCGTAGTTGGTTGTCCGTTGCGTTTGTGTATGGGTGGCTTCGGTTCATTTGTCTTGTCTCAAGACCGAGGACACGCCCTGCACCTGCGGTGTGGCATGTCATACAATCGGCGCGACTGGGAACTGTATGTTGGATGATGGCTGTTCTGTTGGTGCTTGTGTCTTTTTGATAGACGGTCGTCTTTCCGCGTCCATCGAGTAAATAGGCTTCTGTTTGGGCGTCATTCCACATGTACGTATATCCTCGCCAATCGCCCTTGGCCTTGAGCAAGAATCTCGTCTCGATATGTCTTTTTGTACTTGGATCGCCTTTGATGGCGTTCATTGAAAAATGCTTGATAATCACAGAGCCGTCTGGGAACTCCCACGCTTTGTCTGGGTGGAATGTTATCTTCGTTGTGTCAGGTATCCCAAACCATCGCTCTTTTTGAAGTCCATCGGACCATAGGGGGGTGTTCACACTGTATGGGAGCAAACCTGTGACAGGTTGCATCGTTTTGAGCGACGTAAAGCATTTGGTGTCGCTTAGTTTTGTGGGGAACGTCGTTTGATTTCCTCCTGGGGTTTGGGGTTTGAGTCGGTAAATACGTCCATCAAAAGAGGTGAAATACAACTCACCGGTACTATCCTCCCCAAAGGAGGCGATCTTCTTGTTACTACTCGTGAGTAATTTGTGATCCGTTACGCTTTTTCCGTCATAGCGGAGCGCCCAAATATTTCCTGTGACAAAGTCTGCGTAGATATATGCACCGTATAATGTCGGAAGCCGTGTCCCTCTGTACACATATCCACCTGTGATGGATTTGGCCTCACCACGTCCGTGATCAATGATAGGTGGTATGAATCCTTGTTTGTTGCATGCTGCTGTGGCTGGGTAACAGTGGTTACCTTCCATCACATTCCATCCGTAGTTGCCGCCTTTGACGATGATGTCAATTTCCTCATAGGCAATTTGACCGACATCGCCTGCCCACATCGTCCCTGTGAGTCGATCAAAAGAGAAGCGCCAAACATTTCGAAGCCCATAAGCCCAAATTTCCTTTCTTGCTCCGGCTGTTTGATAAAAGGGGTTGTCTTTGGGGATGGCGTACTTCATTCCTGGATCTTGTTTGTCCACATCAATCCGGATGATCGAGCCAAGGATGGTTGACAGGTTTTGCCCATTTTTGTTTGGATCACCTTTTCCTCCACCATCTCCAAAAGAGATGTACAGGTATCCATCTGTACCAAAGGCCATCATTCCGCCATTATGGTTACTCGCTGGTTGATTTTGTTCGAGCAATACAAGCTCTGTCGACATGTCTGCGACATCGGGGTTGGTCTTCGAGACTGTGATCCTGGAGACAACTGTACGTAAAGGATTGCCTGCTGTGTAGTTGATGTAGACATAACCGTTGGTCTTAAATTGTGGATGGAAGGCCAAACCAAGTAGACCAAGTTCTCCACCCCGTACGATGCGGTTGGCGATGGAGAGGAAGAAGGTTGTGCTTGTTGCGTTCGGGTCGTTCTTGAAGATCTTGATCCAACCGTACTGACTGACAACAAAGATCCTGTTGCTGTTATCTGGCGGGACGACAAATTGGAGTGGGTAGGCAAAGTTCGGTAGTTTGGGGAACGCGTCTTCGATGGTCATAGGTAACAAACTGTCTGGACCGTCCGGGAATGTACACGTTTTGAGAGACGGACGGCTCAGCAACCCAAATGGTTTGGGCTTGTCGGGGAGGGGCTCTGGCATGGCTTCCCGTTCAGGTGTTGTTTCTTCGGGAGTGGGCTCTTGTTTGTCGGGTGTGGCTGGCTCTGTTTTTTCTTCCTTTTGGATCGTCTCAAGTTGCTCTTGAGGAGGAGGCTCGGGAAGGGTTTCTGCATCCAAAGAATCTGTCCTCTCTGAAGAATCTGTGATGGAGATCTCCTGGCGAGCTGATTCTTGTTCGTGTGTCTCTGTAGGGCTTATGGGAGGCGTACATGAGGGGGTACCAAACAGTATGTAGAGGGACAAAAGGGTGCACACAAGCAAATGACCACGCATTCGATAACCTCCGAAAGAGAAAAAGTCAGTCTTATTCAAATATAGGACATTTTCTTGCGAAGTCAATCGACGATGGCATCGGCTTATGGTTTTGTCGTCGGTCTGCTGGTTGCGGCTTTGGGAGTGCCTGGGATTTTTTGAGGACGCATGAGAAATTTCATCAACACGACTTGAGGAGTTGGTGTGGATGAGAGCTGGATGAGGAGCCCCGTTCGGTAGTGTTTTTTGAATTGGAACCCAACAATCCATCGATTGGGTTGGGGGCGTCTAAAGATGCGAGATGCTATACAGGTGCCGTATTTTTTGGCGAAGAAGCCAAAGAGTTTTTGGAGTTTTGTGGCGGGGATTTGGCTGAGAAAGGCTTTGTGATAGAGAGCCTGGATCTCCTTTTGTGTGACCTGTTGTTTGAAGAGACCACAAAATCGTTTGAAGAAGGCTCGTTGGGATGTATTTGTCGCGACGGGAGCTTGCTTTTTGGCTCCTGAGAGTTGGCGAATCATGCTGTTGAGAGCTGTCACTGCGATCTTGTCGCGGGATTGTGTACAGTGACTTAACATAATGAGGCCAACCTGTGTCTCCGGTGAGAACCCTACAAATCCGTATGAACCGCTCACTTTTCCGTTGTGCATCACGAGCCGGGCTTTGGTCCCTTGGACAGGGAAGATCGTCCAACCAAGACCAATCCCTCCGATGATACGGCCATTACTGATACCAATGACCTGGCGTATACGTTGCATCTCCCGAAGAGTTGCGCTTGTGAGGGGGCTTTTAGCATCTTTCTTCATCTGGAAGCTTACGAACTTCGCGAGGTCGTTGAGATTGGATATCCATCCCCCAGCAGGTGCGAGCGCCCCAAAGTTCCATGGAGTCGTTGGGACGCGACATTGTGGCCCTGCGAAGCCTTGGGGGATATATCTCTTTTGGGGGGTCATAAAAGTATTGTTCATCCCGAGGGGGTGGAGGATGCGCTCTTTGACGAGAGCTTCGTAGTTGCGATTGGCTTTTTGCGCGAGGGCGACTCCCAGAAGCCCCATTCCCAGGTTCGAATACATGTATTTGCGGCCGATAGGGAGAACAAGTTTTTCGTAGGGGATTCCTGAAAAGAGTTGTTTTTTCGTGTAGCCGTTGTAGGGATCGCCTTTTTTGGGAGTAATGTTTGCGGGCATTGAGGCCAAGCCAGAGGTGTGCGTCGCGAGGTGATGGAAGGTCATGTAAGGCCAACCACCTGGTTTGGATGGCAACTTGACTGCCTTCGGAAGTGTTGTGGAGACGGGGGTGTCAGGGGTGACTTCGCCACGCTGCCACATCTGCGCAAGCAGCGATGTCGTGAGGACTTTCGAGATGGAACCGATCCTGTAGTAGGTGTTGGCGTTTGGGTTGCTGCCTTTTGTGCCCTTTGGTTTCTTGTGCCACTGCCAGACGAGTTTGCCTTTGTATACGACACCGACGGAGGTGCCTGCGAGTTGTCCATTCTTGTGTGCTGTTTCCAGTCGTGATTGGAGCTTTTTGATGAGCTGTGAAGGGAGTGTCTTCGTCGCTGCATGTGCTTGGGAGTGAACGACTCCAAACATACAGAGTCCAACCAATACAATGTATCTCATGATATCTCTCCTGTGGGATCTTTGATCGAGTACCAGCGGACTATAGCGCAATTTGGTGTAGATGTCGTGCCATCTGTTTGATGTGTTCATGGTATATCTGGAATAGTGAACACTTTTGAAGGGTTGTTGTATGTATATCTGCAATGACCGTTCCTGTTCGTTTCTTGTTGAAGCCAATGGTCCAAGAGAGAGGAGTCAACATGTTCATCGTTCACTTCATTACAACGGTTCGAAATGGTACAGGAAGTTTCTTTTGGCTCTTTGTGTTGCTCGCTGTGTGGATGTTTGCGTGTTGGATGCGTCTCTTTGTGTTGTTGTTTCGGTATCGAAGAGATTTGAAAGTGGCGGCTACAAAAGATTATGAGGAGGTCGCGAGGAGAGTCGTCGATGAAGAAGGAGACGAACTTCTCAAACCTGCAAGTGTTGTGGAGGGTGTTTTTGTCGAAGTCCTTGACGGACGACATCCAATACGCCCACCTTTGGATCTCTTGAGATTGGTGGATGGTCGTATCTCTCCAGGGTTTCGTGCTCTCAGCCATTTACGCTTTATCACATGGACATCCCAATTGGTCGGTTCGATCGTCGTTGTCTTTGGTTTCATCGTGGGCTTCTCTGCGTTGGACGCCGCGACTGCCGATCAAAAGTCCAGACTACTCGCACAATTCGTTGGTATTGGTGCTCTTCTGATCGGTCCGATGGCAGGGTTGATGCTTGCGATCGCTGCTCGTGCGTCAGGAGCGTTCTTTAAACAGGCGCTGTTACAACTGCGGTCGGACTGGATGCGCGCCTTGTTCCATGCAATCCTTGCATATCGATTGGACTCCGAAGACAAGGAGCATGAAGGAGAGTTGGACGAAGAGCTCGCCTTTCGCACACAGCCTGTGTCAGCTTTTGATCGATACGCTCTCATCGGACTGCTGTTGTTTTCCCTTGGTGGGGCGTATGTGATGAGTAAGATGCCACCCCCGAACCAAGCCCACCGTCCCACAGTTGATCTTGTCGACTCCAAAAAACGTCCTTTGCTTAGACCTATCCCCGAACGCTTCGCGATGTTGATTCTCCCTCACAAAGCGGCTGAAGAGAGACCCGAACACAAAAATCTACTCATCCACGATTACCTCGAATGGCTACACCTACGCTATCCAAGTATCGACCTGCTCCCACAAGATTGGCACAAGTGTCTCGACACACATGCGCTCGGACTCTGGAAAAAGGATCTCTCGCTCTGGCAAGAACTCCGGCTTCAAAAGCATCCTGTCGGGAGAAAGGCGAGATTGTATATGAAGCTTCATGTTGTCCCTGATGGTCTGTTGAAAGGCCTCAGGGTATACGAGCGCGCTGGCATGCCTGGAGATAAAGCACTGAAAACCAACGCCTACAAGGCGATCGGAGACTGTTTACTCAAACTCTTGCAAACACCACGAACCTACAACAACAAAGATGGACAAAGTGTCAGCGGAAGAGCTACTCTGTTCTCACCACGCACACGCCCTCTCTCCCTCGATATCCCCCTCTCTTTTTGACACCTTCTCGTTCTCTGCTTTGCGAATTTCCTTGACATTTTTTTCTCCTTGTTTATGTTTTTAGCTGTGGCTAAAAATAAAATGAACTTTGATTAAAAAGGAGAGTGTGATGGAACCAGAGTTGGTGTGGAGATTGTTGGTGGGTCAGTTGTTTTTTTTCATGATCTCGCTTGCTTCTGTGTTTCGCAGTGGAGGTGGTGAGGCGAAAGGGGATGTGGATTTGGGGGGAGAGCCTTTGTGGATTTTGGTGCCGTTGCGGATCGCAGGTTTGTTGTTGTGGGGTTCGGTGTTGGCGTATATTTTTGCGGGTGACATGATCGCGTGGGGGCGTTGGTCGCTTCCGTTTGTTGTGAGGGTGGCGGGGTTATTGTTGGCTTTGGCGAGTTTACCGTTGGTGATGTGGATGTTTAAACATATCGGGCTGAATTTAACAGTCACGGTCAAGACGAGGCGAGAGCATGATTTGATCAAGACAGGTCCGTATCGTTGGATTCGCCATCCATTGTATACATTTGCGGGGGCAACGTTTTTGGGCATCGCGATCGCTTCGGGGTGTTGGCTTACGCTGGTGGGATGGGTTGCGGGGGGGATCTTTTTGGTGCTCCGTTTGCCTTTGGAGGAGCAGGGTTTGATCGAGAGATTTGGTGATGAGTATCGGGACTATATCAAAGAGACAGGCGCATTTTTCCCTAAACTTGGCTAAAAATGAGGTGTCGAACATCATGACTGATGACAAACAAAACAAACTGATTTTGAGGCGTGTTTTTCAGGTCCTTCTTTCAACCTCTGTGTGGGGAGGGATTTTGTTGCTCTCCGCTGGTCAATGGAATTGGCCGAGAGGGTGGTTGTGTCTGGGATTCTATATCGCGAGCTTTCTGGTGAATTTCTTCGTTGTCTTCACATTCAATCCTCAAGTCATCGCAGAGCGCGCAAAGGCCCATGAGGGGACCAAGACCTTCGACAAGATCTTTGGTGCTGTGTTTCTCCTCTTGGTTTTGACAGTCCCCGTTGTGGCTGGGCTTGATATGAGATTCCAATGGACGAACGCTCCCTTCTGGCTCTTTTATCCGGGGCTGGTATTGTTTGTGTTGGGGAATATACCGATCGTGTGGTCGATGGTGGTCAATCAACACCTCGAACAGACTGTTCGTATACAAGAGGATAGAGATCACAAAGTTGTTACGACAGGGCCTTATGCGTGGGTGCGACATCCTATGTACGTCGGGATGATTCTCGAATACTTGGGGCTGCCATTGATGTTGGGTTCTCATTGGTCACTTGTGCCGGCTGGCCTTGCGATTGTTGCGATGATTGTCCGTACATATCTCGAAGATCAAACACTCCAGGAAGAGTTACCTGGGTACAAAGAGTTCACGCGGAAGACGAAGTTTCGATTGCTTCCTGGTATTTTTTGAAAGATATCTTTGGGGGGTGGACCTGATCTGTCCAGGGTGTGGGTATGCTATAGTGCGATCGTTGGTTGATGTTTGTTTGGTTCCTCCATACAACTCCCCAATGCTACCGAACTTTGTGGGCAAAAAAGGCCCACAAGCATATACTCAGAGGGTTTGATCATGAGCAACAAGTTACGACAAGAAGAGCTCCAACTATTCACCAACAAACATCCGTTCCGTCAATGGAAGACCTGGAAGATCCCACAGACAGACTGGACGATCACGGGTTACTCTCGTTCCAACGACAAGACATTTTTCCACATCCCGCAGCTCAATTGTTGTATTGACGCCGCGTTGTGTGAAGGTCGACAGCCCGAACACGTCTTACTTACACATACACACAGTGATCATTCGGCTGATATTGAGTATCTCGCAAGTCGCGACGGTGGGGCTTCGATCTACACACCTGAACGCGCTGCTTCGTATGTGGATGCGTATATCCGAGCGAAGCGTGAGTTGAACCACAACGCTGTCTTTCGTCCGGAGCTGATGGATAGCATTCATATCCATGGTGTGAAGAGTGGGGATACTTTTTCGATCGGGAAGAAGAAAGAGATTGAGGTCGAGGTCTTTGAATGTATCCACAAGGTCCCGTGTGTAGGATTTGGTTTTTCACAACAGAAGACACGCCTCAAAGAAGAGTTCCAAGTCAAAAAGGATGAGCTTTTTGCACAAAACAAGCAAAAGGAATTTGGTCAGTGGATGGCGTCTCTTCATAAGGATGGTGTGGAGACCAAAGAGTCGTATACACAGCCTCTCTTGGCTGTTCTTGGGGATACACATGCAAATGTGTTTGATTCGACACCTTCGTTGTTCCGCTATCCAGTGATCATGACAGAGTGTACGTTTTTGGATGATCAGGAGCGCGAGCGTGCCGAACAAAATGGCCATACTTTGTGGAGCCAATTGCGCCCCATCGTGAAGGCACATCCCGAGACGTTGTTTATGTTGACACACTTTAGCTTGAGACACTCAGATCGTGAGGTCGTTGCGTTTTTTGCTCAGGAACGACAAGAACATGGACTCAACAATGTTATGGTGTGGGCACACGCTGAGAGTCTGCTCCCAGAGTTACACCAAGCCCATTCCAAGTGATAGCTTTTTGCTTGCCACTGACTGTCATGCAAGTCGCCGGAGGTGAGGGCAAGTTGCGATACTCTCTCTGGACGAGTTGCCACTCTCTCTGGGCGAGTTGCTACTCGCCCCTACAGCTGCCGCGCTCCGCTTGGCGTAGTGGGTTTGCCACCCACACCCGCCTGGGGTCGATGCCCCCAGACCCCACGATGCTTACGCATCGTCTGTGTTGCGCTCTTCGAGCGCGATGTAGAAAGCAAGAACCCTCTCAGACTGTCTTTGCTTCTATCGGGTAAATGGTCCCTCCTCTTGAAAGGCTTGAGAGGAGGGAAGAGCCGAAGGCTCAGGGTGGTGAGTTTGTTGAGGCGGATGATTGCAAGTGAAGACGCAAA
>MDTD01042536.1_pt1 | contig 101015 bp, 66 predicted proteins | sample 811221 | NCBI WGS metagenome assembly MDTD01 (sample SAMN05326646, study PRJNA326480) | marine metagenome | isolation source: seawater | place: Pacific Ocean: South West | collected 2011
CCGAGCAGTGCGCCATCGCCTTGAATGCCCATAAAGGCTCGGCAGGCACCGCCGCTCATGAATCCCATTTCATAGGCTAAAAGCAGGGTGTTTCTGCCGTCGTTAATTTCATTCATGCACCTTTTTATACCATTGACGCGCGTGTTTTCATATCCCAAGGCAAAAACGTGGCGGCCGTAAGCTTTGAGATCATCGATGCAATGATCATCCTCATCCAAGTCGTTCCAGGTATAAAATGCATCTGGCCGGTTCAGGTAAAGCTGTTTTCTAGGCTGTGTTTCTGGCGCTGAGAACCCATTTGAAACTGCGTTGAGCACACGAATTCCACGGCCCCCGCTCAGCAATGCCCCGTGGTGCCACAGCAAAGCGCGGGTGTCAGCGATGAGCGGGCGTTGTAAGTCGCCCGTAACGGATTGCCCCACCAGTAATTTTCGATAGGTATTATCGTCATCTTTAAATACGAGTCCTTTGAGCGGATTGTGTTGCCTAAAAGCGTATATACCAACGTTGGGGCCGCCCATTGGCACCGAGTATTCAGCATCGAGACCCAATGCAAAATATTGGTTTTGGTTTCCGCGCAGAAGTTGCTGAATGCGTGGTACGGCGGCGGCGCAAAAACTGTCATGGATATCATTGGGTTGTTGCACACAAATTTGCCAGTCTGCACAATTGCTTGTGTCCGTAAAAAATGCATCTCCGTCATCTTGGTTTGGTGTACATGTTCTCAAGTTCTCGGGGTCGAAATCATTGAAAGGAAAAGTAGCGCCGGGATGTTCCGGGCCATCATGAGGAAGTGCGAATAGTGTACGCCGCAGCCACTGGGAATCGACTTCAAAGGCGTTGTAATCCTCTTGCTTGTAATAATCTTCGGTTAACTGGGTGCCCGTGTGAGACACCAGGATGCGAGAGCTGGTGGTGGTGGGACCGTTCAATAAGGAAACAGCGTACCGATTAAATTCCGAATTAAAATGATCGGGCTCGTCTGACGCATTATCCACCAGCCGAACTTCAAAATTTCTAATAGTGTTTTCGTAAATATAGGCTTGTGTCATGGACACAGCGTCATCGAAGAGTGTGAATGCTTCGCCAAAATGACCGTAGCTCATCTCAAAAACAGAGCTGGCACTGTCCGCGTGAAATTCGAGGTCAAGATGACTGAGATATGCAGGAATGGTGAGCTGTGTATCTGTAGGTAAAGCATTGGCGAACCAGTTTTCAAGACTGTATTCTTGAAATTGTGATGTATCTACTGTGCTGTAAGGGCCATAAGTGATCCGGTAACCGTCGTGGGCGGTTAAAATGGTGGATTGTTCCAGTTGCCAGCTGTCGACGCCGTAATCTTCGTTGAAAAAACGGGGTCCATTTCTCAAAGTTCTTCTTCGCAACAGTTCATAAATACGCAAACCATTTTTTTCTGTTGCCACGTATAGATACCCACTCTCTGCCGCGACGCTAGTGGCACTGACGTCAAAGGTGTAACCAAGTTTCGGGCTGTTGACATCACTGACATCGATGGCGTGCAGTGCTGAATTGCCCATCAAATAAAAATAATTGCCATGGAGCAACCCACCTTTAAAAGGACTTCCGATGCTGTAGTTGCTGATTTTTGATACGTTGGAGATGGTGTTGGCACCATCAAGTTGAGCACAAACATTATTGATGCACTCTCCTTCGACACATACATCGTCATTCTCAGAATTACATGGGGCCCCAAGCGCCGAGCGCATTTCTAGGTTGGGGTTGGTGCAGAGATTGTTTTCGCACTGGGCATCTACTGATACACAATGGTTACCTCCCTGACAAAGATAGCCAAGTTGGCCAGCGTCATATCCATCTGGAATATCATGAAGATCGAGATTGCCATTTTTTTGGTACATGAACTGTTTCAGGTCATAGATCGATAAGCCATGACCACCTGACTCCACCACGTACAAGCTTGTTCCAGCGGCCTGCATGAAAAGAACGGCTGAGTTATCGACACAGCTGTCCTCGATGACTTGTAAAAGGGTTGCGTTTCGACCGTTGTTGTCCTCATTGATTTCAAAAATCCCCACACAATTGAAATCTTCCTCTGAAGCTTTACCAACGGTTGCAAAAAGATAATTACCCAACCGTGCAAAGGCGAACTGCTCCGTGATCGAGTTGGTTGTTGTGTCATTGCCCTGCGTGGTCCATAGATAGTCCACCGTTGTACCCGGAACGTCGCCATCGAGTGCGTTGGTCTGCAGCAGGCTGGTTTGCGCGGGAGCAATGCTCGTATCATCCACGTTGCTCGCAGCGTAGCGATGGAGAAGCAGTTGATCCCCCCATGGGATGAGCCCGTTGATATAGTTGAGGTTTTCTCCTTCTGAAACCAAAGGCTGCTCACTGATTAGATGCGGCCTGCCGGGATAAGTGCCTCCCCAAATCCCATCATAAGTGGGGTCGGTGGGGCTCAGAGAGAAGCTGGCCAAATGCGCTTGCCCCTCACAGCCACAGCGGTAGACACCCTCGGTATCATGAACGTTGTCGTAGGTATTACAAAGCCCGGTGGCACCGTCTTCTTGGCTTCTGTCATCGCCGTTGTTCGCATTCCCGGTGCATTGATTGGTGATGGCATAGAGTCGACTGCCGTCTTGTTGAAGCGCTACCACGGGTTGGCTTAACGCGATTCGGTTGGTGGTGATGGGGCGGCTGGGATCGGTAATGTCGATGCTCACCACGCTGCCGCTGGTTTTAGAGTATGGGGTCGCATGGAGGAAGCCATGGTTGGCGGTGACAAAACCAAATTGACTGTTGATGCTAATTTGTCCCCCAGTGGGCGCGCCCATTTCTGTCTCAGAAAAATCGGAAAGATAATAATGCTGTAGGTACCCATCTCCCGAGACCCAAAGTTCAATTTCACCGTCCTTTTCGTACAATTTCATGAGCTCAGGCTCGGACTCGCAAGCCGCTTTTAACGTGCGGGATATTTGGATTTGTCCTGCTGTCTCGTGGATTTCATAGGCTGTGATATTCGTTCGGTTGCCGACCAAAAGATAGGCGCTACCATCAACGATAATGGATTCAAAACGTGGCAGGGTTTGAACATCAAAACGGGTGTTTTCGAGGGATAAATTTTGTCGGTTTGGGGTGCTGTCCAGGGCAATGGTGGCGTTTGTTTCGCCCGGTGAAAGGGTGATTGCGTTGGATAATGTCAAGAGCGCTTGACTGTCGAGGATTTCAGCACGGGTAATGAATGCATTTTCGTTGCCCACCTGAATGGATTTGCCATTGAGGTGTCCATTTTCGATGAAATCGAGGAGGGTGAAGCCTTGGATGACCATGTTCCAGTTGATGGCATCGTACACAAGAGTGGAAATCGCGTTTTCATCGTTGGTGTTGAGCGCAGTATTTGGGAAAATTTCTTTCCATAGCAAGGTACCCATGGGGATTTCAATATCGTTGAGGAGTATTTGATGCACATCCTCCGATGCGGCCTCGTAGGGGCTCACCGTTCGAGAGGACATGGTTTGGAGGCTACCGTCCATGTGGTACAATGGGTGCGTTTCAGCTGTTTGACCGTCACTCAACTCCGACAAGGAGGGACCCATGGTCATCAAATTGAGGTGCCCATTAATTTCAATGCCGTACTCTCCCTCATTATCTTCCGGCAATAAAATATCAACCGTGCTTGCTTCAGAGACCATGGGGAAGATTTGTACCAGTCGATTGCCGATTTTAGCAATTTCGCCAAAAGAAACGATCAGGCCATCGTCAAACGCATTGGTGAATACCGATGTTTCAACTTGGGGTGTCAAGATTTCGGACTCCAATTGGGGTTGGGTAAAGTCACGGGCGGTCATTTTGATCGGCAGTGCTAAAAACTCCCACAGGGAATACTGACTGTTCGTCCCTTCTGGCGGAAGCTCGTAAGAGTAATAGACAAGGGTTTTATCCCCCACATGTTGCCAAGCCCCAATGGCTCGTCCTGTTTTCACCGTGGAGCGTATGGTCCATCTGCCATTTTTTTGTTCCCAATAAGAGAGGCTGCTTTCTTTCATATTAAAAACGGGAATATCGCCTTCATTAAGCCGAACACCAAGGGTCCCAGAAACCGCTGCGCTTCCATCATCTGCGATGTAGAAAAAGGCGGTGTCGTCAGGAAGGTCAAATGTTTCGTCTTTGATATACCGTGTTTCACCATCGTCAGAGAGACTCTGATTAAACTTGGTGAGTGTTCGGATGGGGGCGTTTTCGTTGGGGAGACCATGGAAAATGACCTCACCCTTGGAGCGGACGGGACCGCCCTTGGGGTCGGCACTGTGGACGTAAAGGCTCTCATTCCCGAAATTGATTTGAACCACATCGGGAAGTTTGCCAATTTTAGCCAAATGGTTGGCACTTTCATTTTCGGTGGCTTGATCCAATTCGTAAACACTCAGCCCGTTGTCTTCAGGCACGAAGACGTGTCCCGTGTTTGGATTTCGCCAAATGTTGGGCGCATTGCCACCGATTTGACTAATGAGTTTGGGGGCAAAGGCAGAGGGGACACCACTGGCTTCGGATGAGAATTCGCTTTTTAGTCCTGCGCGGTCTACGGCTTTAATGGCCACGTAGGTGCGGGTGCCTTCTGGGAGGCCAAAAAGAGTGAAGCTGGTATTTTGACCGGCAGACAGCGGGCTCTCACCATTGCTGGCGTTAAACCCGGTGTAATTGCCATCGGAGAGCGAACCCGAAAGGGTGCCGTAATGCACTTCGTAATAATCCACATCGTTGGAGGCACTGGGTGACCAAGAAAGGTGAAGACTGTCAATGGTTTCTTCAATTTCAAGCCCAGTGGGGCGCGAGGGTGGCGTGTTGTCTTCTTCAAAAATGATGAGCGTGTCTTCACTCATGTTCCCAGCGATGTCTTCAGTTCTGACTTGAATTACATTTCGAAAATCAGATTTCAGAATTCTCACGAACGTATTGGGGTCGGCCTGGCTGTTAATGAGGCAGCGGGCATTGTTGAGCGCGCATTCGCCATCGCCCAGTTCATCTTCACACGCGAGGTCCAAGCCTTGCATCTCAGCGTCGCATTGGGGTAAGCCGTTGAGCCGTAGATCTGGGTACAATGTCACCTCATCTGCGATTTGTTCACTCTGAACGATATAGCGCAAAAAGCTGTGATCATTGGTGGTGGAGTTGGCCAGTTTAACCTGAATGTATTTGGCATTGCCATAGGCGCTCTCGGTCGCGAAGGACCGGTCTGACGCAAAGGCCCGTAAGTCTTCCATGACGGGTTGGGCCGGTGCTGTTTCATCGAGATAAACGGGGATGCAGAAGGTATCTGTTTCGTTTCCGGCCAAATCTTTGGCTTGACCCAAGAGAAACAAGCATGGCGTCGCATTGTCACATTCTTCATTTTCAAGGTAATACGTTTTGCGTTCCACCAGAGATTCCCATTCTGCGGATTGCAAGAGCACGGCGATGTCGTCGGCATTACTGGTCATGTCGTTCACCGTCACTTCTTGAAATCGCATACTGGCCCAATCCGAATCGTAGCCTCGAGGAACCCATTTTTCAATGGTCTCGTCATTGGAGCGCCACCACAGATCGATGGTTCGTCCAGAGGTATACAGAGGGGGGTGCACGCCATTACAAGAAACATCGCTTTCGCCCATGACACCGGTGTGTGCAAAGACCTGTCCTTCGCCATGGTCGCCCCATGCCTCGAGCCGTCGCCCGGAAGGTCCGGTTTGGTCTAACACAACTTGAAACGTTTGCTGGGTACAGTTATCGGCTTGGTCGATGACATAAACAGCAAGATAGCGACTTTCTGTAGCATTGAATAAGAACTCCGAATCGCAGTTGGGATCGGCACTGACCACTTGATCACAGATGGTCCAAGAATTGCCTTCGGAGGTACCGAGTTGCCAGTCGGTGAATGGATTGGCGCGCACCGAATTGCATGAGCCCAGGGCCACGTTTGTGTCATTCATGCCATCGGTCACAACATAACGAAGTTCATCTGAACCGGTGAGTTCGTCGGTGGCAAGCGCTTGGATATTGATTTCCCCGCCCGCAAGATCGGTGGCATTGAAATACAAAATGTCGTTGGTGGCTGTTTGGGAGCCCGCGGTAATGCTCGAAAAAGAAGGTGCATCTCGATCGAGCGTCACCGAGGTTTCAAGGCTGGCGGTATTGCCTGCTGCGTCCGCCACGTAAATGGCGAGCGTTTTGGTTTCATCTGTTTCCGGATTGGGTAAAAGATAATCCATGATTAAAATGGTTTCGGGCGCGTCTGGCTGGGCTACGAGTGGTTCGGTGAAGTGTTCCCAATCCGTGGTACCAATGAGATCGGTGCTGGCGATTTTAAAGGAAACCAAGGGGGCCAATAGCGTGTTGTCTGATTGGATGGGGCCCTCAATTTGAATATCGATGTACGCAGCTGACGTGTGGTTTGTAATATCGCTGTCTGGATTTAAGGAGACCGAAAAAGATGGGGTTTCTTCGGTGTACAAGATTTGGATTTCGTGAACGGCGCTTAAATTGCCCGCCTCATCGGTGGCCTGTCCTTTAATGGTATACACGGTATTGCTGGTTTCAAGCGGCAGCGTGGTGGCCACATTGGCCGGAAGCGTTTCGGTCACTTCGCTGCAATTCTCACCTTGAGCGTCGCATTGTTGCAGTGTGAAGCCGGAGAAGCCACTGGTGCTGTCATCGGCTGAGAGCGAGAGGGTTGGGTTGGCATTGTTGGTGTAAAGAATGCCGTCTACTTCCCAGTCGCATGAGGTACAAGCCAAAACGGGGGAGGTGGGTGCTGTTTGATCCAAAACAATATTGCTTTGCCGATCGATAAAGTTGCCAGCGCTGTCAAAGATCCGAACGTAAACCGTTTTCTCACCGTCATCACCGGTCAAGTTGAAGGTTTCGGTTTCGTCGGTCAGCGGTAGGTTTCGTTCGTCTGGCGGCGATACCATTGAGGTGGAAACAAAATCTGATTGAGACACCCAAATCTTATGAGCGTCATCGCTCAGTTCGCTCAAGGTAATCGTGACATTGGGTTGATTGGTGGTGGTCGCTCCGGCGTTCAAGGTAAAGCTGCCCATTGGATCTGTATTGTCTGCGAGTTCAATGAGTCCGAGGTTGGTCGTTTCGCCGTTTGAAACCGATACCGATGGAAGCGATACTGTTTCTAACGCATCTGCAATGGCATCGAACTGCCAAGCGCCCGCACCGACCTCTTCGAAAACGAAAGCGCCGGCTTCATTGGCGCTGGTGGTGACGGTGGTTTCAGAATTGCTGAGCTGTAATGTCGCGGTTGCGGGCGAAGCGCCGTTGGCCATGATCAGGGTGCCTTGGACATTGCCCTTTTTCCAAATTACGTAAGGGTTCAAAGTCTTTTGGGCTGCGTTGCCCACACCGTCGGTCATTCGTAAGCTGAGCTCGACGGTTTCACGATGCAGTCCGGTGATCACAAGGCTCACAGGACCTGCATGAGAAACCGGTTCGTTCATCCCAACGGAGAGGCCCGATGCATGGGTCACTTGCCAGGAATAGGCTTCATTTACATTATCGGCATCCAAGGTAGCAGTAATTAAGTCTTCGATGAGTAGGGGATAAGTTTCGCCATCGACCGTACCAGAGATGGAGGGGGCAATGTTCAAGTCCACTTGTGCCACATCGATGGGCGTGAGATCTGCCACCGCATTTTGGATGTGCACCAATCCGATGTTGCCGGCGGCGTCTTTGGCCCAGACTTCGATGGTATGCGACTCACTGGCCTCGGTGATATCTTCGACTGCGAATGCAGGCCCATTGCTGGTGGGCAATACCGTGTAGCCCGCCTCGCTGTCCAAGACTTGAAAGTCTTCTGGGCAGAGGTTACCCGCTTCAAAGGTTTCTGGACAATCTCCAGTGGCATCGTTTTGGTTTTTGGTGAAGGTGTAACCGATGATGGGGCTGTGTCGATCGTAGAGCATGCCTTCAATGGTGGGCGTAAAAACACTGGACGTCCCTGGTGGCGGGCACTGCGTATCTGAGTAACGGGCACAATTGATGTTGAGGTTCTGGTCTTCGTTTAAATTCTCCACCGTAATACTGCTGGCGGTAGGGGGCGTACGATCCAACGTGATACTCAGTTGTGCTTTGCCACTTTCGTAACAGGACTCAAGGCCAACGGGGCAGACCTTTAATTGAACCAAGATGGCATGGGCACCATCCTCAATACTGTCACGGCCTTCTAGAAGGTCTACATTGATGGTGGTCTCTTGGTTGATGTTGGACGTGTCCACTGCCACGTAACCCGCTTCATCCACAAGGCCATTTTCATGAGCCCAAGCGCTTTGGCCTTGAATAAAGAGTGTGTACGGTAGGCCGTTGTCTTCACTTAAAAACAATTGGGACACTGAAAGTTTGACCGGTATTTGTGTGCGTCGCGTATAGGGGGCAGCACTGCCGTCCTCAGCAGCGAGGGTTTCGTAATCGATTTCAAAAATCTTCCCCAAGGTGGCCATCTTGAGGGTACCAACGTCGCAAACGGTGCCGTCACAGGGGTTCCAGTCCACCTCATCAACCGTGGTGAGGGCGGTACTGTTGGGTGACACCACAAACAATGCCGATGTGATGGGCAAGTAAGCGTCGCCACTGACTTTCACTTGGTAAACAGCCCCGGGAAGCACATTTTCAAAACTGAATGTGCCATCCGCACTGCCGGAAAGGCTTTGAGTTTGTGCACCAGCAGTGTCACTTTTAGGTTCCAAGCTCACCAAAAAAGAGTTGCCCGCTTCAGTGCCTTCTACGGCCACGGTGACCGTGCCCGTGTAGGCGTCTTGCCCTTTGGACAAGGGGGAGAGTTCGATTTGAATGCTGGCGTCGGGAAATACCCAAACCATTTTTTGGGTGCTTTCATAAAGGGCCAAGTTATTGGCTGGGCTGTCGAACTTTAGGATGTAAGGGGCTTCTGAGGGGGGGAGCGTGAGTGCAAAGGTTCCCGCAACACCCAGACCGTCATCCTCGAAGCCCCCTGGCAGCGAAGAGTCGCTGGTGCGTGTTGTGATTTGAATGGGCCCGTTTTCATCTTGCACAGGGTTTTCTGATTGATCCAATACGTCGATCACAACGGGTTGTTCATCAAAATTGTGATCTTTGAGAACAATCCGGCCCATGACCTGGCCGTCCAGCTGTAAGTGGGCGGGGGCATCGAGATCGTAGGGGTTGTTGGCTTGCACACACCCGGTGAGAAGGATGAGCGTTATAGCCGCAATAACCCGGGTCGGATGTGATCGTTTTTGCATGGGATTCTCCGCAATTTGACGTATTTACACTCCAAAAGGTTAGCACAGACCATAACTAATATGAGGGGTAATCCTGTGAAAATCCTCCGGGTTCGAGCCATCGTGCCCACACCACGGACGACCGAAGCAGCAAGCAATTGGAAAAGCGCATGAACAGAACGAATAGCCTATTAAAATTAGTGGTTTGTATGTTGTTGGCCGGCGGCGGAGCCTGCGAAAAACCGGCACCAGTGCCCCTAGATGGTGACGAACTGCCCGAACGTTGGGACAATCAGCTAAAAATTTCCGAAACTTGGCAACAAGAAAACGGCCACTGGAACTCTCCCAGCCTGCGAGCGGCAGATCCGGGTACCCGAGTGGGTTTGATGGTGTCCTTGGGGGGCAAATACAGTGGTCAAAGCCCCGTGGGTTTCGAGGCCCGAGGCTGGGCGACTTCCGGGGAGCATACCCCATGGCAGAAAGCGTCTTGGACGTGGATTGAGCATTCCCAAAGGGTGGGTTTGGTGGATTTTGAGCATCCCGTCTTCGATCCGCAAATTCGCATCGCCCAAAAGGATTTAAAATACATTCATGAGGTGACTTGGTCTTTGATTACACCCGCCAAACGACAATGGGACAAAAAGATTGATGGTCTCAGTGGCGCCCAGGTATCGCAGGCTCATCAAGGTTTAGATGGCGTTTTTCTTGCGGCTGGCGTGAATGCCCGGGAAGTGTGGAATGCAAGAAGCTCCGATGGTTGTGCTATTGATGGCACGCCCCGTTACCGAATGGCGGTTCATCACACGGCTGGTCAGCCTTCTGCCGACGGGGATTATGCTGCTAAAATCCGCTCCACCCAAGCATACCACATGGATACCCGTGGCTGGTGTGACGTGGGTTATCATTTTCTAGTGACCTACGATGGTTCGACCTGGGAAGGGCGACCGGTGGACTACAGAGGCGCCCACGTGGGTGATCAAAACTCTGGCAATATTGGTGTGAGTTTTGTGGGCTGCTTCGATGAGGACGATGACCCCAACGATCCGTATTGTATCTTAATGCCGCCCAACCAACCTTCTGAAACCATGATTAACGAGGGAGGGTTGCTTTTGGGGGTCATCGCCGATCATTTCGGCATTGAAGTGAATGCACAAAACGTCAAAGGGCATAAAGATCACAGCGGGGCATCTACGTCGTGCCCGGGGTCTTACTTGTACCCTAGGTTGGATGACTTGCGCGACATTGCCAATGGTGAAGACGTTCCTTCGGGGAACGATGATACCACCACTGACGAGCGTGGTGATGTAAAAGGGGTTGTTTGGGATTTGTCTTTGGCGGCGACTGCGGGTGATTCTGACAATGCGCGCATTACAAACGCCACGATCACATGTTCTTGTGGGGAGTCTGTGTCGGTGAGTGACAGCAATGCTTTCTGGTCTTTTTCATTGGCTCCTGGGACTTATACCTTTACGGCTTCTGCGCCTGGTTTTGACGAGGCTTCCGCATCGGTGACGGTGGTTGCGAACACAGAGGTGTGGAGTTCCTTCGGTCTGCAGCCAAGCAATGTCGGCACGAGTCAGCCCACCGATGCTGGACCAAACATACCAGACGATAACGATAACGATAACAATAGCGCCAGTGGCGGTGATAGCGGCGTCAATGACAATAATAATGACGACCAATACGATGAATTGGATGCAGGCGAGCCCACCGAGCCCAATACCAACCTCTCAACAAATGATGGAGGCGTTTCACCCAATGGAGCCGGTGACAACCAGGACTTTGTGGTGGACAATACGCCTTTGCCCAGTGCCGAAAACCAAGATGATTATGATTTGGTTTTGGTGCCTGCCAATGCCACCCCAGAATCAGGTTGTGGATGTGCATCCCAAAGCCCAACGGGCCGTACACCACAGATGCTGTTGCTGGGTTTCTTATTGCTGGTTTTTTATCGACGGAAGCTGAACTAAAAATTCGCTCAATTCTGGAACGGCGTCTACGTGTAAGTGGTGTCCTGCTTTTGCGAACGTGACAAAATCTTTTAAGCCCAATGCGTGCAATCGTGTTTGTACGATGGGTTCATCTTGGGCTGTCGGCACATAGCCATGCTCTCCTCGAACCACCCAGGCGCGACCTTTCAACCGCTCAAACAAGGCCAACCAAAATTCTTGTGGGAAGCGAAAGGGCGTTTTGCCCCGCAAATCTTTTTCAAAAGCAAAAGACCATGAGCCATCCTCATCTTGGTCACAATTGGCGGCGAACATGAGTGCTGCACCTTGAGCGGTTAAATGTGGATTGAGCTTTTGCATGCGGTTGATGGCCTCTGCTTGAGAGGCGGCGCGTTTAAAATCTTTTTTATGTCGGAGTCCGGCCAACACCTCGCCAAAACGGTCGACTTGTTGGTGGGGCTCTTCGGGAAGCCCGCCCAGCATATCCAAAAACACCACCTGAGGGGCCAAGGCGGGTCTGCTGGCCGCCACCAAGGCCGTCACATTACCGCCCATGGAGTGGCCGACCACAAGATCAAAGGGCGTTTGAGCCGATTGGAACTCTTCCAGGAGCATACTGATGTCTTTGGCATGTTCCCAATAATGCGTGGCGGCACCAGGTGGGAGGGGCCGGCTTTTCCCGTGGCCGCGTAAGTCGGGGGCAAACACTTCCCAGTTGTTCGGTAAATGAGATGCCAAATGCGCGAAGGAACGTCCCGAATCCAAAAAGCCATGCACGCACAGTACGCGTCTCGAAAGCGCGACGGTCGGGCCTTGCGTCGGCAATTGCCATACCGCCAATGGAAATTGGTTGGCGCCTTGATGAATTTGCAATTTGCAAGCGTGGAGAAGGGGGCCCCAGTTCAACTCAGGCTCCCGCAGCGCGTTCGGCCCTTAACTTGTTCATACGTCGTCGAATGACATTTCGCTTGAGTCGGCTGAGATAATCGACGAACAGTTTTCCGTCGAGGTGATCGCATTCGTGTTGAAGTGCCACTGCCTTCAGCCCATCGGCTTCCACGACGTGCTCTTGACCCTCGAGATCCATGTACTTCATGGTGACTTTGGCAGAGCGGGTCACCTCACCCAATTCACCAGGTACAGACAAACAGCCCTCTTCCCAACTGAGCGCACCCTCTTTGTGGGTGAATTCGGGGTTGATGAGCACCAGTGGTTTCTCTCCAGAAGGGCGTTCGTCAGCGCCCGCGTGAATGTCCACGATCACCATTCGTTTTCGAATGCCAACTTGAGGGGCGGCCAGGCCCACGCCATCGGCATCGTACATGGTTTCCAGCATGTCGGAGGCCAACTGCCGTAAATCATCGTCAATTTCGGTAACAGGCTGAGAAACCTCTAAAAGCCTGGGATCTGGCCAGATCAAAATATCTAGAATCGCCACGTGCTCACCTTTGAAGTAAAATGCATTTATAAACGTCTATACCCAAACAATGTGGCAAATTGATATGAATTTGCAACTGGTCACCTGGGGCATCCAATGGCAAACGAGAGCTCAGAAGTAAAAATAATCGCTAAAAAACAAGATGTTAAGCAACATCACGGCGCGATCAAAGGATGGAGGTGGTGGTACACCTTGCCCGTGTCTGTTTTGCTTCATGGTCTCATTTGGATATCCGCAGATCGGTTGAAGGGGCAGCCAGAGGCGGTCAAAGGCCCCATTCAGATGACTTTTCAGGTGGTGCAGACGCCCAAGCCGAAGCCCAAGCCGAAGCCCAAACCCACACCCAAGCCTGCATTAAAAAAGAAAGTCGTTAAAAAACAAAATCCTAAGCCCAAAGTCCGCCCCCAACAACCGCCAGTCAAGCCTGTGGTGGCCGAAGCAGAGGAGCCCACGCCTGCCCGAAAAGAGATCCAAGAGGTAGCGAAAAACCCCATTCGTAAAATTCGGGCTCGGGCGCGCAAAGGGGTTCGAGTGGCAAAATCATCAAAAGCTGGCAAGCGAAGAGCTATTCGCTCTCGGGTGAAGCGAAGCCGTGCCAGCAAAAAGCTTAGGGGGAGGGTGGCCCGACCCAAGCGCGATCCAGTGGGACGAGCAGATAAAGGCAAGGAGCCACATGAGCGTATTTGGTTGTGCGGCGCGGAAGGTCGCGAAAAAGTGCTGCCCATTCACCGAGAGCGGGACATGACCGAGTGGCTAAAGGTGGTTCCTACGGTGTTGGCACCTTTTTCCGCGCAGTCGGATATTATGGAATACCTTGAAGGGGTGACTCAGGTCCTTCAACGTCGACGCAAAGAAGTCAAAAGGATAGCACCTTTTGAGATGGCGTTACCCGGTGAGGTTTTGGTGCTCGATATTGAAGCGCCAGTGACCATGAAGGTGGCCCTGGGGTTTTTGGATGCGCGATGCTTGATCGGCTTTAGTTACACCCCGAAAAAATTATTTCCTTTTACGTTGCATCAAGTGCCCATGCGCTTCATGGATGAAAATGGAAACATGTTAAAAGTGGTGGCGGACGCCGTTTTTCACCGTGACGCGACGGTTGAATTAGTTCAACACAGCGGGGACCCACTTTTATTTGAAAGTGTTCAACTGAAAAACTCTGATGCCATTAAAACGAATATCGATGTTCACTACGCCATGGCGGGAGTGGTGAAAGATGTGGCAGGTTTCTTTGGGATTGAGCTATGGAAAAAGAAAAAGCGCACCCCGAAAAAAACGAAGCGCGCTCGCTTGACCGCCAATGCGGGAGGCAGCAAAAGCCGTTAGGGCCAAATGCCTCGACGCTGGTAGACGGTTTGAATGTTTTCTAATGCCAAAATATAACAAGCGGTTCGCATGTCCACTTTGAGCTCTTCGCATTTTTCGATGACACGGTCATAGGCTTTGCGCATCTTCGCTTCGAGTTTGGCGCGGACTTCATCTTTTTCCCAGGTTTCGGAACGCTTATTTTGTAGCCACTCGTAGTAACTGACCACCACGCCGCCCGAGTTTGCCAAAACATCGGGAATAATATCGATGCCGCGCTCCGCAATGACGCGTTCACCCTCTAAGTCGGTGGGGCCATTGGCTGCTTCCACCACCACTTTACAGTTGAGCTTTTCCGCTTCTTCGGCGCTGATTTGCAGCTCAAGCGCGGCCGGCACGAGGATATCACATTGCGTTGCGAAAAATTCTTCGCGACTGATCTCTTGGCCACCAGGGTAGCCCTTGAGAGAGCCCGTTTCTTTAACATGATCTCTCAACCGGTACGGGTTAAAGCCCTCGGGGTTGAAGTAATAACCCGTGTGATCGCCGGCGGCCAAAAGAATGACGCCTCGACGAGATATGATCGTGGCGGTATGTGAGCCCACATTACCAAATCCTTGCACGGCCAGAGTCATACCCGCCAAATCGAGTTTTTTCAGTTCAGCCCATTTTTCAATGCAAGTCACCACGCCACGGCCGGTGGCCTCGGTACGTCCACGTGAGCCGCCTACAGGAACACTTTTACCAGTGACGACACGTTTGACGCCTTGCTTATCCGCCACGATATTGCTGTAAGTGTCCATCATCCAATCCATGTGGTCTGAATTGGTACCCATATCTGGTGCTGGGATATCCCATTCGGGACCGATGTTTGTGCCCAGCGCGTGGGTGAACCTGCGGGTGATGCGCTCTTGATCTTCTTTAGAGTAATCCCGCGGATTAAATTTCACCCCACCTTTGGCGCCCCCGTAAGGAATATCTTGCAGCGCGGTTTTCCAAGTCATCCAGGCCGCCAGAGCTTTACACTCGTCGAGATAAACGCCTTCATGAAAACGAATACCACCTTTGTAAGGACCCAAAATGTTGTTGTGTTGGACACGATAACCCTTAAAAAGCTCCACTTTGCCGGAGGACAAGCGAACGGGAAAGTGAATGATCAGCTCGTTCTTTGGTTGGGATATGGCGGTCGCCACGGAGGGATCCAGGTTCATGGCATCTATGGCCTTATCCAACTGCGCCGCGGCAACCTCGAAGAGGTTGGTGGCACGTCCTTCGATTGGCTCGGCGTGACCCTCTAAAGAAGTGGGGTGAAACGTATCGGGATTCATTTTTTTGGCGTTCACAATCATGCTCCAAGCCCCTATTTGTGGGGCAAAAAAAACCGTTTCAAAAGCATTTGCAGTCCACCAAGGCTTGTCAACAACGCTTTCAAAACGGGCTTAACGCAAAACGTCATGGATGCAATCAGGGGGACCAAATCGAGAGACAAGCGTCAGGACTCTTGACAGGATGCATGGTGGCACGGTACCGCATAGGCCTAAAAACAATGACGAAATTCCGAAATTTAATACACAGGGAGTGATGATTGGCTACCCGAAAGAAGACGAAAAAAGAAGATGCCACAACCATGGCCGCGCGTCAGCGAGAGATTGCTGTAAGCGAGTTTTTCAGTAAAAACAGGCACTTACTTGGTTTCGACAACTTGTCAAAAGCACTGTTGACCACCGTTCGCGAGGCCGTGGACAATGCCCTGGACGCCTGTGAAGAGGCACATATTTTGCCCGAAATTCGGGTCACCATCGAAGAACTCAACGAAACCCGCTTCAAAGTGACGGTTGAAGACAATGGGCCGGGCATTTTAAAGGCCCAACTACCTAAAATATTTGCGAAATTACTGTATGGCTCCAAATTCCACCGCCTCAAGCAGAGCCGTGGGCAGCAAGGCATCGGTATTTCTGCCGCAGTCATGTATGGACAAATGACCACCGGCCAGCCCGCAGAAGTGATCTCAAAGATCAGCAAAGGAAAGCCTGCGCATCGGTTGAAATTGCAGATCGATACACAACGCAACCAGCCTAAAGTCATCGATGATGTGGTGGTGGACAACAAGCACTGGCGGGAAAAGGAATCGGGTACTGCGATCACCGTCACCCTAGAGGCCACTTACAAGGGCGGTAAGCACGGCGTGGCTGCTTATTTGCACCAAAGCGCTTTATCCAATCCACACACGATCTTCATTTTTAAAGACCCCAAAGGGAAAGTGCATAACTATCCACGGGTGATCGATGAGATGCCCAAAGAGCCCCGAGAAATTAAGCCGCACCCCCATGGGATCGAGTTGGGGACGCTGATGCACATGCTCGAGGCCGCAAGAGGCAAGACGGTTTCCGGGTTTTTGAAAGAGACCTTTTCGAGAGTGTCATCAAAAACCGCAGCCGATATTTGCAAGGCGGCAAAAATTAAAGGCGGTGCAACCGCTTCTAAGGCTGGGCGAATTGGCGCTGAATCGCTTTATAATTCCATTCAGGCCACCAAGTTGCTGGCGCCATCTACAGATTGTTTGTCACCCATCGGTGAGGAAGCATTGATCAAAGGACTGTATTGGTTATTTGTCGAGGCGCAAAAACATGAAGCCGAGGAGCGAAAACGCAAAAAGTCGCAACAGGATCTTTTTGAGGGTGGCGAGAAAAAAGAAAAAGAAGGCGAGGAAGAAGCGCCCGAGCCGGTGGTGGAAAAAGACGGTGAGAATGTTCAAATGGACTTACAACTTGCCGATGATCGCACGCTGTCTTCTGATCAAAAAGGTTATTTTGTTACGGCTGTGACACGATCGCCCAATGTTTATCGAGGCAATCCATTTCAGATCGAAGTGGGTTTGTTCTACGGCAAAGGGCTGGCAGCCGACGATCAAGCGCGGGTGTTTCGCTTTGCCAATCGGGTACCTTTGCAATACCAAGCTTCTGCTTGCGCCATGACCAAGGCGGTCACATCCACAAAATGGAAAACCTACGGGTTGAGTCAAAGCCGCGGCGCTTTGCCCATCGGCCCGGTGGTGATTATGGTTCATATGGCGTCTGCTTGGGTGCCTTATACTTCTGAGTCCAAAGAAGCCATTGCCAATTACGACGAGATTCTAAAGGAACTGCGGTTGGCGATTAACGAATGTGGGCGACGTCTTCAGAAGTTTTTGCGAAGAAAGCGCAAAGAGGCAGATGAAGAGAAAAAACGTTCTTACATCATCAAATACATGGATCCCATTGGCGATGCCTTGCAGGAGATTATCGGTTTTTCCGACACTGAGCGAGGCAAAACCGTAGATTCATTACGAGAAATCTTAGAAGAGTCCCGCGGGCATATGCCAGGCGGTCGATCGAATCCTTCTTCCTAAAATTTTGAGGAACTTTCATGGCTACAAAGAAAAAGAAAAGCAAAACGAAGGCGAAGGCAGCACCAAAGCCCAAAGCCAAACCTAAAGCGACCAAGAAGATCCAAAAGAAAAAAGCGGTGAAGAAGAAAACCGTGAAGAAAAAGACGATCACCAAATCTCGTGGTACGGATCAAAAAAAGCAAGACGACAATACCGTTAAGACCATCGAAAACACGGCCAAACGGATCCACGCGAAGATTAAAAAGCTGACGGCCCCAGAACTCAAAATGCCGGTTCGCTCTTTGCGCAATGTCTCTTACGATAAGCGTAAAGGTTTTTTTGAAATCGGCAAAAACATGAAAACCCGTTCCTTGTCAGTGAACACGGTAAAAACATTTGCGCAGACATTGAAAATGATGTCTTTGTCCAGAGAGTTGGTTTTAAGCAATGACTTCGCCACCAAGCGGGATGCTTATTACCAAAGTAAAAATTGGGGACAAGCTCGTTTTAAAGATCAGCCAGAATCCGATACTGTGATGGATGATATGGAGGCCATGTTTTCCATTGATGGCGTGACCCGAGAACAGCTGCGTTTCGTGCCTGATCAGCACGGTGGTGCTGTCGCTGGCGCACTCAAGGTGATCGATCGCGACATTGAATCCGGTGAACGTATCGAAATCGACTGCACCAAATTCGGTTCGGGAGCTTATTCCGTTCCGTCATGGGTGGAGCACCTCGAGTTTAAGACCAAAGCCAAATTTATTATGTGCATTGAAACCCAAGGTATGTTTCAACGATTGCAAAGCCACAAATACTGGTCCAAAGCCAACTGTATTTTGGTGAGCATGGGTGGGGTGCCAACACGTGCTTGTCGCCGGTTCGTTAGACGACTTTCAGAAAGTGCGAAAATTCCGGTCTACGCATTTACCGATTGCGATCCCTACGGAATTGGTAACATCTATCGAACCCTGAAGGTGGGGTCAGGTAATGCCGCGCATATCAATCAGTTCTTTTGTGTTCCACATGCCACCTACATGGGTTTGATGCCTCAAGACATTAAGGACTTTGGTTTGGAAAATGCGACGCATCCATTGGGTGATCAAGATGTGAAACGCGCCAAAGACGCACTTAAAAATGATCCTTTTTTCCAGGCTTACGCCCCGTGGCGTAAGGCAATTCAAATGATGATCAAAACCGGCGTGCGTGCTGAGCAACAGGCGTTAAGTCTGCATGGCCTTAATTTTGTTATGGAAGAATACCTTCCGGTAAAATTGAAAAACACTAAAAAGTTTCTACCTTAAGCGCGCTTTGATTTTATCCTGTCCTTAAGGCTATGGTGATGCATCCCTGTTCGTGGAGGATCGGATGCCGCACCGTGTTTTAGAGCTGTTGGAAGCCCACAAAACCCAACTCGTGACTGAGATTATAGAAGAGGTACGTCAATTTTCACCTCACTATGCTCAAGTGCCTACCGTCGAGTTACGGCGCAACGTCGTAATCTTACTTACCTTGCTTTTCGACGCAGCCCGCTCAAGTAACGAACGCCAACTCATGAACACCTTGGCTGAGATCTCTGAAAAAAGGGTCAAAGAAGATTTGGACATGGGAGGTTTCTTGAATGCCATACACGCGGTGTTCCCGGTGTTTAGCAAATTAGTACGAGAAAAGGGCGATCGTGAAAATGCGGCGTTGGGAGAAGCGTATCGAATCTTTGAAAATAAACTACATCAAATATCGTCGCGCATCGCCACGCTATATTCGAATACGATGCAAGAAAAGTTTACCCGTCAAAATCAAGAGCTCAAGGAACTCAACCGTCTGTTGCAAATGAAAAAAGACAATCTATCGCGGGCAGTGGAACAAAAAGACCGGGCTTTAACCTATGAGCGGGGGATTAACCAACGCGTCTTAGAAAGCATGCAGTCTGGTGTTTTCGTGGTCAGCAGTGATCTGAATGTTATTTATTTTTCTGACCGACTGGGCGAGATGCTCGATATCGACAGTCAGTCAGCGATTGGAAAAAACATTCAAGAAGTATTTAAAGATACTGGTGGTTTGGATATCCCGGCGATGGCCGCGGTGGTGTATCGCGATGGGAGACTGCCTTTGTCTTTGCTAGAGGTCACGACGTCAGCCAAAAAAAACAAAAAGTTTTATGTTCGCGCTGAAACCTACGCGGGTTACGATCAAGCTGTTGATGGTGTCGTACTCATTGTTGAAGACATCACCGAGAAGGAATTGCTGACATCGTCATTTAAGCGTTATGTCTCAGAAGAAAAGCTGGCTCAGATTCTAAAAGAGGGTGGCGTGAGTGCAGAGCAGAGAGAGCGCGCACAATGTACGATCCTTTTCGCCAAGGCTCGTGGTTATACAGCTGTAGCGGAGAAAATGAGCCTTGAGAGCCTGCACGAGCTGAGCAACGCATATTATGGTATCATGGGTGATGCTGTTGAAAAATCAGGTGGATTTATCGACAAGTTTATTGGCGATAAGGTGTTGGCCGTTTTTCAGAGTAACGATGATTCCCGGGGGGCAAAAGCGGCTTTGCAGGCGGCACTCCAGATTCATGAGCAGCTAGAGCGGCTTGAAACGCAAAAGGATGATTGGCCACCAATATCGGTCGGTATCGGTGTAAATACCGGCCAGGTGCTGATCGGCAATGTGGGCAGCGAAAGCAGATTGGATTTTACGGTTTTGGGAGATGTGGTGAATGTGGCCGATCGCCTACAAGCGTTGGCCCTGGGGGGAGAAACCCTGTGTGGAGATGAAACTGCTGCATTGGGCGAGCCAGATGTGAGATCCTTCATGCGATCCACCGAAGTCTTGGCTGGCCGCAGTGAACCGTCCCAGATTTTCCAGGTTGAACGTCGCCGAAAACCCCGTGCTTGAAGGAAATTATTGCGGCGCAGTACTTAAAGAAAGTAAAAATTTATTAATAACAGGGCCTTACGAGGCCCCCCTGGGACAACACACGCAAAGCCAAGTCTTCCAAAAGCCTGGATTTAGTCTGAAGCCGTGACACTTCCATGACAATCATTTGCATTTTCTTTGCTAGATTTTTTTCATGTTTTTAGATGACTTATGGCTATTTGAGGCGGCAAAAGAAGATGCACCCGAGACGACACCTGCGGGTGCGGTGGTGGTGGAAACTTGTCTGCGCCATTTGTCGTTGGGTTTTGGCCCACTGCCGGCCGGTTGGCAGTCGCCCTTGCTGACCTTTAGAGGACCGGCCGCCTATGAAAGACTCTTAAATATTTCAGCGGGTCTTTGCAGTCATTTACCCGGTGAAACCAATGTGTTCGGGCAAATAAAGAAGACCTTATTGGATGCGCAAGGTTCCAATAAGCAGCTCGCTCGTCTAAACGCCAAGCTTTTTGAAGACACCAAATTTATTCGTACACATTTTCTTCGTGGGGTGGGTTCTCACGTCTATGGCCAAGCGGTACAAGAGCTGCTGGCCGAGCAGGCTTCTCAGGCTCGAACGATTTTGGTTTTGGGCGCGGGTGACATGGCAAAAAATGTGGCGCCTTGTTTAAACGCTGAAGACATTTGGTTGTACAACCGCACACCGACTCGGAGCATAGAACTACAAAAAAGCTTATCGGATGCAGGCCAGCGGGCCCATGTGGTCACCGAGCAAAGTCAACTCGATGATTTGCTGTCGTCCGTTGATGTTGTGGTGATTGGCTTACCCCCTTTGCAGCAAGAAGAGTCACATTTTCTCTCTTGTATCAGCCAACGATCTTCTAAAAGACCAGATGCCCTCGTCATTCACCTTGGTCGTCGCGGCGAGGACAAAGGCCCTTGGAAGGGTTATGCCCCCTACTTTTCTTTAGACGATGTCTTCGAATACGGTTCCAGTCAAACCTTGCACCTCAAAAACCAACTGACCGCGGCCACCGAGGCGTGCAGTACGCGCTCTGCATTGCGCGCTTTGGGTGAAGGGACATTTACTGCACATGGTTGGGAAGACATGCATATCGTGGCTAAAACACCCGCTTGGTGTTCTGCTGCTTAAGAGCATCACCATGGCCCCAAGACTATTCAAAATCGGGACGAGAACATCGCTTTTGGCGTGGCGCCAAAGTGAAATGATGCGTGATTTAATTCAAAAACATCACCCTACGGCCCAAGTGGCATTACACGGTATTCAAACGCGTGGCGATCAAATCCAAGATCGGCCTTTAACTGAATTAGAGGGCAAAGACTTTTTTGTGGCGGAACTTGATAAAGCTTTGATCGCGGGTGAAACGGATTTGACCGTACATTCGTTGAAAGATCTGAGTACTGAACGGCCCGCAGAGCTTTATTTAGCAGCGATTCCGCCTCGCTATACACCTCACGATGTCTTAATCTTCGCGCCTGATATTTTTTCTGATGGCAGACTGCCCAGTCGCCTTGTCATTGGCACCGGTTCACCTCGACGCAAGTCATGTATCGAACATCATCTTCCCGATCTCTTACCTCAGGCTGGTGAGAAACCTCAAGTGTCCTGCACGCCCATTCGAGGGAATGTAGAAACCCGTCTAAAGCGATTGTATGAGCCCTCAGAGCGCTTTCCAAGAGTTGATGGTGTTGTTTTGGCTTTGGCCGGTTTGGAGCGTTTGTGGGCCCATCCTAAAACCCGGGCAATCTTAGGTCCCCTACTGCAGAGTACGCACATGATGGTGTTGCCTTTGCCTTTGTTTCCCACGGCGCCAGGGCAAGCGGCCTTGGCCATTGAGTGTCGCAGTGATGATGAAGAGACAAAAGCACTGTTAAAGGCGTTACATTGCAACACCACTGCTCAAGCGGTGGGAAGAGAACGTGCCCTTTTAAGCGCCATGGGGGGCGGTTGCCATTTGCCTTTGGGGGCCACCTCGTTTTCTGATGAACGGTTCAATGAATTCATGTGGTCATCCGTGCCGGACGAACAAAACCAAGTGGTCAGCCAGGTAACGTGGCAGCCGGCCAAAGCGCTTCCTCCGTTACCGGTAAAACTGCGTGCGGTGGATGGTGTTTTGGCTAAATCTAAAGTGCAAACAGACGCACCGGTTTTATCCGGTGGCATACCATCAGATGCCTGTGTGTTTGTGAGTCACCAGCGTGCGTTGCCCGATTCATTATTGAGAGATCCCCAACACCGCCGTTTTTGGGTACCGGGTGTGGGCACTTGGAGAAAATTAGCGGCAAAAGGTTTGTTGGTCTCGGGTTGTACCGATAATTTGGGATGGCGACGAATGGGGGATTTGACGGAAAACAGTCTTTTGGACTTACCGCAGGCCGCCCAATGGCATGTGTTGACCCACGAGCAAGCACTGGGCTGGAGCAAATCCGGCGCAACGGTACATTTCACGTACGCCTTTGAAAAACAAAACGATTTAGAATTCAAAAAGCAGCTGGAAAACGCCACCCATGTATTTTGGGGGAGCGCATCGCAATTTTTTAAATATCACGAAGCTTGCCCTAGGGAGGCCCATCACGCCTGCGGACCCGGCAAAACCGCAGACCGCCTTGCCGAGGTGGGGTTGGAACACTATACCGTTTTTCCCTCGAGAGCCCAGTGGCAGACGTGGGTTAGTGAAAGACAAAAAAATTGATGCATCAAGGAGAGCGAGGATGACCTCACAGACAGAACAGTTATGGGCGCGTGCGAAAAAAGTATCCCCGGGCGGTGTGCACTCACCGGTTCGTGCCTTCAAAGGCGTGGGTGGGGTTCCTTCATTCATCAAGTCTGCGCAAGGTCCCTATTTGTTTGATGAAGAGGGGAACCGATTGGTGGATTTTTGTATGTCATGGGGCCCCTTGTTGTTGGGACATCAACCTCCAACGGTGAAGGCCGCAGTGGCAGAGGCGCTCGATCGCGGCTGGACCTTTGGGACGTGCGAGTCCTACTCTTTGGAGTTGGCGGAGCTCATCACTCAAAACATCCCTTGGGTTGAAAAAATTCGTTTTGTGAATTCGGGTACCGAAGCGGTGATGTCTGCGTTACGTGTGGCCCGTGCCGCCACCGGCCGAAATAAAATTTTAAAGTTCACGGGTTGTTATCACGGACACGTGGACAGTATGTTGGTGAAGGCCGGTTCCGGGCTTGCCGATATGCCGAGCCCTGACAGTGCCGGTGTTTCACCATCCGTTGCAGGCGATACGTTGGTGTGTCCACTCGATGACGAAGCCGCACTACAAACCGTTTTTGATTGTCACGGCGATGATATTGCAGCAGTCATTTTAGAACCTATTCCTGCCAATAACGGGTTATTACCTCAGCGAAAGGATTGGCTGAAAAATTTAGAAGCTCTGACTCGAAAAAATAATTCCTTACTCATTTTCGATGAAGTCATCAGCGGTTTTCGCATGGCATTCGGAGGGATGGCTGAACGATTGGGGATCGCACCGGATATGGTCACTTACGGTAAGGTGATTGGTGGTGGTTTTCCTGTGGGGGGTTACGGTGGTAAGGCCGAACTCATGGATTGGGTGGCGCCGACGGGGCCGGTATACCAAGCAGGAACATTGAGTGCGAATCCCGTGGCCATGGTAGCGGGCTTGGAAACTTTGCGTTTGCTCAAAGATGAGGCGCCCTACGCCGCATTAGAGCAAAAAGGTGTCGAGCTGGAGAACATGCTCAAGGAAATTTGTCAGCAACAGGGCCGTGAAGACATTCAGCTCCAACGCGAAGGCTCCTTATTTTGGAGTGTGATTCATGGGCAAGGTAACAGCCCCAAAATGGTGCGAAATCCCGATGATATTCCAGCTGTTCATGCTGAGTCGTATAAAGATTTGTACCACCGCATTCGCCATCATGGCGTTTATTTAGCACCCAGCGCCTATGAGGTGGGCTTTTTGTCAACCGTTCACGAGCCGGAACATTTACAAATGCTCGCCACTGCTTTGGCCTCTTCACTTCAAGAAATATCAGCAGGTGCTTAAGTGACCGGAAAAACCCCTGGCGTACGTGGCCCCTCGGGTTTTGGGCTTTTTACCATGGTACAAATCATGTGTTTGCTCTTGGTCTCTGTGTTGGGCCTATGGTGGGGGCTTTTGTTGTCCCGCCAGCACGGGCACCTAAAGAAACTCAACGCGATGGTGGACGAACCTGTGGACCTCGGTTCGTTGGGCTCTAATTTCGAAAGTATGGTGTTTTGGGAGGGTGGCTTTTTTGTTCTGGTGGTAGCCCTGACTTTGATCATGTCTGGGATTCTGTATTGGCGCGATGTGAAACGTATCAAAACCCTCGAAATCTTTTTCGCCTCCATGACGCACGAGCTCAAAACGCCTTTGGCGAGCATTCGGCTACAGACCGAAGCCATTCAAGAGTCTATTTCGCCTGGCCACAAAGGCCAGAAGTGGGTAGACCGTTTGTTGCAGGACGTCAGTCGTTTGGAGCATCAAGTGGGAAACACGCTGGAGTTGGCGCGGTTAACCGGTGGCGGAGAGCTGTTTTTGGAAACCATCGATCTTCAATACGCTTTCGATGATTTAACCCGGTTGTGGTTGCCCAACTTTGAAAATCAACTGGCCTTCGATGTGAAAGACGTGTTTGGTGAAGTCAAGGCTGACCGTCACGCGCTGGTGATGATTTTAAATAACATTATTGCGAATGCCATTAAGCACAGCGGGCAAAGTCCGGTGACCCTTCAAATTACATCCGAACACTATTCGGGAGAGACAGTTTTAAAACTGAAAGACAACGGAAACGGCTGTAGCAACGAAAAGTTAACGCAGGTAACCCAGCTTTTTGAGCGTACAGGTGACGCGGCTGGGACTGGCGTCGGGCTTTATTTGGTTCATTCTCTAATGACTAAAATGGACGGTGTCGTTACATTGGACGCCGCAAACGGTTTTGAGGTTGCGTTGCGATTTCAAACCAGCGATGGGGACCATTGATATGACCCATCGCATTCTCATGGTGGAAGATGAAATCAATCTGCAGCAAACCTTATCCGAGCGACTGATTGACGCGGGATTTGTTGTGGCAGTGGCCGGCTGCGTTCACGATGCGAAACACCTCATAGATAAACATCCTTTTCATTTGGCAATTTTAGACGTGGGACTGCCCGATGGATCTGGTTTTGATGTGGCCCGAACGATTCGTGAAAAACATTTGGATATGGCCATCGTTTTTTTGACTGCCTTCGGGGCACCTGAGCAAAGAGTTCTTGGTTTAGAGCTGGGGGCTGAAGATTACATTGTTAAGCCGTTCCATTTTCGTGAATTATTGTTGCGGATTCAAAATGCGTTGAAGCGAACAGCATACCAACCCAAGGCCGAGGACCTGGTGGAGCAAAATCTGACCATTGGTGAGGTTAAAGTGGACTTGAGTGCGTTTACTGTCGAGCGCGATGGAGACACGGAGACCTTGTCAGCAAAAGAGGCCGCTTTGTTGCGCTTGTTGTACCGAAAGCGGGGACAGGCCGTTAGCCGAGAAGAAATTATGGAGCGGGTGTGGGCTGATGATGGCCAAATTACCACCCGAACCGTGGACAACTTTATCTCTAATTTACGCAAGCGGTTTGGTGACCAAAACCGCGAAGAACAAATTTTTCAAAACATTCGGGGGGTCGGGTACCGACTCAATCTTCCGCAGGAATAGGAACGCTTATGTCAAACCAACGTTTCAGTGATGCATTACAAAAGAAAAACGACGGCAGGCCTCCGGTGTGGTTCATGCGCCAAGCGGGGCGCTATCATCCCCATTACCAAGCGCTGCGCAAGGCTCACTCTTTTATGGACCTGTGTAAAAAACCTGAGATTGCGGCCGAAGCGGCCATGGGACCCATTGAGGCTTACGATTTCGATGCGGCCATTTTGTTTTCGGATCTGCTCTTTCCTTTAGAGGCCATGGGTATGGATTTGTATTACAAACCAGGTCCGCGTTTTACGTGGCTGTGTGAAGACGTAGCCAGTATGGCCAAGCTCGAAGGCGGTGCCGAACGCGCACAGCATATGTCATTTCAGGCCGACGCCGTGGCGCAAACCCGTGCACGCTTGCCAGATGACAAAAGCCTCATCGGTTTTGTGGGCGGCCCAGCTACTTTATTTTGCTACGCTGTCGCCGGTCATTTCAAAGAGAAGAAAGAGGCCAGCCTCGTGGCCATGGCCGACGGTCGTTACGATGCCTTCGCCGACAAAGTGATATCGCTTTTGGTGGAAAATATTGTGTTACAAGCCAACGCCGGCGCGGGGGCCATGGCTATTTTAGATACATCCGCAGGCCTTTTTGGATTAGATGTGTTTAGGGAAAAATTGTTACCCGGTTTAGACCAAATTATGAAGATGACCAAAGAGCGTTTGGGCGCGGATTATCCTATCGTCTATTACGCTAAAGAAGTGGGGCCCGAGTATTGGTCGGCCTTAGCTAATACACCGGTGGATTGTATCGGCGTGGATTGGCATCACGACTTGGCCGAGGTGCTCAACAACTTTGGCGATCGTTTTGCCATTCAGGGCAACATGGATCCCCATTGGCTGTGTTTGCCACAAGAAGAGTTCGCACCTTTGCTCGAAGGTTATTTTGAAAATATTTTAAAGTTGCCCGCCGAAAAACGACGCGGCTGGGTGAGCGGTTTGGGTCATGGCATGGTGCCTCAAGCCAAACCTGAAAATGTGGATTTGTTTTTGAAGCGCTTTAAGGAATTGTTTTAACCATGACGTCTTCTGTGGCCCTCTACCGAAAATACGGCGTGTCCGCTCCTCGGCTGAATTGTTTTCCGCCGGCACGGGATTGGTCACAGCGCGGTTTTAAAGAAGGAAACAGGCCCAAGATTTCTTTAGCGGAACATGATTATGCTCTGTATGTGCACTTGCCCTTTTGCGAGAGTCGTTGTGGCTTTTGTGCTTGTAATATTTCGGTGGCACGGGACGAGCGTTATTTTGGGGAGTATGAACGGGCGCTTTTGCAAGAATTTGAAAACAAATTGGATGCGTGGGCATTAGGCCAAGGTCGCCTCACCCAACTGGTGATTGGTGGTGGTACGCCTACTCTTTATGCGCCCGATGCGTTGGCGAGTTTAAGCAAGCATTTTACCACCAAGGTCAATGCCGCTTCTGAAGTGGAACAATGGATTGAAATCGAGCCGCGGGTAACGACAGCGGCGCATTTTGAAGTCTTAGGTGCAGCTGGTTTTCGGCACGGTATTTTTGGCATTGAAACCTATGAAGACAAGGTCCAGACCACTATCAAAAAGAAAGTCTCCCAGCATTTGATGAATGAACAGTTGCGGCACGCTAAAGCCAATGGTTTTGAAACCTTGCTCGCCAATATTTTAATCGGCTTACCTCATCAAACCGCTACAGGTCTTCAAGACACTTTAGATGTGCTCTTACAACAAGAGATGAATGCTATTGCTTTGTATCCTTATATGCATGTGCCCTGGGTGCGTCCCGAAAAAAGAGATTTTGACGAGGGGGATATCTTATCTGAAGAAGCGAAAGCAGATCTTTTTGCCAGTGCGAGTGAATTTTTGTTGCGGCAAGGTTTTGTGGATCTGGGGCAAGGCAGTTTCTATCACCAAGACCATCCTTTTGTGACTTTGTTTGCCGAAAACAAACTCAAACGCAACTATATGGGATTGGGGCCGAAAGCGGCAGAGCGCGTGGTGGGCTTAGGCGTTTCGGCCATCAGTGTGTTGGGCGATACATTGGGGCAAGCGCCCAAAGAATTGGGGCGGTATTTACAGTGGGCAGCCAAGCCCGAGATACCCTTTGCCCGTTGGACAAAGCCCAATGCCAAACAGAATGCCATTGCAAAACTCATTCGGCAAATATGGGAAGAGGGCACCTTTCATCTCGAGCCCATCGCATGGTCACCTTCCGAAAAAGAAATCCTGACGCGTGGTATGGCCTCGTTGCGTCAAGATGGTTTGTTGGAGTCCCAAGATACCCAACACCGTATCACGCCTTTAGGCCGTCAGTTCATGCATCAAATCGTGTCACTTTTTTATTTTCCCACTTTGAATATCATTCAGGAATAGGGTGAAGTTATGTCGGTGGAAGCACAAGACAATCAAAAGATCGGTGTCATTTTGGGCAATGTGGGGTCGCCCGAAGCGCCTGATACCGAATCGGTGCGAGTCTACCTGAAGCAATTTCTAATGGACCCATTTATTATTGATTTACCCTGGCCGTTGCGGGCCTTTTTGGTCTACGGCATTATTTTGCCACGGCGTCCGGCAAAGTCCGCAGAAGCTTACCAAAAAATATGGACCGATAAAGGTTCGCCGCTTATCGTTTACACCGAAGAATTGGTGCAGGGTGTACAGGAAAAGTTGGGCGAAGGTTATGCCGTGAAAATGGCCATGGGTGTGGGTAATCCCAGTATTCCCGACGTGATGCATGAGCTTGCGGGTCAGGGCATTCAACGAATTATTTTGGCGCCGCTCTTTCCGCAATACGCCAATGCCACCACGGGGGGCGTCACCCATGTGGCACGTAAAATTCAAAAGCAGATCCCGGGTTTGCAGGTGGATATTTGGTCAGCGTTTTATAAGGAGCCAGATTATGTCCGGCTGTGGACCGACTTAATCAAAAAGCATTTGGCGGATTACAAGGCCGACGCCTTACTCATGTCTTATCATGGCTTGCCGCAAAAACAGGTCATCAAAGCAAATCCGGGCTGTGCGGATTGTGTGGGTACCGATACTTGTCACCGCAAATACGAAGACAGTAATTGTTATCGCGCTCAGTGTTATGCAACCACCGAGCTCATCAAAGCCGAAGGTGGTTTTCAACTACCGATTCATTCATCGTTTCAATCACGATTAGGTCGTGCTGCGTGGGCCAAGCCCTATACTGACGAAGTGTTGCCCAAACTTTACGAAGATGGCGTACGCCATTTGGCCATTGCTTGTCCTGCTTTTGTGACCGATTGCCTCGAGACCTTAGAAGAAGTGGAAATGGGGTTGGGCGGTGATTGGTTGGCGCAAGAGGGTACGACTTTTAAGATGATTCCATCGCTCAATGCAGAAGAAGCGTGGGCGTCGTTGATTTCACGGTGGGTGCAGGACGAAGCTTTACAGGCCTAAAGTTTTTCGATTTGTAGGGTTCCTTGAGGGCTGACAGAAAAAACAACCAACGTGACTTGACCCAGCGACGGATCCATTCTTTATTTTAGAAGAGAGTGTTTAAGGCCCACAGGAGGGGCGATACCATGCAAAAAGTTGCTTTCGCTTTTTTTATGACAGTGTTGATGGCTGGATGCACGCCCCCAAAGCCCAAATCCAATGCGGGTACGCCGGGGCCGGTAACGGGCGAGTGTAAGGTGGGAGACACCATTGGCTTCATCATTAATGGCACCCCAGCGCCCGGAAAAGGTTGTCGAGATGATGGCGAACGCGCTCAACAGTATATTTTTCAACAGTTCGAAATTGTCGATAATGGTACGCCTCAAAAAGGATTGAAGAGACTTCAGCCGGATCCAGCTGAAGTAGAAGTGCGAGCGAATAATTTGGTCGCTTTGCCATCGGGGACGGGTTGCGCCATAGAGGGGGATTGGCGCATTTATCTCAAACCTCCTGTGGAAAACGGGGAGGAAATAAAAATGTTTCTCACCTATAATTTTAAAACCAGATTCGTGAATGGCAGATTGACGGGCACGGGCTCTACCGTACTTGAAGTTTTCGATTTGGAGGAAACCAACCTCATGGAGCCATCCTGCAAAGAGCCCTTTGAGTTGGTGGACAACGTGCCGGCTGATTTCAATGGGCCGTCTCCGGCCGTTCCGAGTCCGTCATCACCGCCCGCTGGGGGACCGCCTCCTGGTTCCGGTTTTGGCGGTTGAAGGTTAGGGCCGCTCGTTCATGGGAAGCGCGATCTCACGGAGGTCAAAGCGACTTCACAGAAAACAGGACTTACGTAGCATATAAGTACCTAATAAATAAAGTCTTATGAGTTTCCTGTACAGGCTGGATTAAAACGGTTCCTCAACTGGCCAAAACACCCCGGTTTTCGATACTAATAGAGTCCTATTTTGGTCTTTTGGAGGATCTATGCCCATCAAGAATAATCCCAGCACGGTTGCACGCGCCATTCAGCAGGCGTTGGCCGACAAACATTTATCTGGCGCCGAGGCTGATCAGCTTTTGGAGACGGTCAAAAAAGAGGGAGTTACGCCTGCCGAAGTGAACCAAGTGGTGGAGAGTTTGACTGCGGCGCTTCGCAATGACGGGCTGGATTTTTCGTCTCAAAGCCAAGAAGAAGTGTTGAATAAACTGATCGGCAACCTCAAAGATGAACAGCCCCATTCAGGTCTGCCGAACACTGGCAGCCTCAGTGTGATGGGTATGCTCACCAACCGAGCGAACCTCGATCACAAAGATTTCCCAGTAAAAACCTACGCGGGGGAAAGCATTGGTATCGCTGATAATGGTGAGCTTCGTGTGGGCGATAAGCAGCCACTCACCGATTTGAAAGGCCCCACCGATTCATTGATGAAAGGTCTTTGGGCATTAAACCGTCCAGGGCAGGTGCCTGCTTCGGATGCCGGTAAAGCGGCATTGGCCGACCAGTTGGTCTCGGGCATTGCCGATGCCAGCCGAACGACTGAAAAAGAAGGCAAATACCGAAGAGGGCAGAGTATCGCTGCCTCTTTGGGTGCTTTGACCCAAATGAATGTGAAACTATCAGAAAAACAGATCAAAAACCTGGTCGACTCCAAAGCTTTTATGCACACACCTTTGCAGGAAGGTTTACTCCACCGCTTATTAGAGAAGCAAGAGAACCTCAGTCCGGAAGCCAAAGCGGCCAAAGAGGCTTTGAAGCCTGACGAGGATAGAACAGCCGTTCTCGCTGTCTATGACAAGGCGGTCAAACACGAACACCGACTCAGCTTTAAAGACGTCAAAGGTGAGACGAACGAAACCTATTTGGGCGCTTTGACGTTTGCCAAAAACAAAGCGGCGGTAGAGAACATCGATAAGGGTTTTCTGAAGTGGGATCAGTTAGAATCTGGTTACGACAAGCCGTTCACCGCCACTGAAAACGAAGCGATGAAGGCCCGATTAGAGTCTTATGTGGATAACGCCTCCGCTCAAAAGTTCACCTTTGGTTCTTTTGCTTCAAAAGCAGAGCGGAATGTGGCGACCCTCACCAGCGAAAAGGCAGTCGAAGACGCCATGCCAGGGCTTCAGGGTGACAACCCCAATCTCAACGGTTTCCCCTTAAGTGAGAAACAAAGCGAATATATCCAAAGTATTTTATCTAATGTCCAAGACAAAAAAGCGGTTGAAGAGCTGCGCAAATCATTGGCCACGGCCCATGCAGTTCTTGGGGGCGAGATGCCGCCTTCTTGGGGGGATGCCGCCAACCCTGAAAAGCCCATGAGCGAAGTGGCCTTTCGATTGTTCAAAGAAAAAGCCGATGGGTATCAGGACGCAGCGGACAGCAGCAAAACTGGCAAACTGGATTACCGGTCTTTCACCAAAGATTTACGTGAAGAAGTGGAGAGCATTCGTTCGCGGGCCGAGCCTCGATTATTAGAGTTGGGTGGCACCACACCCAAATGGAACGGCGTCGGACTAGACCAAGAGACTGCGGCCTATCTCAAAGATACCCTTCAGAAAAACACCCGGTCATTCATGACGGTGGAAAATTTAGATCGGGCTGTGGACGTATGGGCTAAGCACAATGGGGGTGAGATTAAAGGCGACGCCTCGGGTCGGTTCCGGGCCATGGTGGATTCTTACAAGACCAACTGGCCCGACCGTCAGGCATTCGATTTTAACAAATTGGAGCGCATGTCCTCCTTTGCTGTGCGCGGCGAACCCATGCCGAAGAGCATCGTGAACGGTCGAGAAGTCTCCTTCGCACATTTTATCACCGAGGTGGGCAAACAAGTTTCTGGTCGCATCAACAAGAGTGTGGTTCGCCGTGAATGGATGGCGGATCGTTGGGGTTATCGCGCCAGTCAAGCGGTAGAAGTTCTGGATGTGGTGGCGGAGAAAACGGCGCGTGGTGAAGGACCTGTGGCCGAACTACGGAAAAAGTTCCCCGGCCGTGATATCGAAGTACGTTACGCCGGGACCGATGGTGAACACGAGCAATTCACATATGTGGTGGATGGCTTTTGGGGAGATAAAGCCTTTCGTCAGGGCTCCGATGGCAAACTTTCGGAAATAGAGATGCCTCAAGAGGCTGCCATGTTTACGGGGAAAATATCTGAAGAAGGTGTCCTATCAATTCGAACGCCTGATCGAATCAACGTAAAAGACTACCCTTTGAACTCAACCTACGGCGTGGGTGATACCATTGACCTCCCTTATAGAGATCGTTCTGTGCGTGAACAGGTTGAAAAAGGGGAGGAGTTCATCACCCAGAACAAACTGGTCGAGGCAAAAATTCTAGGTTTTACCGGCGACGGGCGGTACCACGTGGAACTCACCAACCCCAAGGGTGAAATTGAGAAGAAAACGGTCACTTTGGCGGAGATTCGTAAGGCGAATAACCCACACTGGTTCTCCACGAAAGGGTCAAACTTCTCAGACGTGTCTATCAATGTGAAAACCGACGCTGACCTTAAAAAATTCCTTGATGAAGCCCAACCCATCATCGATCGCCATTTGCCCAAAGACGGTTCCTTGGTGGGTATTTCTGCGGCGGCCTTGGCCAAACGCCAGAAAGCCTGCATCAAAGAACTAATGACCTATACGGCGGACAGAGTGAAGTACCCCACCAAAAAAGAAACCGCGGGTATTGACGCTGAGTCCAAAAAATACCACGAGCTGGTGGACGGCTGGGGTCGCTTTGAGTTGGGCGAGTTGGCCAAAATCGAAAAAGGCGTATGCCGCCATCAATGTATTTTCGAGCACTTGTTGTTGCAGCGTGCGGGCATTGACTCTCGTTTGGCTTCGGGGGCAGCGAACACTTCTTCCAATAAGTTTCGCGGCTATCACATCTGGACCGAGGTAACTTTGGCCGATGGTGGGCGTTATTTATCTGACCAAACTTGGGATGACCCCACGATTCCTTTGTGGAGTGGTGCCTATTCGGTTGATAAACGTCGGGTGGAGATGTACAACCGCACGGCCCGTTACGACGGACAAATCGAACTATAAGCTCGATACGGTGACCATAAGGAATACAGCATGTCCCAACCCTGGATCGTACTAAAATTCGGCGGCACCAGTGTTTCCACCAAGGAAAACTGGGACAACATCGCGCAAATTATCGAAAAACGTCAAGCAGAGGGGAAGCGGGTATTTCTCGTCGCGTCCGCGCTGAGTGGCATATCCAATTTACTCGAATCTTTTTGCCAGGCGGGTGTTGCTTCTGATGGCGATGCCACTTTTGCAGCGGTGAAAGAACGTCATTTTCAATTGGCTGAATCCATGGGCCTCGATGGCGAACATGTTTTGGGCTTATTGTTGGCTGAGTTGCGACAGTTAATTACGGGGGTACATTTGGTGGGCGAAGTGAGCCCTCGTTCGGCGGCTCGTATTATGTCCGCCGGGGAGTTGATGTCCACCACTTTGGGCGCAGCCTACTTAAACTCAAAGAACACTGACGCCCAGTGGCTCGATGCGCGCCAAGTATTGAAATTATTGGTCAATGACGATTCAAATACCGCCAACCGGTATTTATCTGCCGCTTGTGATTATTCTTACGACGAAAAATTATTAGAGCAAGTTTCAAGTGTGCCAGGATGCGTGGTGACGCAAGGCTTTATTGCCACTGACGAGATGGGTGATACGGTTTTATTGGGCCGAGGAGGGTCCGACACTTCCGCCGCTTATTTTGCGGCCAAGTTAGGGGCTGCCAGATGCGAAATCTGGACCGATGTTCCAGGCATGTTCACCTCTAACCCTCGTGAAATCCCTTCCGCTCGTCTGTTGTTACAATTGGATTATGCCGAAGCCCAAGAAATTGCCACCATGGGCGCTAAGGTTTTACACCCACGATGTTTGCTGCCTTTACGGCAAGCCAAGATACCCATGCACGTGTGCTGTACCACGGCACCCGAAATGCAGGGCACGGTTGTCTCCGAAAAAAGTTTGGCAGCGGGTCCATCGGTAAAAGCCATATCGGTGAAGAACAATGTCCTTTTAGTGACCATGGACACAGTTGGCATGTGGCAGCAGGTGGGTTTTTTGGCCGATGTTTTTTCCATCTACAAAAAATACCATCTGTCCATCGATTTGGTTTCTACTTCCGAGACCAACGTGACGGTTTCTTTAGATTTGGCTGCGAATGCCGTTGACGCCCAAGCGCTGGAGCGTTTGCTGGCGGACCTGTCTCCCTTGTGTCAAGCCCGGGTCATTGAACCTTGCTCTGCAGTGAGTTTGGTGGGTCGAAAAATTAGAGGTATTTTACACCGGTTGGGGCCAGCGCTGGAGGTGTTTGAAGATCACAAAGTACACTTAGTATCTCAAGCGGCCAGCGACTTAAATCTGACTTTTGTGGTGGACGAGCAACATGCGCCTGCACTTACAAAGAAGCTGCATGCACTCTTGTTTCAAAGCAAAGGTCAAAGCCCAGTTTTAGGAAATACTTGGGAGCAGCTTTTTAAAAAACAGCCTGAAGCCTCTTTGTTGGGAGAGCGCTGGTGGGAACGCAATCAAAACCAATTGATCGATTTGGCGCAACGACAGACCCCTGCTTATGTGTATCACGTGCCCACACTTAAGGAGACAGCCTCACGTTTGGCATCACTCAAAAATATTGATCGCGTGTTTTACGCCATGAAGGCCAACAGCCATGCGGAAATCTTACGAGGCTTTGAAAAAGAAGGCTTGGGTTTTGAGTGTGTGAGTCCAGGAGAGCTGGACCGTATTTTTTCTTTGTTTCCCGATATTGATCCCAAAAGGGTTTTATTCACACCCAACTTCGCGCCCCGTGAAGATTATGAAAAAGCCATTGGTCTTGGGGTGCATGTTACCTTGGATAACTTGTTTCCTTTGCAGCATTGGCCCGAAGTGTTTGCACAGAAAGAAATATTTGTGAGGGTCGATCCAGGTACCGGACGTGGACACCATGAACACGTGAAAACCGCCGGGAAGCATGCGAAATTCGGTATTCCCTTGTTTGAGCTTTCAGAGCTCAAAGCGGCCATTGCCTCTTCGGGTGCTCATTTGGTAGGGCTCCATGCCCATCAGGGCAGTGGCATCCTGAATCCACAAAACTGGGTGGAGATTGCCGGCGTGCTGTTGGATGTGGCGCAAGAGTTCGATACCATTCGCTACCTTGATGTGGGTGGTGGGCTCGGCGTGGTGGAGAAACCCAGCCAATTACCTTTAGATTTGCAAGCCGTGGATGGCATTTTCGCTGAGATCAAGGCAGCCAATCCCAGTACTGAAATTTGGCTCGAGCCGGGTCGTTACTTGGTGGCCCAAGCGGGGGTGGTGATATCAAAGGTGACGCAAACCAAGGGCAAAGACGATGTGAAATACTTGGGTCTCGATGCGGGCATGCACACCCTGATTCGTCCATCATTGTATGGGGCTTATCACGAGATCAAAAATCTAACGCGGCTTCAAGAGGAGCCCAATGAGATTTACACCGTGGTCGGACCCATTTGTGAAAGCGGTGACACCTTGGGCTACGATCGGCATTTGCCGGCGAGCCACGAAGGCGATGTGTTTGTGATTGGTACGGCGGGGGCTTACGGACGTACCATGAGTTCCGATTACAACCTACGCGGGTTGCCGCCCGAGCACTTTATAGAAGAGGCATAAACCGCCATGTCCTCATTGCCCGTCTTGAATGATGTGGATTTACCGCAACTGTCCCCTTGGTCATTTTCAGACAAATTGAGTTCCGTTGGGATCAAACAGCTCATGGCCAAACCGGTCGAGATTTTACAGATCAACATCGGTAAAAAATGCAACCAAGCATGTCAGCATTGTCACGTAGAGGCCGGTCCGAATCGCACTGAAATGATGTCAGATCAAACTGTTTCGCGGGTGATGGAGCTCATGTCTAACAGTCCAGATTTACGCACATTGGATATCACGGGCGGGGCGCCGGAGTTGCACCCTCGATTTCGCGACTTGGTCAAGCATGCGCGCACTCTACAATTGAACGTGATCGATCGGTGTAACCTCACCGTTCTATTTGAAGAGGGCCAAGAAGATACTGCGCAGTTTTTGAGGGACCACGAGGTGGAGGTGGTGGCTTCTTTGCCATGTTATTCTTCGAAAAATGTAGACCAACAACGCGGTAAGGGCGTGTTCGGGACGAGTATTGAGGCCCTGCGTTTGTTGAATACTTTGGGCTACGGCGAAACGGGGGGATGCCTCAAACTGAATTTGGTTTATAACCCAGTGGGTGCGCATTTGCCTCCAGCACAAGGGCCTTTAGAGGCCGATTATAAGCAACGTTTGTGGGATGATTTCGGTATTGTTTTTAATACGCTTTTTACCATTACCAACATGCCCATTAAACGGTTTGCCCATCAATTAAACCGCGATGGACACTGGGATACATACATGAGCTTGCTCAATGATAATTTCAACCCAAGCACGGTTGATGGTTTGATGTGTACCCAACAAATCTCAGTGGGGTACGATGGGAATTTTTACGATTGTGATTTCAATCAGATGCTTGAGGTTCCCATTCGAGATCACAAAGAAAAAAACATTTGGCAGATCCAATCCCTTCAAGATTTAGAACAACGCCCCATTCAAGTGGCGGGTCATTGCTTGGGGTGTACTGCGGGGGCAGGCTCCAGCTGCGGTGGGGCCTTGGTTTAGAGGTTTATTCTTCCGGGCACTTCGGCGCACGTGCGGTCAGTTGGGGGTTGTCAAAACGACCCAAATATTTCCAGCCAGCTGAGCCAATTCGGAATCTGAATATATCCACCGGTTTGGGGTCGAGCTGCATCAGGTCGACGGTGGGGATGTTGATCCAGGTGTCCTCTTCCACTTTAAAGGCGCCCACGTCCGCACACTGAACGCCGTAACTGGAAGGACAGTCAAGTCCAGCGATGACGGCTTCAGGTTCATCACCAAGAAAGTACACGCCGTATTGATAACGCCAATACCTGTTTTCATTGATGTTGGTTCGATTGTTGTTGTTGTGATCTTCGTCGCCATCCAAAATGCCGTCATCATCCGTATCAGTATCGTTGGGATCGGTTTCATATCGATTCACTTCCCAGGAATCGGGCAGTCCATCGCCATCTGTATCGGGCTCATCAGCAGTATACAAAATGCGAACGCCAACGGGCCATTCGCCGTGCATCCAGCCGCCACCAGAGCAGGTTTGTTCCATCGGTTTGGCATCGAGCGAAAAAATGAGCTCTTCACAGTTAGACACGTCTCCTAAATCACTTTGGCCGATATAATCATTTCTACCGCCTCCGGTATAATTGGTTCGATCGATTTGAAATACATTTCCGTAACCTTCTTCTTCCTCGACACTGGGGAAGCCGGCACATGGTGGATCGGGGTTATTCGGTTGGCCACATTTATCCAGCATATAGGTCCATTCGGTGGGCTTGCCTGCCACATCCAGCTCTTCAAACCCAGCGTTTTTGACCAGTGGCCATTCGTAGTGACACTCTGTTCCGCAGCAATCTGGGGTGGCCACACATAAGGGGGGCTGTGTGCTCACTTCTGCCACACAACTTGCCGAGCAACCATCAGCATCGGTGGTGTTGCCGTCATCACATTCTTCGCCGGGATCGAGAATCCCATCACCGCATGCCTCTTCGGTACAATCTGCACGACAACCATCCCCGTTGACCGTGTTTCCATCGTCACATGCCTCGCCGTCATCTAGGGTGCCATTACCACAGGCTTCGGTGGTGCAATCATTTTTGCAATCATCATCATCTATGGTGTTGCCATCATCGCAAGCCTCACCCGGGTCGATGATGCCATCGCCACACCTTTCTTCGGTGCAATCGGGGCGACAACCGTCACCCGTGCTGCTGTTTCCATCGTCACATTCTTCACCAACATCTGGAACGGCATTGCCACATTCTTCTTCAGTGCAGTCAGCGCGACAACCATCGCCATTGGTATTGTTGCCGTCATCACAAAGCTCTCGTGGGTCGAGAATGCTGTCGCCACAGATTTCTTCGGTGCAGTCAGCGCGACAACCATCGCCACCTTCTGTATTACCATCGTCACAGATTTCTCCAGTATCAATGACCAAATCACCACAAGTGGGGAGCATACAATTGCTTCGGCATGCATCGGGTGTCACATTGCTGTTCTCAGCACCGTCATCACATTCTTCACCGTCCTCGGTATCGACAATGCTATCGCCACAATAGGGTGTTCTTTCTTTACATTGGCCGGTTTCTTCGTCGCACCCATGTTCGCAGTAAAGGGAATTGGCTCGGTAAAGACATTCTCCGTTCACACATTCCCCAATCATATCGTAATAAATAAGATTGTACTCATCGATACAGTAATTCTCGGGCGGGTCACCGCATGGGGCGCATTCCTGTTCTGCCACGCCATTGCCCCGCAGAATTACCGTGGGGGAATCATTGTTGGCATTGCTGTCAAAAGTAAGTTCGGTTTCAAAGGTACCTTCCGCGACTGGCGCGAAGGAGATGAGCACTTGCGCGCTTTGTTCACCTGGAATTTCGAGAACCGTATTAATCGGAAAAAACGGCATGTCTTCATCTTTGATATTGACCGCTTCCACTTCTAACGCGATCTGACCGGCATTGAGGACATCCATGGCACGCGTGGCCTGCGCGCCCAAGGGCACGTTTCCAAATTCGATTTCTAAGGGGCTGGCTGTGATCAGAGGTCTGCTTTGTCGCGCGTAGGTTTCGGTGTCGCAGGAACAACTGGGCAAGAGTGAAAGGCCGAGGCAGAAAGCCAGTAAAGTCGCGTTTTTCATAGAGAACTCCATGGGGATAGGGGAGAAGTTTAGCGCAATCACGTCACCCTTGCAAAGAAATGGGATTATGGATTGCCTTGTGAAAACAGCATGGTAAACGCATCATTGCTTTGGTGCTTCATTGTGAAGTGAAAAGGGAAGTCCGGTGAGAATCCGGCGCGGACCCGCCACCGTGAATCGGTCAAGCGTCATCATTAAGCCACTGGGAAACCGGGAAGGCGATGGCGATACAGGCCGTCAGTCGGGAGACCTGCCAAGGTATTGATTAACCGGGCTTCGGGGTGGCGCTTGGGTGATACACTTTTGTGTTCACCAAGTTCCAAGCCGACGCCGTTTTCGCGGATTGGAACAAAAAATGAAAGCAAAACTATTATTATCACTATTCGTATTTTTGGGTTTGGGTTTGGGTTGCACCCCGAGTGAGGACCATGACCACGATCACGACCATGATGTGCATGCGCATGATGGTGGTACACACGAGGAGTCCCACAACTCCAACCACAGCGATGACGTTGATGGCGGCGTTGCGAGTTTCGAGCTGCCACTGGCAGATCCTGAAATCATTGTTTTGGCGGGGGAGCATTCGGATGGGTATTACACTCACGTCATTACCGCCTCCACGTGGCACATGTATGGCGATGGAGAAGACGTCTCCGTATTCAAGATTTTGACCTATAGTAACCGCGAAGGTTATGCCATTGCGCTGAACCATGCCGACAATGCCTTCGCCGGCGGGGCTTACTCCAGATTTGATTGGTTCATCGACGATGCCAATGCGGTTCATTATTGCCAAACCAGATTCGATGCAGCAACAGAACAAGAAGCCTTCGAAGCCGCGGCTGCTGATGCCGACGACTTGGCCGGTGCAGGGTGTGGCGGTTTTTCTTGGAGCGGGCTCACTGCGGTGGCTTTGGATTTGGTCGGTTCCTACACGGACTCATGGGGTACCACTCATGAAATCGATGGCGATGGATGGGAGCAAGTTTCCAGTTGGAGCAACGATGGTGGCGTGGTGACGGATTCTTCCAAGTTCGTTCGGTTGCATCATTCCAATAAACAACGTTGGCTCATTGCCCAAAACGATGAAGACAATTCTTGGAATGCAGGCTTGTTTTCTCGCTTTGATTGGACGGAAGTGGAAGGACAAACCTATTTTTGTCAAACCACCTATGATTCTGCCACGGCCAAAGAAGCCTTAGAGGCTGCTGCTGCGGATGCAGAAGATCCAGCGAATGGTGGATGTGGCTTTTCCACTTGGTCCGCGTTGACTGAATAGGCCTGGCTAAAAAGCCGAAACCATTCAAACTGCAATTGCGCCATTGACTGGCTCGCGGGTGGTTGTGTTTTCCTAAAGCGCAACCACCTGGAATTGCAGTTTTTTTTGTTTTCCATGTCCAAGCTTGTCCCGCTTGCCTCCAGACGGTCAATTTGTCACATTTGGGACCGTAGACCGATTTAGAAGGAATCAACATGGCCGAGCGCATTCTCATCATCGAAGACGAAGAAGATTTGGTGAACACACTCGAGTACGCCTTGGGTAAAGAAGGCTATGATGTCGTGTCTTCGCTCAACGGGATGGGCGGCCTTGAACACGCCAACGCCAAACCCATACCAGATCTGGTGCTCTTGGATTTGAATCTGCCAGACATGTCAGGCCTTGAGGTGTGTCGGCGCATCCGGGAAATGCCACAACTGAAGGCGTTGCCGGTGGTGATGATGACCGCCAAAAGCGAAGAGATCGATCGTGTGATGGGGTTCGAAATGGGCGCGGATGATTATGTGGTCAAGCCATTTAGTGTACGCGAGTTGGTTCTACGGGTGAAAGCGATTCTTCGACGTGCGCAGCCCACGCAAGAAAAACCCGCTCAAAACGATTTTGGTATTTTGCGCGTGGATCAGGACGCCCACCAAGTGTGGGTGGGTGAAGAAGAAGTTGTTTTAACGGCATTGGAATTTAGACTGCTGGTCACGTTCATGGAGCGTAAGGGCAGGGCCCAAAGTCGCGACACTTTATTGTCCGATGTGTGGGGTTACGGCTTGGGTGTCACCACCCGCACCGTGGACACCCACGTGAAACGTTTGCGCATGAAACTTCTCGATGCAGGAAAGTATATCGAAACCCTGCGAGGCGTGGGGTATCGCTTTTGTGCTAAGCCAGACGAGGCGCAAGGTTGAAGTGGGGCGTTAGAGCCAAACTCTTCGCCATATCGGTGGGGCTAATCGCCTGTGTTTTGTTGATCTCGGCCGTATTTTTAGAGGCGAAGCTGCGTACTTGGCTCGAGCTCGAACTGAGGCAGGAACTCGTGGAAAAATCAGAAATGGTTCGAGAGTCCGTGGTATTGGGGCTCGAGGCGGGGGAATCGTGGGATGATCTAGCGGATCGCATGGGGAATGCCGCCCAGGCGCGGGTGACTTTGATTCACCGTGACGGTATGGTTTTAGGTGATTCTATCTGGACACCCGCCCAAGTGAGCACGGCACCTAATCATGGGGACCGTACCGAAATCCAACAGGTCCGCGAGGAAAGCGATTCACGTTTGGTGGGTCACAGCACCAGGTACAGTGACAGTGCTCAAAAAGATTTGATGTACGTGGCATTGCCAGCTGTCATGGGAGCAACAGTTGGATTTGTTCGATTAAGTGTTCCGCTGGAGGAAATCGATGGCTTGATATGGCGATTGCGATCGTTTCTACTGACCGCGGCCTTATTAGGTCTGCTTGCCGCCTTTTTCCTAAGCGGGGTTGCGTCCCACATGATGGCTGCTTCTTTGCGCCGGTTGGTGGTTGCAGCAAGGAGCTTGTCTAAAGGGGAGACACGGGTCCCTATTCCTGTGGAGGGAGGGGATGAACTTGCCACGCTCACCAAATCCATTAATCGAATGGGCAATACCCTGCGTCGACAGCTGGAAGAAATGAAGGCGGAGAAAAAACAATTTAATACCGTGTTAAACCGCATGCAGGTGGGCGTCATCGCCCTTAACGAAGAAAATAAAATTGAATTGGTGAATAAATTTGCCAAAGATTGGTTGGGTTTACCTGATTTAGAGATCGGCCAGCCCCAAGAGGGTTTAGCGTGCGTTAGCGAAGTCCTCCAATCGGTCGAAGAGGTAAAAAAGAACCCTGAGACGGTGATCGAGTTGACGGTAGAGGGGGTTGCGCAACGAAAGTTACAGGTACAAATTTTACGGCAAAAAAATAACAATGGCGTGGTGATGGCCATTCACGATGTGACGCGGCTACGGCACCTGGAACGAATTCGCCGTGATTTTGTTGCCAATGTGTCCCATGAACTTCGCACGCCGGTGAGCGTGGTCTTAGCGAATTCCGAAATGTTGTTAGATGGGGCCATGGACGATCCGGTGATGGGCCAAAGATTCTTACGCGCCATCAACAGTAACGCCCACCGCCTGTCTTTACTTTTGAACGATCTTTTGGACATCTCCAAAATGGAAGCGGACAAAATGGACTTGGAGCCTTGCGTTATTCAGGTGGAAGATGAGATTCAGAAGGCCTTAGAAGGCTTGGCTGCGAAAGTCGCTGAAAAGAAGCACGAGGTCGAACTGATTGTCGCTGCAGAACTGAAGGCGTTCGTTGATCCCAGTGTCTTGGAGCAAATCTTGGTGAACTATATTGAGAACGCCATTAAGTATACGCCCGACGAGGGGAAAATTAAAATTGACGCCCAGTTGGTGGCGGATCGAATTCGCATTTCGGTGGCCGATAACGGTCCTGGTATTGAAGAAAAACACCACCAACGAATCTTCGAGCGATTTTACCGGGTGGACAAAGGTCGGTCCAAATACATGGGCGGTACGGGTTTGGGGTTGGCCATTGTGAAACACCTGGCGCGTTCTTCTGGGGGCGATGTGGGGGTGAGTCGCTCAGAAATGGGTGGATCGATGTTTTGGGTCACGTTGCCTCAGCCCAAATCGGTACCATCAGAAGCCCAAGAGACTCCGGCTTCATAAGACTAAGTCTCTATTTCTATACCAGTTTTTTCTATGTCTTGAGAATGGAAATCACTAGGCCACCCTTTGGATTTGTGGCAAATTAAGCGGCAGGACAAAGGTTGGACAGAAGATGGGCAGCATTCCAAATATCAAATTAAAGATTTCCCCCGAAGAACTGCAGGGCAGCGGGTTGGACGAAAAAGAGGCGGCTTGGTTGAGCGAGAAAATTGCAGGTCTCAAAGAAGGAAGTCCATCCGGGGTTTGGCAAGCGCTCAGCAAAACGGTCTTGACCCCTCACATGCCTTTTGAGTTGCACCGGACCCTTTATGCACACACTTACCGGGATTGGGACGAACAACAGTTGGGGCCTCGTCCTGCTTGGATTCCCTCTGAAGCAGAGAAAGCCCGAACGAACTTGGCAAAGTTGTTACCAGGAGACGACTTAAAATCGCTGCACCATCATTCTATCCATGCGCCAGAAATATATTGGCCCAATATTTTATCGGCTTTGCGAATTAATTTTCACAAGCCACCCAAGAAGATGGTTCGACTTGTTGATGATGTGGAAAAAGCCAGTTGGTTTCCCGATTCGAAACTGAATATCGCCACCTCGTGTTTTGATCGCCGTCGCAGTGGCGATGTGGTGTTGATTTGGCAAAAAGAAGGCGGAAGCTTGCACCGCATGAAGCGTCAAGAGCTCCAAGCCCGTGTGCGACAAATTGCGGTGGCGCTTCGCGAGGCTGGGTTTGAACCGGGTGATGCGGTTGGTCTTCAGATGCCCATGACGATGGATGCCATCTGCATATACTTGGGAATCGTTTGGGCCGGATGTGTGGTGGTTTCTATTGACGAATCATTATCGGGGAAAGAGGCCAAAGAATGTTTAGATATCGTACAGGCCAAGGGGCTTTTTACGCAGCGTATTTTATATGGCGAGACCACGCCCGGTCCCCTTTATGAGGAACTCGTTGAAGCGCAGGCGCCAAAAATTATCCTGTGTGGTGAAGGACAAGCCGACAAACTCCCCGTGCGACCCGAGGATTTGGCTTGGGATGACTTTTTGGCGTTAGCCAAAGAGGATGAAGCGGTGGCGGGGTATGCGCCTTATATTGCATTGAGTGACGCTGTGACAAATATTCATTTTTCATTTGCGGAGGGCCAAGGGCCAAAGGCCGTTCCCTGGACTCAGGTGACGCCCATTAAAGCAGCTGCAGACGCATGGGCGCATCAGGACATCCAGATTGGCGATGTGGTTGCCTGGCCCAGCAACTTAGGGTCTATGACCGGTCCTTGGCTCATCTATGCCGCCTTACTCAATGGTGGGACCATCGCTCTGTTTGAGGGAGCAGCTCATGATCGGGCCTTTGGTGAATTCGTAGAAGAAGCACAAGTGAACATGCTTGGGGTGAGCCCCTCTTTGGTGCGGGCATGGCGCACATCGGGGTGCATGTCGGGTTTGGCCTGGGAAAGCATCAAATGTTTTTCCTCTACGGGAGAGCCTTCCAACGAAGAAGACATGCATTGGTTGATGGCGCATGCGGGCTATAAACCCGTTATCGAATATTGCGGTGGTTCAGAAATTGGGGGAGGCTGCCTCACGGGTTCGCTGGTTCAACCTCAAGCACCGGCCACTTTTTCTACCAAGGCCATGGGCACCGATTTTCTAATTATTAATGAGTCGGGTGAAGAAACCAAAGACGGTGAATTGGCATTGGTGCCACCGCTTCTGGGTTCGTCGAGCACCTTACTCAATCAAGATCACCATGAGGCTTATTTTGCCGGGATGCCCAAAGGCCCCAAAGGTCAAAAGCTACGTCGACATGGAGACAGCATGACCCAATTACCTGGTGGGTATTTTCGTCGCACGTGAAAAATAATCGCCGCTTTCGATCACCGGTAAATCTTGCCCCAAATGGGGAGGCATAAAATAAACCCAGGCCACCGTTCCGTCGCTTAAGTGGATTTGTTCTCGTGTGTAAAGCTCTGGGACGCCTTCGAGGATGTCCAATTCCTTGAGGGTGTGTTCATGCACGCAGTAGACTTCACCATGAATGGCCTGCGTTCCATTTTTTAGCATTGCCGGATAGCTGCCCACATCTACCAATACATAGCGGGGAGAGGTTTTGGCAGCCCCTAAGAAGGTGGCTTGCTCGAGCAGATGATGGTACCGGCCACCTTGACGGAGGGTTCCGTAAACAAAAACCAGGTTTTCGTTTTGCTGATCATGCATGTATAATTAAGACGTGGCGTGGATGTCTTTTACTTTTTGCTGGGCGAGGAAAAACCAACCTAAATAAAAAAGACACAGGCTTGAGATAATCAGGTGTGTCCATTGCCAGGTGGTGTTTTGTAGGACGAAAGCAGAAGCGATAGCCAGGGGAATGGCAAACTTCAAAAGCTCCAGGGCTTTTCCCCAGGTCTTGTTTTCAAACAAGCCACCCCAGGCCAAGATGGAGCAAAACACCCAGCCGACACCTGCGATAGAAACCCACTGAGGTATGGATTGGCCAAAGAGCATCAAGACGGCCATCACCCCGCCCGCCAGTAGAACCTGACTGCTTAAATACCAATTGAGATGGGGGCTGTGGTTGGCGTTGTAGCCTCGGTCTCCGAGCTCAACCTCTTCTTTTTGGGTTGGATCCCATTCGGGGGGCATCCACCACAGTTTGATGGCGTTCCAAATGTTTTTTTGTCGAAGTGACTTGTGCCAAAGCTCCTGAATGACTGTGAAGTTGCTCCAAACCGCACTCCATGAACGAACGGGTTTGATGGTGCCGTAGCGAACTTCCTCTTCTTCGAGGGCGAACGTGCCAAACATACGGTCCCAAATAATTAGGATGCCCGCGTAATTTTTATCGATGTATTGGGGGTTGGTTCCGTGGTGAACACGATGGTGAGAGGGGGTGTTGAAGACCCACTCAAAAGCACCCATCTTTCCGATGAGCTGGGTGTGAATCCAGAATTGGTAAAGGAGGTTAAAGGCCAAAGAACCCATAATCACCAAAGGCGGAATACCAAAAACAACCATGGGCACGTAAAATGCCCAAGAATAGTATTTGGCGAAAAACGGTTGGCGTAAGGCCACGGCAAGATTGTAGTCTTCGCTGTGATGGTGCACTGCGTGGGTGGCCCAAGCCCAATTCACGCGGTGGGAGAATCGGTGGTACCAATAAAAGATAAAATCCACCCCGATCATGGAAATCACCCAAGTCCAAGGGTCGTCCATGGCCCAGCTGCCCAAAGCCAGGTGGTCTGCGAAAAATGTGAGTAAGGCCAGATTGGTTGCGGAAAAGAAAATGCCTAGGGCTTGGTCGCCCATGCCAGAGCCAATGTCGGTCATGGCATCATTCAAACGATAGACGTCTTTTTGGCGCTTTTTGGCAATGAAGACCTCCAACAACATCAGGCCCAAAAAGAAAGGAATGGCGAGACCGATGGGATTGAGCTTCATGGGGGTACTCCATAAGATGACTAAGCAGTCATGTTTTATCCATTTACATCGATAAAGCAAGGAAAATGGTCTCTGGATCGTATCAAAATACCCGGGCGTTTTGGGAGGTTTTCCAGTGATAAAATAGCATCCACCGCCCCCTTGAGAGTTTGGTCCCATGTGATTTCATTGGACCATGGAAACCATTTATCTCGATCATGCTGCCACCACCCCACCGGACCCTGAAATTTGTGCCCAAATGGGCCAATTGCTCACCGACTTGTACGCGAATCCATCTTCGCCCCATGGACCAGGTCGGTCGGCCAAAAAGACATTGGAAGAAAGCCGCGCTCAAGTTGCTGGGCTGCTGGGCGCCAAAGCCCAAGACCTTATTTTCACGGGAGGTGGCACCGAGTCTCTCAACTTGGCCATCATGGGTTCTATTGGCCAGACCCCAGGACGCATTGCCATTTCCGCGGTGGAGCATTCGGCCATTTTTGCCGCTGCACGATTTTTAAAAGAGCGGTTGGATTGGCAAATCGATGTGATTCCGGTGGATGAATTGGGAAGGGTCACCACTGACAACTTTTCAAAATGCATTCATGAAGACACTCGGATTGTGGCAGTGATGATGGCCAATAATGAAGTGGGGACCATCAACGACATTGCTGCATTATCAACGATTCTAAAAAGCAAAGCACCTCGCGCCCGTTTTGTAGTGGATGCGGTTCAGGCATTTACCAAGGTTCCATTTTCAGTGACCCATCTTGGGGCCGATTATGTGGCCATCACGGCACATAAGCTACACGGTCTGAAGGGCATTGGGGCTTTGTGGTGCGGGCGCCAATTACACCCAACCTTCGAAGGTGGGGCACAAGAAGGTGGCGTGAGAGGTGGCACCATGTGTGCTGCGTTGGCTTGGTCTTTTGCTTCAGCATGCGTGAAACAGGTGGAAGGCATGAACCACATTCGCAAATTAAGGGACCAAGCTTGGGCAGGACTGCAGGCACAAATCCCAGATTTGAAATTGATTGGTGCCGACTTTGACGACGGCCGACTTGAGAATAACCTCAACTTTTTAGTACCAGGCCTGCCCGGCGAGCCGGTGGTCAACGGCTTGGCCGCCAAAGGCATTTGTGTCTCAGCAGGGTCGGCTTGCGCCAAAGGAAAATTTTCCCGGGTGTTAACGGCCATGGGATACACCGATCAAGATGGTGCCTTCATTCGTTTTTCCCCTGGGCGGTTTAACACCAAGGAAGAGATAGATTTGGCCGTTCAAGTTTTTTCTGATGTGATCAGCGAACTTCGAGAGATGTATGACTGAACAAAAAACATACGAAGAACTGATCATGGTGCGATTGGGCGAGCTTTTTCTTAAAGGTGGCAATCGAAAAGTGTTCATGCAACGCCAAAGGCAGAATGTTCTCAACGCATTACGCCGTCTCACAGACGCCTTTGATATCGAAATGCACAATTGGCGATATTTAATCCGTTTCGAAGATGCACAGTTTTTGGAAAAATCGTTGGATATTCTTCGGGACATCCCTGGCGTGACCAGTGTGTCCTTGGTGCGTGGGGTGCCCACCAGCGAAGAGAACATACGACGCGAGGCCGTTCAGTGGGCCACTCACGCCTGGAAAGAAAAAACGGGTTCTTTTGCCTTGCGGGTGAAAAGAAACTACAAACATTTCCCCATTAGCTCCATGGATTATGCTCGTGATGTGGGCGGACGCATCAAGACGAATACGGGCATGACAGTGTCGCTCAAAAAGCCACAGCATGAAATGCACGTGGAGATTGAGAAAGAACAAAGTTACATGTGGCTGGACAGTCGGCCCGGTGTGGGCGGCTTGCCCGTGGGTATTTCGGGTAAAGTGTTACTGCTTTTGTCCGGGGGTATTGATTCTCCGGTGGCGGGATATTTGGCCCAAAAGCGCGGTTGTTTGGTGGATGCCATTTATTTTCATTCACCGCCTTTCATCTCAGAAGCAAGCAGAGACAAAGTAGAGTCGTTAGCAAAAAAGCTGGCACACCGACAAAGTAAGTTACGCTTGCACGTGGTGCCCTTTACGAATATTCAAAAATCCATCAAGAAAAATTGCGATGGAAAATTCACTGTTTTGTTATACCGAAGATTTATGTACCGCATCGCTTCTCGATGGGCCCAAAGGTTTCACTATGATGCCTTGGTGACGGGGGAGAATGTGGGCCAAGTGGCCAGTCAAACATTGGCAAACCTGCAGGTGGTAGACCAAATCAGCGATGTTCTGACGCTGCGTCCCTTATTGGCTTATGATAAAAAAGAAATTATTCGCGTGGCCGAACAAATCGATACGTTTGAATTGTCCATCTTGCCTTACGACGATTGTTGTACCCTTTTTGTCCCTGACCATCCAGCCACCAGGGCCAAACATAAAACCTTGGTACGCGAAGAAGATAAACTCGATATGGATGGACTCATTGAAGAGGCTATTGAGAATCTAGAAACTGTTGAATTCAGCTGAGGGCAAAGGTGGCGCTCAGGTAGTAATGATCAGAATAAAAATTCTCAGTTCGGTCATCCACAAAAGTATCTTTCGAAACGGCTGTCCCACTTCTTGAAAAAACGTAATCGATGTGGGCCGCATGCTCAGGCCGACCAAAGTCGTGGTAGGTGGTCAATATCCCTTGCGCTTCAAAAGGGTTTTTGAAGCCTGCTTTTAAGAATGTTTGTATGGTTTCTGTATGGGGTGCGTCGTTAGCGTCGCCCATCAAAAACGCATGGGCACTGTGAGGGTAGATTAAATCTAGTTGGGCCAGCAGAACCTTGGCTTGTTGTGGCCGTGCTGCGGCGCTCACATTGTCGAGATGAAACGAGCAAACATGAACGGTTTGGCCCTGTTGCTTGTGGCGAATTTCGGCGAAGACACCCAGTTTCGGCCAACGAGAGCCAAAACTGGTAGAGCCCATCAAGGTGGGGGTTTCGGACAACCACCGGTCCGTGCTGTGTTGGATGTCCCAATCTTTGTGGACGAAAAGTGCAGGATACATGCGGCCGTCACGATAATCGCGGTGCTGGTCGGCCAAGTGGTACTCTTTCTGAATGAGCTCGAACAGCTCATAGAGCTGTGGGCGACGCCCTTCTTGGGTGGCGATGACCCCTGGTTTTTGTTGGAGGAAAAACTCCGCCATGATGTGCTTGCGTTCCTGCCAAGGATGTTTGTCTTTGGGTTCATCGTAACGGAGGTTGCAAGAGGCACAGGTGATTAAGCAAGATGAAGTCATGGCGCATCTCCATTGGAAGCCGGCGTTTCAAAAGAAAGTGTGTTTGACATGTCTCTGGAGAGCACGGTGGACGTTATGGAAAAAACACCTGCATCATGAATGGTCAATTGAGCGATGGTGCGACAGCGGCTGCCTATGTCTTGGGCTTTATCAAACAAAACCGTATCTACCACGCCGAGGTTACCGGCGGGGATGGTGTGCTGGGTGTTTTGGGCGTCCTCAACCTTTTGGACTTCTAAGGTGGCCCCATTAAATTGGAGATAGTGCTCCGTATGCGTGTGGTTATCCAGCCATAGCTCGTAAACGCCGGGTTCGAGGGTTGAAGGGATTTCCAATTCGTGCAATTTAAAAAACGAGACCAGGCCTGCATCTGAAAGTTCTTCAGTAATTTTTAGATGAATTTTAGGGAGACCCCCTTGGGCAGGTGACGGTTCGAAAGAAGCGGTGGGATGCCACGACATGGGATCATCATTTTTCACAAAATCGGTATTGACCAGATAGCGGGGTGGGCGCCATCCATCGCCGTAACCTGCTTTGTAAACCACCCCACCATCTCCATTGAGAAAGGCATGGTATTTGCCGTTCTTTGCGTCATGCCATTCGAGGTGTGTGTCCAGGCTCTTCTCTTCTGTGGGGGTCCACACCAGTGATGCGCGTTGGCCCGGTGCCAAAGTGAGCCCATGATTGGGATTTGAGTCTGACATGACACTGGGGGGAACCCCAACGTCACCGTGTTTGAAGACAGTACCGGATTCAAAAATACCGGCATCGATCAATTCTTCGGTAACATAGATAAGGGAGATGTCGGACCACGATTTCGTGCCGGCTAGGGGGCCACGAGCAGACGCCACCTGGTGCATGGTGTGCGCAGTGGCGGAAAGCCGAAGTAATTGTGCACCGCTGATATTCCAAACGTGCAGAAGCATACTTTTCCCATCGGGCCAAACAATATCGGGATTGAGTTTACCATTGACCAATAAGACATTGCCCAGGCGACCATTGAGACGATCCTCCCATTGATCCAAGGGGTTTTCCGGTTCAAAGGTTGCGATCTGGGTCGTGGTGTCCAACCGAATGTCATCGAAGACCAAAAAGGTTTCTTCTTGTGGTAAATCTGGGTCGGGGTTGGGGGCATCCACCAAGATGGGGCCGATGAGGCCACGCTCCGACAGAGCTTCTGCTTGTGGAGCGGCGAAGTAATAGTACAGACCAGGCCCCAAATCTGGCGCACCGAGTAAGCAACTGTGACCTGGTGCAATCAGTGCGTTTTCATTCAAGGTGCAATCGTTTGCGGGGGAGAGCAAACCGTGGCCGCTAATGGCCAAGGTGATGGGGAGTTCAAGCGCGTTGGTGAAATTGATTTGAAGTTGGGTACCGGCTTTGAAGCGAATCAACGGACCCGGAATATGCCCATTGAATGCCCATACTTGCGTGGGGATGCCCATTCGGAAAATGTGCGAATCATTTGTGGCTTTGAGCGTGGTCTGAAATACGGCTGCAGAAGCATCGTTGTCCTCGGCCAAGGGCAGCTGAAGCGCTTCTGCGTTCATTTGCGATTCTGTCGTTTCATCCGGGTTTTGAACCGGTGGGGGCCCATCGGGGGCTTTGGGGCAGGCCATGATCAAAAACATTCCTTGAATGAATGCCCACCGGTGTTTTAGGAAAAGGAGAGACATATTTCCGTTTTAACAGGAGTTTTGGCTGGATGCACCCCGTAGTCGCGCCCAATCCATCTTTACTGCCTTTGGACCGTCACGCCCAGGCTGACTGGGACGCGGTGGTGGTCGGTGGCGGTCTGGTGGGACTTTGTACGGCCTATGCATTGCGGCTGACCAACCCTGAGGCGCGCATTCTTCTGCTCGAAAAAGAAAGCGGGGTGGCCCAGCACCAAAGCGGACGGAATTCAGGGGTGGTGCACAGTGGCTTGATCTATCCAAGAGGATCGCTCAAAGCAAAGTTGTGTTTGCGGGGCAAAGAGACCCTTCTCAATTTTTGTCAAAACCAAGGAATTCAAACCCGCCAGTTTGGAAAAATTTTTACGGCCACCACACGCGGTGAAGTGGAGGTTCTACGTAAGCTCGAAAAAAGGGCCCAGACCCACAAAATATATTCTCGCTACATGTCGGGGCGGGCGTTGAAAGAAGTTGAACCCAATGTTTCAGCCATGGCCGCCTTACACGTTCCATCGGTGCGTTGTGTGGATTTTTCTCAGGTGGCCCGTGGTGTGGCAGAGCGGCTTATTGCCCATCACGTTCATTTGGCCTTTGGAGAGAAAATAATTTCATTGCGGACCCATCGGGGTTTGGCACAGATAAAAACACAGCGACGTGTAATTACCGCGCGTCGTGTAATTAATTGTGCCGGTGTATATGCAGACACCCTGGCGCGAAAGTCGGGTTTGAGACTGAAAGGTCAAATCGTACCCTTCAAAGGGATTTATTATTATCTTCGCAAAGAGCGTCGCGCTTTGGTGAATGGGCTGATCTATCCTGCCCCCAAACCGAAGGTCCCTTTTTTGGGGATTCACCTCACACGTACTGTGCACGATGAGGTTCATTGTGGTCCCAATGCGGTGCTGGCCTTAGGCAAAGCCGCCTATGCGCGTGGTGAAATTGGTTTGTTTGACTTTTGTCGCATGGCTACATTTCCAGGGCTCTATCGCATGCTGCGGCATCACAACAAAATGGTGAAGCAGGAGTTCAAAAGAAGTATTTCGAAAAGGCATTTTCTCAATGGCGTGCAAAACTTGGTACCCGCCATCACCGAAGAAGATGTGTTGCAGGGGTTTACGGGGATTCGTGCGCAAGCCATGCGGGCCGATGGGACTTTGGTGACCGATTTTTGGTTTGAATCCAATGGTCCTTTTTTCCATGTTCTCAATGCGCCTTCACCCGCGGCAACGGCATCTTTTGCCATTGGTGAAGCGATTGCCAAAAAGGTTGGCGCACTCACCTGAGCGCAAGGGAACGCGTAAGTCACTAATAAAAAAGAAAAAAATAACTTGAATTCGGCATTGCAAAGGAAGGCGGGGGCGCTAGTCTGTGCGCCATGGAGGTGGTCATGGATCCGTTAATCGCACTCTCACCCGTGGATGGCCGGTATGGGCCTAAAGTAGAGGCGCTGCGTGCGCATCTGAGTGAATTTGGTTTGATTAAACACCGAGTGGCGGTTGAAGTGGCATGGTTTGAGGCCTTGTGTGATGAAGCGCTCATTCCAGAGCTCCAACCTCTTTCCTCCGAACAGCGAGCCGCCTTGTCCCACCTGGTGGCGTCATTTGATGTGTCACACGCGCAAGCCATTAAAGACATCGAAAGCAAGACAAACCATGACGTGAAAGCCGTGGAGTATTGGCTCAAAAACCAGTTGCGCGAGTTGAATTTTGCTGCAGACGCGGTGGAATTCGTTCACTTCGCTTGTACATCAGAAGACATCAATAACATGGCCTACGCCCGAATGCTCAAGGCAGCACGCGATGAAGTGATGCTCCCCGATTTGGAATCTATTTTGGCGCTTGGTAAAAAAATGGCGCAAGAATGGGCAGCACAACCCATGTTATCGAGAACCCATGGACAGCCCGCCTCGCCAACCACGGTGGGTAAAGAATTTGCCAATGTTATGGCACGCGTTGAACGCGGTCTCAAAAGCTGGTCCCAGGTTTCATTGCCAGCAAAATTAAATGGCGCCGTGGGGAACTACAATGCCCATATGATCGCTTACCCCGAGGTGGACTGGCCCACTTTTTCTAGAAAAGTGATCGAGTCCATGGGGCTGGAAGTGAATCCTTACACCATTCAAATCGAACCTCACGACGGCATGGCCGAGTATGCGGATGCATTGCGACGTTTGAACGTGGTCTTTATCGACTTTGCCCGAGATGTGTGGGGCTACATTTCATTGGGCTACTTTAAGCAGAAAATGGTGGCCGGTGAGGTGGGCTCCTCAACCATGCCCCATAAAGTAAACCCCATCGATTTTGAGAACGCAGAAGGCAATTGGGGTATTGCCAATGCGTTGCTGGAACACTTGGCGGGGAAATTACCCATTTCACGTTTTCAACGGGATTTAACCGACTCCACCGTTTTGCGTAACTGGGGCCAAGCGTTGGGTCATGCACTCATCGCCCAGAAAGCGTTGACCAAAGGCATGGGCAAGCTCATGCTGAACGAAGAAAAGGTTGATGCAGACATCAACGAAGCCTGGGAAGTTTTGGGTGAGGCGATTCAAACGGTGATGCGCCGGTATGGCCTTGAAAACCCTTACGAGCAATTGAAGGCGTTAACACGAGGACAAGGGATTACTCAGGAACGCTTGGGTGAATTCATCGAAGGACTTGAGTTGCCCGCTTCAGTGAAGAAAGAATTGGTGGGGTTAACGCCAGCCGCTTATTTGGGTAACGCCATCGAAAAAGCCAAAAGAATTTAAATTAGGCCCCAGTCCCAAAGATCTCGTTCCAATCGTCTTTTGGCGATCACATGTTGCTGCGTGATGAACTGAAAAATCATGGAGCGTTCTTTGGGCGATACGTATTTAAATTTGAACCCGTATTGCCACAGACCTTTTTTCTCTTCGGGTTCATTGTAACGAATGCACTCAGCAATGATGGGCAAAGGATTTCCCGCAATGGGAAGGATGGTTCTCACTTTAAGTCCGAGCTCAAAAATGGGACCGGTGCGCAGCATGAACCCGTGTACAGAGATATCGTGAAGTCGACAAAGCAAACCGGCTTCTTCGTCTTGTTTGTATGTTTCTTTAATCTCTTCGTCGCCCAAAAACTCTTCTTCGCTTTCGAGTATTTCATAAATTTGTAGTGACATGTTCAACCGTGAGGCACGAATTTGTTTTCGGCGGTTTTTGTGTGCGAGGTTTTGTGGGGCTGCCAGATTGATGGCAAATTTGGGCATGCGTGGGTTGAGGCCACGGTTGTTTTTCTGGCTAATCACACGAGTGGAGAAGTCAAAAATTCCGTCTTCGGCTTTAACTTGTAGTTTGATGGGCTCATTGTTGAAGGTGGCCTTGAGGTCTTCACTGCACATCAAAATCATCTGATTGTTGTCAGTTTGCTCCAGCACACTTTCAGAGATTTTTATTTCATTCTCGCTTTCAGGATTGACAAACACCACCACGGGTTGGGTGTATTTTCGATTGAGGAGCTCTTTCTTTTCTTCTTCTGCTTTGTCAATGTCCTGGACGAACTCAATTTGGGCCCAGAACAAATCGGCAAACCGGCCGCCGCCCAAGGGGATGAAATTGATCGGACGTTTTTTATAAGACAATCCCATGTTCCATACTTGGCCACTTTGTTGCTTGGGCGTTGCTTTGAGGTGTTTGAGGTTCAGTTTAAGGTGGCGGTATTTCTTACGGGTTCTTGGGGTGGGCCAGAAAAAGAAAAATTTATCGGTGAGTGCCATCAGGCCTCGGATATATGTGCTGTCATCCACCTCGTACAAACCGATGCCCGAGAAGATAACAGATTCTTCGTCGGTAATCTTTTCTGCCTTGCGTAAGGCCTTGGTGGCCACTTCGGGCTCGACCACGCCATTGGGCCCCACGTGGTAGTCGTAGCAAGACTTGTCTCGGGTAAAATCGTAAAGGATTTGTGCGAACCGTGCGTCCCCTTTATCGGTGGTAAATACCAAATCGTTATCGAGTCCACACAGTTCAATACGACGTTCCGGCCAACCCCCTCGGCGTAAAGCCACCAAGTCAGAAAAATCCACGCTGACTGGTTTGGCGCCCGCTACCGCATCAAAGCGTGAAGCAGGCGTGAAAAAGAAACGGTTGCGTTGCATCAGAATGTAGCCCTTATAACTGAGTGGGCCATTAAAGAGACTGGCTTCCCATTCTTCGAACCGACCGGTGACCAGTTCTTTTTTTTGCTGTTTGAGGATTTGAGGGCAGAACGCACGAAGGACATTGTAGAGCCTAGGGGTGATGCCACCAGATAAATCGTGTTTTTCTTGAGAGGTTTGAACGCTCAGTCGCATGGCCCCCAAAGAAAAATTAATGGCAGTGATGTCTTTTAGGTTCACCTTCCATGGTTCTTTGCCGGGGCCAAATTTAGAAGTGACGCCCGAAGGCTCGAAGGCCAAAGAAACGTTGGTAAGGGTGAGTTCGCCTTTGACGCTCATGAGCGCATTGGCCATACACTCCGCGGCATCTTGAAGCAAAATACGAACGGGATCACTGGGAATGAGCGAAAGACTGGTTTTTTGTCTTTCGTGAATGGCGGTTAAAATGGGCTTGGTTTGTGGCCCAAAGAACACATAAGTGTCAGAGCCGCTGACAAAATGGGCGCTTTCTTCAGCGAAAAAAAGATAATCAATGGCCTGTGCATCGATTTGGAAATGGTATTTCTTAATGTCGCGCGCCTTGCCGCTAGGACGAAATGACAACCGCTCGCGCTTCCAGCTGAGTTCGCCTGGAATGGCTTGGTTGTTTTGGAGCCAGTGGCAAGTGGCATGCAGTCCCTGTCGCATCCTTGTTCCTCTGCCCAAAAATCACTGATTCTTGAGCGTAACGCAGTAATTGGGTTCTTTTTACGGCATAAACTTGGGCGCTCCAAGTAACTTTGGATCTTGAAATGAAAAAGCAGCCAAAACCCAATGAAACGCTATAAAAAGACTAAGGTTTCAATGCCCCCTGGACGACTAAGAATCACGAGGGCATGAAAAGGATTCAGTCGGTTATCATTCGCCCATCAAGGAAAAAGCATCTTGGCTCAGATCATAAAATTCCCGATAAAAAACAGACGATTAAACAGTACTACAAACACAGAAGTGCTCACGGTACCCGATTACGAGGCCATTTGGGAGCGTGCCTGTGCAGAGGGTGAAAACGGACAAGAGGACGGCGTATTGGCCTTGCTCAATCTGATGGAAGAAGAACCACTTTCTCCCGAAAACCGAGAGGTGTTTTCTCAGTTTTTGTTTCAGCAACTTTTCGACGCGCAGGTCCCTTTGGAAAAGCGGGAAAGCTTGGCGGCGGCCATGGCCGCACTTTTCATGGGGCCCGAACACAACAAAATTCTGGTACCGCGGCTTGTTTTGGGAACCAAAGAAGAGCGGATGGTAGCGGCCATCGCCATTGGTTTTTCGGGCAATCATGCCGCTTTGAAACCCCTAAAAACAGCCATTTGCGATGCGGACAGCGACATTCAGAAAGCAGCCGCATTTGGATTGAGCGGTCTGAAAAACGGAGAGTTGGATGGCGAGCTCATCGAGATTTTGCTGGATCACTTAGAGCTGGCGTCTTCGGCTGATGTTCGGGCGGCCATCTTGGTCAATTTGAAGCTTTTTGCCCGGCCCAGTCTTGAGCCCGTTTTTCTATCTCACAGCTACAGCGCCGAACCTGAAACCCAAATTACCGCCTTGGGGGGGCTCCTGTTTTTCTGCTCTGCCGATGGTTTGGAGCGGGCCGTAGAATTACTTCAGAGTCAAAGGCCTGCGGTGCGTGCCACTGCACTCAGTATTTTGGAACGGCACGGCTCCAGAAAAGATCTTGAGCGAGTGTTCCCCATATTGGGGGATGAAGACCTGAGAGTCCGTAATTTGGCCCGTGAGACCATGCAAAGACTCCGAGAAAAAGGGCCGAATTCGGTAGGTTGGGTTTCATAATCCCAAAAGCTTGTTTTTTCATCTCTTTTTGAGCATCTTCAGCTTATGAGTCACGACGCAGCAGGCTTGTTGGAGGCGCTGGGCGCCGCCGCCGATGCCAAGCAAGCCAACCACTATCAAATGCCCTTGGACCCTTTGGGTCTCACGTCTATTTTTGGTTCCCCATTGGCGGGCATGGGCCAAGTCCAGGTCTTGTCGGAACATGCCTTATGCTTTCAAGAGCCACAGCAAATGGCGGCCTTAGGGCCCTTATGGGTAGAAAATGTAGAGCAAAAAAGCGAGTTGGTGTCCATGTTGGCCGATGCTTTGGCCCGTCTCAAAAAAAACTTGGCAGAACATGCTTCCGAAATGGTGAGTTGGGGTCTGAGTGAGCCCCACTTAATGCCTCCGGTTTCGCAAATCCATGGGGTTATCATTCAAGATGGGTCGCGCATGACCTATCGGCGGGTGGATGACCACCGATTGGAACTGGCTTGGGTTGATGGAAGGTCTGCGGTTGCATTGGGCGTTAACATTGACATTGCTCAAGAGCTCAACCCCGAAGCGCTTCAGCAGGCCGCATCACAGCATCTCAACACCTACAGAGCGAACGCGTCCCCCTCTGAGACGCCATCCGAGGATTTACAAGTTCGGGTGCGACAGCTGGAAGAAAGGCTGAAGGCCGTCTTGGAAGAAACCGCCGCCATTCAACAAGCATTGATGGCGTTGCAGCCGGGAACGGGTGATGAAGCATCCCAGACCCCAGCTCCTTTAGAGGGTCTCCCTGCGTTGTCCCAGGAAATGATGCCCGAACCCATTCCCGTCGAGCCGGCATCGCCGTCCATCGCGCCCCCCCGGCGTGATGCAAGTGAGGCTCCAGTGGCCGAAGCTGAATTGCCCGTGGTCATTTCCATGAGTGATTTAGAGCCGGTGGCGTCTGAAGAGCAGCCAGTTGATGATGAAGATTTTGAGGATGCACCGCCCACCATAGCCATGGACATGAGCATGAAGAATGAGCAAGCATCGGACATCGCGTCGTTGGCGGAAGAACAAACGGCCAACAATCCCCAACTTTCTTCTCCGGGTTCGGTGGGAGGCGCTTCGGGCTTTGAAGAGCCTGCCACGGTGGCCATGGACCTGGCCGCTCCCTTCACTGGGATGGGGTTTGAGAGTGCCACGGGTGTTAAAGGCACATCTGCTTCGGAAAAATTAAGCCAAACCGCACAAGGGCTCTCAGGCGCTTCTTTAGAGATACCCAGCACCAAAGAGGATCCGCCCCAAGATACCGAGGACCGAGAGCTGGCGGCTTTCTTTGCCGAAGCCCAAGAACCTGAAGCCGGGATTTTAGATTCTTCAGACATCGGTGACCCTTTTTCTGAGCCAGATCGGGTTCACGAAGTTGATTTTGAAGATGAGCACGATGATGGCCCCACCGCTATTGGTCATGATTTTCTCGATCCGAAAACAGAAGCTTATGTGTTGGGTACGGCGGATTCCGCCATTGTGGATACGGGCTCACAATTCGATTCAGATTTGGGCTTGTCTCAGGACGCAGAAATACCGGAGCATCAATCGTTCCCGGCAAACCCTTTAGAAGACATGTTACCGCGAGAAGACGCCCCCCTGGAAACCAGCGCCCCCACCGCTATTTCGCCCCTGCGTGAAGAGGAAACGGATCCGGCAGAAGGCCAAGGGGTCTTTAGCGACGGTGAAGAGGACGAGCCGACAATCGCCCTGGTGCTTCGGCATGAAAAAGCACGACGCAAGCTCACCCAAAAATTAACGGATAGCATTCCCAATTTGCAGGGGGTTGAATCTGCCCGTTCCCTTGATGAAGAACTCGAAATTGGCAAGGTCCAAACCCTCGTTTATGTGCGTCCTATCCCTGAGATACTAGACGAAATTATCGACATCAAAGAAAACCATCCAAGCTTGAAGGTGGTGGTGGTCACCAATGACAATCGTTTTGTGGACGTGCCCCAGATAGATCTGATGTTGCCTTTGGTGAATCAAGTGAGTCAGGTGGCGCAGTCCATTTTAGACGGGTTACATTTGCTATAGAAAAAAACGGCTGCCCCAAAGTCCGCTTGCGAACATGAAGATATAGCCCAGTCGACGTATTTTACGTCCGAAAATTTTCATATCACTGGTAAACCCAAGCCGAAGGTTTTTTTGTTGTCGTTTTCGAGCGATGGCGCCTTCAGGTTTGATGGTGTAAATCCAGCCTCGGATGCTCATGGTGAGCCCCAGCAAAAAGATAAAGCCGCAAAAGATCATGATCATGTTTTTTACCACAGCGTGTCGGGGTCAATCCCGGGTTTTAGGTTCAGACCCACCACGTAGGTTTCCATGCTTCCCACACGGGTGCCTTTCGGACGTTTAATTTTGACCGTGTCAAAAGCATTACGTGCAATTTTCACGTAGTTTTGAATGCCGCCACCTTCAAGTATTTTGACGCAAAAATTACCACCGGGTTTGAGCATTTTGACGGCCAAGTACAAAGCATGTTCGCACAAAGCCAAAGAACGATCTTGGTCGACACTTTTAATGCCGGTGGTATTTGGGGCCATGTCCGAGAGCACCACGTCAAAATAGGGCCCTGTGGCATCCTCTGAGGCGTGGCTGGGTCTGAGTTCATGGGGGTCTATTTCAAACGCATCGCCTTGGATGATTTTGACATGCTTTCCAAACGCCAAAGCCACTTCGAGTAAATCGATGCCCACGACCGCTCCCTTGTCAGAGCCCACTTTGTGCACCACATATTGCAACCAGGATCCAGGAGCGCATCCCAAGTCCAAAACGCAATCACCCCGTTTGACGAGCTTGAGAGCGTCATCGATTTCTTCGAGCTTGTAAATGGAACGTGCGACGTAACCATCCTTTTTCGCCCGCCGGTAGTAAGAATCGTGCCGGTCGTAACGGGAGTTGCCTTTATTCAAAAAAGCAGCGCTCTTTTTGTTGTTCTTTTTTTTCTGCACGACCGTTTCCTAGGCGTTTCGTAGAGGGATGAGACGACCTCATTATGAGCAGAGTGGCGCACCGGAATCAAAGGGGGACCGGTGATTTTTACCTAAAGTCCTAACGCCTTAAAAAGCTTAATAAACTCAAGGGCTAAAAGGCTTTTAAAACGCCATTTGCAGCTTGGGATTCCGAAAGAATGTGTTAAGGATAACCAGTGTGAATCACGTAAAGTGGCTCCTGGGTGAAAGGAAACCCCATGAAAATTACCAAGAACAAAGTTGTGGCATTGGCATATGTTTTAAAACTTGACGATGGCATCGTGGTAGATGCTTCCGATGAAAACCAACCCTTGATGTACCTCCACGGGCATCAAAACATTATTCCTGGTTTGGAAAATGAGTTGGAAAACCTCGAGCAGGGTGACAAAAAAGAAGTTAAGGTCGCCCCAGAAGATGGTTACGGGGTTCGGCACGAAGAGTTGGTGCAAAGCGCACCGAAAGACAGATTTCCTGAGGGATCCACCTTTACGCTTGGTGATGAAATCAGTGCACAAGACCCTGATGGACTGGTGCGCCATGGGCGTATCACTGAAGTGAATCCAGATGAGGTGGTGGTCGATTTTAATCATATGCTCGCAGGGCAAACACTCAACTTTTTCGTTACCGTTGGTGAAATTCGTGATGCATCTCAAACAGAGATCGCTCAGGGCCAAGTCCAAGTGGAGTCGTCTTGCTGTAGCTCTGAAAAGTGCTGCGATTAACGATGGCTAAATCAAAATCAGTCTACCGGTGTCAAGATTGTGGTTATGTGGCATCGCGTTGGATGGGTAAATGCCCGGGTTGTGACAGTTGGAACACGCTTCAAGAAGAAGCGGTGGTGGCCGAGGCGCCTCGCGCAAGAGGCAGGGGGTCGCAAGGTCCACGCAAAGCGGGTCAGGCCCAGCGCATCACCGAAGTGAATTCAGAAGACGCTGTGCGTATTTCTTTGGCGTTGCCTGAATTAGATCGCGTGCTCGGTGGCGGGGTGGTGCCAGGTTCATTGGTGTTGTTGGGCGGTGAACCCGGTATTGGCAAGAGCACACTGTTGCTCACCGTGGCGCATCGGTTGGCCCAAAAAGGGTTGCCGGTTCTTTACGTATCGGCCGAAGAGTCTTTGTCGCAAACCCGTTTGCGTGCCGATCGCCTCGATGCTTTACACGACGATCTCTATTTATTGTCCGAAACCAATATGGATGTGGTGGAAAAAGAGATTCAGAAAATCAAACCACAGGTGTTGATCGTGGATTCGGTGCAGACGGTGTATGTCCCGGCTTTGGAGAGCGCACCTGGTACCGTGGCCCAAATCCGAGAGGTCACTGCTCGTGTGATGCATTTGTCCAAGGGGCAGGGCCTGTCCACTTTTGTGGTGGGTCATGTGACCAAAGATGGCAACATTGCGGGCCCCAAAATGCTCGAGCATATGGTGGATACCGTGCTTTATTTTGAAGGCACGCGACATGGTTCGTACCGCATATTAAGAGCCCACAAAAACCGTTTTGGCTCCACCAACGAGTTGGGCGTGTTTGATATGCAAGGCGCCGGCTTGGTAGAGGTTCCCAATCCTTCGGCTTTTTTCTTAGCCGAACGCAACGAAGGCAGTCCAGGCTCTATGGTGATGGCGAGCATGGAGGGCTCTCGACCCGTTTTGGTGGAAGTGCAAGGATTGTGTGTGACCACCGCGTTTGCACACCCCAAGCGCACAGCTTTGGGCGTTGACACCACACGGTTGTCCTTGTTGGCTGCGGTACTCGAGCGCACTGCGGGTCTTTCGCTGGCCGGGCAAGATCTCTTTGTAAACGTGGCTGGGGGCGTAAACCTCAATGAGCCCGCTGCAGATTTGCCCGTTTGCTTAGCCATTGCATCCTCATTGCAAAATAGAGCCCTGCCAGCGCAAATGATTGCGGTGGGTGAAGTGGGACTTTCGGGAGAGATTCGCGGTGTCCCCCGCATGGAGGCGCGGTTAAACGAAGCGGCAAAGATGGGTTTTAAGCAGGTCTTACTGCCCAAGTCCAATGCCAAAAAAGTGGATGTGCCTGACGGGGTTGAGTTGATTTCCGTGGCGACGCTTCAAGATGCATTAGATCGTGTTTGTACTTATTGACTAATTTAAATCCCAAAAATGAACAACGTTTGGTGTGGACTTTGGTGGGAGTTCATTTGTCGTTCATGTCGGACACCTCCATGGTGGTGGCCATTTTGCCACAGCTGATGCGGGTTTTTGACTTATCTCCATTGAAGATTTCATTGTTGATTTCTGCCTACACCGTGTCCGCGGGTTGCTCGGGCTTGTTGGCATCTTTCTTTTTAGATCGGTTTGATCGAAAAAAAGCCTTGCTGTTTTTTCTTGGGGGCTTTGTGGCGTCCACTGCATTTACAGCGCTTGCGCCTAATTTTGATTTGCTCTTGGTGGCGAGGGCCTGCACTGGAATATTTGGTGGTGTCTTAACGGCCATCAATTTTTCCATTGTGGGGGATGCCTTGCCTTTTGAACGGCGCGGTGCTGCCTCCGGAAAAATATTGAGCGCTTTCCCTATCTCTTCGGTGCTCACCGTTCCGGGGGGCTTGTTGTTGGCCAATGTGTTTTCTTGGCGGGCCCCTTTTATGATGTTTTCTGGGTTTGCAGCGGTGGTCTGGCTCATCGCCATGGGCACCGTTCCATCCTTAGGCGCTCATATTAAAGATGAGGCCATATCGGTGCTGAAAAAGACCAAAGCGTTGTTGGGAAATCGAAACCATCTGCATTGCTACGGAATGATGGTGCTTCAAATGTTTGCCGGTTTTTCGGTGATCGCTTTTTTCAATCCCTACCTGGTGGCCAATGTGCAGTTTTCCGAAAAAGACATTCCCCTCATGTATTTTATTGGGGGCCTGTTCACTTCCGCCATGACCCCATATGTGGGTAAGCTCGTGGACCGTCATGGCAGCACGCGAATCTATCGCGTGGTTGCATTGGTTTCATTGATCCCCATTTATTTGTACACCAACCTCACGCCCAGCTCTTTTATCTGGGTCATTTTTATCACCACCCTTTTTATGGTTTTTGTATCGGGTCGCATGGTGCCTTTTATGGCGGCCGCCACCTCCGCAGCATCCATGGAGAGTCGCGGGAGCCATTTGAGCTTTTTAGGGGCCATCCAGCAAATCAGTGTGGCCTGCGCCGCGGGTGTGTCTGGCTGGATTTTAACGGAAACCGCCGAGGGACTTTATGAAGGGTTCGACGTGGTGGGTTATGTGGCCATAACCGCGAGTGTGTTGTGCATGATGGCAGTCGCGACCATCCGAAAGCATGAAGACACCCCAGCGTTGAAGGCGTCCTAAAGCAGTTGTTTAAAAAGCGCTGCCATTTCTTCGTGGGTTTTGATGCGCACGGGGTTGGTTAATAAATCCATATCGCTCAATGCTTCATCGGCCAGTGCATTCACATGACTTGGTTCGATGCCCACTTCTGAAAGTGTGGTGGGAATGCCCACCTCTTCGTGGATAAACCAGGAGACGCGCTCAATGGCGTATTGGGCCAGGGTGGGTGCATCGCCAGTTCCACCCAGCACCGTGCCCAATTGGGCGTAGGCCGTTTGGGCTTTTTCTTGGTTGAGTTTCATCACGGTGGCCAAGCAAATTCCATTGGCTTGTCCATGGGGAATGCCATGTAATGCGCCCAAGGCATGGGCCATGGCGTGACAAGCACCGAGCATGCAGGTGGAAATGGCTTGCCCGGCCAAGTTGGCGGCGAGCAGCATTTGCTCAGCGGCGTGAATATCGTTGTCGTCTTCGAGAAGGTTTAGCAGTGCCCTTTGTGACACGATCATGTTGGCGGCACGTAACGCGAGGGCTTCGCCAATGGGGTTGCAGGTCTTGGCCGCGATGGCTTCCACGGCGTGGGTGAGCGCATCTACGCCAGTGAGCTTTTGAGTATGTTTGGGAACGGAGGTAATCCATTTTGGATCGAGAATGGCGCCCGCTGGACAAAGCGCATCATCGACAAAAATGAGTTTCTTATTGTCTTGGTGGTTTTTGATCACGGCGAATTGGGTACATTCGGAGCCAGTTCCCGCCGTGGTTGGAATGCAGATGAGCGGCATTAAGGGCTCACCGATTCGTTTGAACCCCACGTGGTCCTCAATGCTACCGCCTTTTTGAACCACCACGGCCACTGCTTTTGCAGTGTCCATGACGGAGCCACCGCCCAGGGCAACGAGGGTATCAATGTTGTCTTTGCGGATTCGAGAGGCCATGGCATTGACCAAGTGCACGTCAGAGTCTGCTGAAACTTCGGATTCCACCCAAGCACATTTTTCCCCGAGACTTTCAAGCAAGGGGGAATAATTTTCGGTCTTTTGAAGGCCAGCATCGGTGATGAGCACCACCCGTTGTGCCTTCTGCAAAATCGGGTTTTTCTGAAGCTGAAAGCTGGACCCGGGCCCCGACCAGACTTGGGTGGGCAGGGCGTGTTCGAAGGGCCGATAGGGAGTGGGGGCTAGATTTTCTGGCATGAATTTGTCCTGAAAAAAGCATAGCGAGAAACGCGCTGGACTCAAAGTCCAAACGCCTTGAATTTTACGGCCCAGGCGTTTAAAAATGCCTTTTTTAAGGCAGGTTTATGGTTTCGAACCCCCATTCACACCCCAACTTGGGGCGCAACGCTTTTCCCACCTACGCGCAGTTGTCTCGGGCGGCTTTGGCCCATAATTTGGCCTGTGTACGCTCCAATGCACCGGGGGCCAACGTGGTGGCCATGATCAAGAGCAATGCTTACGGGCACGGAATGCTCGAAATGGCTGAAGAATTGGCAACCCTTGGCATCACTTCTTTTGGGGTGGCCACTTTAAGCGAAGGTGTGACCCTCCGTCGACACGGCTGCAAAGGCGAAATCATACTTTTTGGTGGGGCGTCTTGGCTCGCCCAAGCAGATGCATTGCTCAAATACGAGTTGACCCCCATCATCACGCACTTGGAGGAGTTAGAAACCCTTCGGTCGGTGGCGGGACAGAGCGACTGCTCCGTGCATCTGGGCATTGATACGGCCATGGCCCGTTTGGGGGTTTACTGGGAAGCCGGACTCGAGGCGGCTTTTGGGCCCTATGTTCAATTTTTCAAACAAAACCCTCACATCCAGTTGCAGGCGCTCGCCACCCATTTTGCCAGGGCCGACGAAACACACGCCCAAGACCAATGTGACGCACAACTCAAACGGTTTGCCGAAGTGGTTCGCCATTTCGTGAGTGAAGGGGTGGTTCCACAGCGCATTTCCGTTTCAAATAGCTCTGGTATTTTAAGGGGTTACGGTAAATATCCCCCTGGACTCAAAGAACATCAATTCCGGATTAAACTGGATGTCAGGCCCGGCCTAATGCTCTACGGGGTCGAGAGTCGAGCAGAGATGAAGGTCACGCCGCTTCAGCTTTTATTGCATTGGCGGGCACCCATTGTGGCTCGAAAAAGGGTCAAACAAGGGCAGCCGGTGAGTTATGGCGGGACCCACATTTGCCAAAAAGACACGGAGATTGCTGTGATTGGAGCTGGGTATGGCGACGGTGTGCCGCGCCTTTTATCCGACCGAGGTCAAGTCTTTGTGAATGGAAAGAGTGCGCCAATTTTGGGTCGGGTTTGTATGGATTTGTTTATGGTGGATGTCACTGATTGGGTCGATGCCAACGATGCTGATGCGGTGGCCTTGGGACAGAGCGTGACTTTGCTGGGCGACGAGCATGAGCAAGCCACCCCAGCCCATTGGGCTCGCTTGGCACAAACCATCCCTTATGAAATTCTCACCGGCATCACCGCGCGTGTGCCTCGGGTATGGGGCGATGATCATCAGCCCGTGCCACCACCTTTGGCTTAGAGAAAGAATGAGCTGTCAACCCAATGAATGAATCAGCCCCCCAAGAAAAGACCGCGTCATTGTGGCGGTTTCTTGCCCCCGTGGTGGGGGTGGGTCATTTATCCATCGGCTTCGTTCGAGAGTTTGGACGGGTGCTGCTGTTTGGTTGGGCCACTTTGATCCAGATGTTTCGAGGCCCTTACCGGGCCAAAGAGTTCTTTCGCCACATGCGTGAAATCGGTTTCGGAACGCTGTTTATCGTTATTTTTACCGGGTTCTTCACGGGATTGGTCTTTGGGTTGCAAACACTCATTGCGTTCCGACGCTTTGGAGCGGAATCTTTGGTTGGCCCCGCCACCATGTTGGCATTGGCCCGTGAACTCGCACCGGTCCTCACAGGAATGATGGTCGCGGGACGTTCTGGCTCCGGAATGGCCACCGAGTTGGGCACCATGCGGGTGACCGAACAGATCGATGCCTTAGAAATGATGGCTGTTTCCCCCATTCATTACCTGGTGGTACCTCGGGTGTTGGCGGCGATGCTCATGTTGCCATTTCTATGCGCTATTTTTGACGGGGCCGGCTTTGTGGGGGCTTACATTATGGGGGTGGCGCGTGAAGGTGTAGACCCCGGAATTTTTCTAGCGGAAACTTGGTATGGATTGGATCCGCCCGACTTTTTTGAAGGCTTTATCAAAGCGGTGTTTTTTGGTGGCACCATTGCATTGGTGAGTTGCTACAAGGGTTTTAATGCCAAAGGTGGCGCGCGTGGTGTGGGATTGGCAGCGACGGAAGCGGTTGTGATTTCGTCGGTAAGCATCTTGGTGGGCACCTATCTGATTACCGAGTTGCTACATCCCTTTTTGTACGGCTATATTTATTTCGATTCTTTTCCGCAGGTGGGGCCATGACGGACAACACGGCCACCGTGGCGCAAGAGAATTTGGCGCCCATGTTGATCCAGGTCCGCGACCTGAAGAAAAGTTTTGGTCAGCAACAAGTGCTCAAGGGCATCGACTTACAAATTCCCCAGGGTTCAGTGTGTGTGATTTTGGGGGGATCGGGTATGGGCAAAAGTGTACTGCTCAAACATTTGGCGGGTTTACTCAAGCCTGACAGTGGAGAGATCATTGTTGACGGCGAAGATTTGGTCCCCATGCGTGACAAACATTTGCAAAACTATCGCCGTAAAATTGGCAAGGTCTTTCAAGAGGGTGCTCTTTTCGACTCCATGAATATTTTCGACAACGTGGCTTTTCCCATGCGGGAACACCTTAAAGTCAGTGAAGAAGACATTCGCGCAAAGGTGGAACACAAACTCAAACTCTTTTCGCTCAACCCGGCGGAAGTGAATTCCAAATATCCCTCCGAGCTGTCGGGTGGTATGCGCAAGCGGGTGGCACTGGCCCGTGCCGTGGCCCTAGAGCCTAAATTGTTGCTCTATGATGAACCCACCACCGGTTTAGACCCCATCACCACCGACCAAGTGGACCAGCTCATCTTGCATGCCAAGTCCGAATTGGGCGTGACCAGCGTGGTAATTTCCCACGATATTGCTTCGGCTTTTCACATTGCCGACCAATTGCTGTTTATTTACAAAGGGGAAATCGTGGTGCGTGGCAAGCGAGAAGACATCTTGAACTGCCCGCACCCCTACGTCCATCAGTTTTTGGAGAAATGGCGTCAGAAGAACCAGTGACCGGCATTTATTTGCGCCTGATGCTTGGAGCAGATACAAGCAAGTAATCAATTTTAAGGAGTTTTTAGCTCAGTGGATGATCGTTTCAATGCATTGTTAACCGGCTTGGTGGTGTTGCTGGGTTTTGCCGTTTCGTTTTACTTCGTGATGTCATCACGAAAAAGCGAGCTCAACACCCAAAACAGCGATGTTTACTATGCATACCTGGACGATGCATCCGGATTAAACGCCAAAAGTAAATTGCAACTTTCGGGGATGCCCGTGGGTGAGATTGAAAACATTGAGTTAGACAACTTGCGGGCCAAAGTCACCATGCGCATCACCAAGGCATTGACCTTGTATCAAGACGCACAGTTGAGCAAAGAAACCGCGGGCCTTATGGGAGCCAACGTATTGTATCTGGCGCCGGGAAACAAAGACAAACCCGTGTTGTCACCGGGGGGATGGATAAAGAACGTTCAATCCAAAACCGGTACGGACGCCATTTTAGATGAGATTGAACTCATCGCTCAAGACATCAAAAGCATCACCAAGAAAGTAGACAGTGATATTGGTGGTATCACATCGGACGTTCGCGGCATTACCGATTCATTGAACAAGTTCATGAAAGGTGATGGAGAAAACCCGCCCCTCGATGAGCTCTACGAATTGATGGTGAACGAGATTCGCAAAGTGGCACGCACCATTGATTCAGCAGTGGGCCACGTGGATGAGATGGTGGTTGCCAACAATCGTGCCATTAAAGATGTGGTCACCAACCTTCGCGACATTTCATCTGAAGTACAGATGATGTTTGGCGACTCTGCGTCAGGGAAGCCGGGTGATATTGTTACTGCGGTCGAGGCGGTTCGTGAAATTTCAGAAAACCTCTCTGAAGTGTCTGGGGCGCTCAAAGATTTATCCGCGCAGTTTCAAGGTGAAGGCGAAGAAGGAGAAGGGCCCAAAACGCTGGCTGAGTTAGGAACCACGGTTCAAGATTTAAATCGATCCATGAAAGCGGTTGCGAATATCCTTGAAGAAGTAGACCGCGGCGAGGGGACAGTTGGAAAGCTCCTGGCCGATGAGGAAATGGCGGAGAAACTCACCGATGCGGTTGAAAGCGCGTCGGAAACGGTGAAAATGCTCACCTCATTAGAAACCCACGTGGATTTGGGGTCTTGGTATAATTTTCAACGTTCCAAAGCTCGTGGCAATTTGGGGTTGCGCATACGACCACGGCCAGGGAAATATTATTTCATTGAAATGGTCAACGATTGGGGGGGCAAAGAGCGTTTGGTACGAACAGCCGTTGATGAAGAAGGGGCGCGGACCACCGTTTATGAGAACGATAACAGTGTTCGTTTCACTGCCATGTTTGCCAAAGAATTCTTGGGGTTTTTGGAGCTGCGTGCGGGTTTGATTGAGAACTCCGGAGGCTTGGGTGCCAACCTGGTTTTTTGGGAGCGCCGCTTGGAATTACGGTCGGATGTTTTTGATTTCGGCGGACCGGCGAATGAGCCCGAAGGTTCCATGATCAGTGCCTTACCCCGTTGGCGGACTTTGTTGCGGGCTGAGCCTTATCCCGGTGTATACGTCACAGCCGGTGTGGATGACGTGCTGAACCAAGGATACAACCCAGCGGTGGATCGTTACGGTTTTGACTATTTCATCGGTGCCGGCATTATGTTTCAAGACACTGATCTCAGTAACGTTTTACCGTTCATTCCTTCCTTTTAAGCCCGCATGCCCACCTATCGTTTAACTATCGTTTTGCTCTTGGGCCTGTTTTTTGAAATGGCCTGCCAACATCGGGACAATGTGTTGGTGCCCGTGGACTCCATGTGCCAGCGGGCCAGGCGCATGGAAGGTTTCACAACTGTGCCAGTGAAATGCACGGGTCAAGATCAAGATGGCGACGGTATTGATGATGCAGCCGATCTTTGCCCGATGTTTCCAGAAACACCCAATAATGTGTATGATCTGGATGGGTGCCCAGATCCCGATGCCGATGGCGATCGGGTGGTGGATTACCAAGATGCATGTCCGCGTCGCGCAGGGCTGGTCCCGGACGGCTGCCCCATGGAGGATGCCGATGGCGACCTGATTGCCGATCACTTGGATTCTTGCCCCTTACAGCGAGAAGATATTGATGGTGAGTTTGATCAAGACGGGTGCCCTGAAGGCGCGCAAATTTATGCCAACACCATTGACGGGGTTCGTGTGTTTCGTTCGGAGGCGTTCAGTTTTAAAGATCGCTCACACCAGCTGAAAGATAAAGACCAAAATTTATTAGAAGAAATTAGCGATAGCTTGTTGGGTCAAGTGCAGCACGTGTCCAAAGTTCATCTCAACGTTTATGTTAAAAAAGACGAGGCGGCGGATAAAGACAGGCGAATGGGTTTAGCGCAAAAACGGGTAAAGCCCATCGCCGCAGCCATGTTGAAGGCGGGGGTCGCCGCAGAGCTGGTGCAACAAACCTATTTTGAAATCGACGAACAAAGTCAAAGAGGACCCAGAGTAGAGCTGATCATCCTTTGGCAAGACGTCTTGCAACAACCTTCTCCCTTCCAATAGGAGTTTCTAAAATGATACGCACAGGTATACTTCTTAGCATCGCCATGGGTGTTTTGGCTTGTCCATCTACCACCACAGACGGCGAAGACGATTATCGTTTCACACCATGTGACGAAGTGGCCGCTTGCCCCACCGATACGGTGTGCATCTATGGCTTGTGCCAACCCCTGCTCGTTTGTGAGAGCAATGCCGATTGCGCCCGTAACGTTCCCAACGAATGTACGGATTGCAACAGTGTGGCGAACTGTACGGAGGTACATGGGAGTGAACGTGATTGTATTGCACCCAGGGTGTGTGTGTCTATTGGTAGCGATGAAGACACCATGTTTTGTGATCAAGCGGGTGTGGGCTGTGAGGAAGAGGGCAACAGCTACTATTGTGGCCGCAAAGAAAACCTGAATTGTTTGCGTGCCCAGGACGCAGAACAGGGCTCCGATCCCGTTTTTTACTGTGGGCCCGAAAACTAAGCCTGACGGTATGATTTATTTCAGCAGAGGGCGAATCACTTCAGCGTAAGTGAGGACCCATGGCAAGGTGAGCAGCAGGGCATCCGCACGGTCGAGCATCCCGCCATGACCGGGAATGAGGTTGCCAGAATCTTTGACTGAGAACTCGCGCTTAATTTTGCTTTCGAGAAGGTCACCTAAGGGGCCGAGTACTGAGATGGGTACAGCGACCCACAGGATGTCCACGTAGATGAGACCCTGAAAAAAGGGCCAACCCGTCGCTGGAATGAGCCAGTACAAAACGGCCAAAGGAATGAGGACCGCACCAAGCATTCCTCCATAAAAACCTTCCCAAGTTTTCTTGGGGCTAACGGATGGAAAGAAGGGGTGCTTCCCAAAGGCACGTCCAGCAAAATACGCGAATGAATCGTCGACCCAGGTGCACAGCAACCCCAAATAAACCCAGTCGCCTCCAGATTGAGGGAAGTCCACGTCCCCTTTCGCACGAAGCCATGCGAAAGACGCAATGGGAATGACCGCGTAAAACAATCCGAATGCCGCTCGGGTGATGCTGTCAAACCCTTCCCACTTGGGTCCTACGGGCAAGAGGAAAGACAAGAAGAGCAGCATGAAAGTCCAAAACACACAAAGGAAGCCCAACAGAAAAGAGTTTGTCCCCATTAAAACAAAGGCGCACAGCGAGGTAAGGACTACAACAAAGATGCGGGTTGCCACATCTTTGGGGAGAAACATACATCCCCATTCCCACATGGCGGCAGCTGTGACCACAGTAAGCAATATTTGGGTGTAGAGGCCACCGGCATGTAAGCACAGCAGAACCAAGGGGGCCAACACCAGCGCGCTGAGAATCCTTAGGGTCAGATTACTCACTGTTTACTGACCTTGAACCAATTGGATGTGAGAAGCACTTGCTTGGCCGTAGCGTCGATCGCGCAGGTTATAGGTGGCGATGGCTTTTTCAAATTCGTCCACGGTAAAGGCCGGCCAAGGGACATCGGTGAAATAGAACTCGGAGTAGGCACTTTGCCAGGGAAGAAAATTCGACAGGCGCTGTTCACCACTGGTCCGAATAATTAAATCGGGTGGTGGCATATCGTGAGTATCCAAATTCTGCTCGATCATTTGCGGATTGATATCTTCAGGCTGAATATGGCCCGCTGCAATCTTTTGCCCAATCTTTTGCATGGCTCGGGTGATCTCATCTTGACCGCCGTAGGAGAGGGCCAAGGTCAGGCGCATTCCGTTCAGTCCTTGGGTGGCCTTTTGTACTGAAGCCAACAAGGTGCGAACGGTGAGCGGCAGACGTTGGGCGTTACCGATGCTGGAAAGTTGGATGCGGTTTTTTAAAAGCGTTGCTTTTTCTTGCTTGAGGTATTCCCACAACAGCTTCATTAAGCCTTCCACTTCTTCAGTGGGACGTTTCCAGTTCTCATGGGAAAAGGCATAAAGCGTGAGGTATGCAATGCCGGATTTGGCCGCGTGGGTGGTTATTTCACGCACCACTTTGGCACCCGCACGGTGCCCATAAAGACGCGGCTCGCTTTGGGCCTTTGCCCATCGACCATTGCCGTCCATGATAATTGCGATGTGTTTGGGCCGCTTTGAGTGGGTCATTTAACCATCCTGTAAAGATAACCGCGCGAGCATAAAGGACTAATTTGAACGACGCAACCCTTTCAATCTTCGCTCTTTTTCCGCTTTTTAGCCGCCTCAGCCATGGATTTGAGTTCTTCAAGGCTTATGGCCATGGTTTTTTCGACCACGCTGTCTTCGCCCTCATCTTCCAAAAGTGCTGGGGCGGTACTGGATGCAGGCTCCGGAGGGTTTAAATCGGGCAGCACCATCCCCAAAGATTCGCCGAGCTGAGAAAGCAAATCACGGGCATCTATGGCAAAACGCAGTTGGTTCACTGCGACCCATCCCAAAGAGGTTTGCCCTTCCGTATCTGAGAGCTCGATATCAGGGCACTGGGTCAAGGCGTCCAAAAAGTCAGGGGCCAACGACTTCAATTTTTGATGGACCTCGGCCGGGATACCAACGGACAGGGTGCGACGGCCCAGCAGTGTCGCCTCTTCCTCTTGCGTTTGCTGTGTGATGACGGCTTGTCCCAGTTGAAGGGGGGCACCCAAAATTTTGTGGATAATTTCCACGCTCAGGGTTTGTACATCTTCGAGGGCGGTGGCCACCAATAACCGCCTTTGTTGAAAGATTTGAATTAGTTTGCCGGCGAGTTCAGCCTCGGTGCTGGCTTGGGCCTGGACGAAGTGTTCTTCATAGGCTTGTTGTGCTGATTGCACACCAGCCTCTTCCCGTTGTCTTTTTTCGTTTTCTCCGGCCGTGATGATTTCCTGGGCATCTTGTTGAGCTTGATAAACCTGGCGATCGATCACCTTGCCCGTGCGCTTGGCAGTTTGTCTTGGTGCCGGAGAGGAGCTAGAGGGCTTTTGCGTACCGCCGCCGCGTTTAATTACTTTCGCCATGTGGCAATCCTATGGGTCCACGCCTAAGATGCGACCGATCTCTTCCAGTTGGGTGTCGAGTTGGGCATCCACCGCACCAGCTCCTGTTTGAATAAGCACGCCGCCTTGTTTCACAGAGCGGTCTACCCGAATGTCGATATCGCTGGCCCGGCCCAAGACGTTGATCAACCGACCTTTATGGGTTTTGAGCGTGGGGGCATCTAAAGGGTTGACGCGTAACCATACCCGATCGGCGTCCTTCACACTGGCAAGCGCATTGGCCACCAACTCTACGACAAATTCTTTGTTTTCTGTTTGTTCAGTGAGCAGCAAAGCTTTCGAAAGCGAGAGTGCTGCCGATACGCCTTGTTCTGACAGTTCAGCGTGAATGCGGTTTTCTAAATCTTGCACCAGTGCTTGTTTGTCGTCGAGCGCAGCGCGGCCCTCATTTTGCCCCTTTTGGGATGCGGCTTCGATCTGTGCGGCCACTTCATGATCGGCTTCGGCCAACATGTCGCGCACCAAACCACGTGCTTTATCCAAGATAAACGCAGCCTCTTCATGTACAGGTCCGGGTTTGTCTTCTGACATCAGCCACCCCCTTCTTCTGGCGTTACCAATGTTTCAGGACTGGTGGGCTGAATGACACCTTTGGCGAATTGAAAGAGCAGCAACGGGTTCTGTGATTCGCCATTGGCGTCAAAAACAATGTCACCCGTAACGCCTTCAAGGCCTTGGACGGTCAAGATGGCCTGTTGCAAGGTGGCGCGATTGGTCACACCCGTGTTCCCTTTGCCCTCCAAAACATGATGAAAGAGGCGCGCGGTATCATAGGCTTGTGCATCCAAGCGAGAGGGCGCGGAGCCCACGTGGCCTTTGAATGTCTCTACAAATTTTTGGACCATCGGTCGTGCATCGGTGCTGGAAAACCCATCAACAAAAAGGGCGCCCTCACCATTTTTACTGAGCCGTTGCGCTAACTTATCGTTGTTCCAGGTGGAGCCACCCAAGAGCTGAATGGGTCGTGCTGCCACATCGCCGGTGGTTTTTCGATAAATGTTCATGGTGCGACGATCTTGTGAAACGGGCACATCTTCGGCCACCAATGCGGGTACAACATATGAGACCGTTCGGGCTTGATCGGGGATGAGCACGGCATCGAAATCAACGATGGGTGGCACTTGATCTTTGCACCGTTCGAACGCCTTTTTGCGCCGGTAGCTGTCTTCCACTTCGAAAGCCGCTTTTCGGCAGTCCAGATATTCTTTTCGGCTTTCAATAAAATAGCGCCCCACCAGTTTTTTTGCTTCGGAGGTGAATGTGGTTTGCCCGAAGCCATAATCTTCGATGGCTGTGACCTCACCTTGACGGGATTGAACAGCGTTCCAAAAGGCATGCATCATGTTCAATCCGTACTGGTGCCTTGGGTAGACAATGGCAAAGCGACGATGCCCAAGGATATCCATAGAAATGTTGGCCAAGCTTTGTGCTTGTTTCTCAGGGGTGAGGCCCAAACGGAATACATACGGCCCCAGCAATGGCAGATTAGAACGGTGGGACAAGGAAATGAGGGGGACTTGATAGGCCTGCGCACGTAAGGCCACGGGCAAAGCGGTGTCAGGTGCCGGATCGCCAATCACCCCCATGACTTGGTATTTGTTCACCAGCTGATCCATGGCGGCCAATGCCCTTTGGGCGTCGCCTCGGGTGTTGAGGGTAATGAGGGTGATGGCGCCTTTGGTTTGAATGAGTTTTTTCCCGTCAAAAGGCACGGTGTCCATACCCAGACCCATTTGTACGGCCGTCAGAATTCGTTCACCATACGCTTTCAATGAGCCGGACATGGGTAACAACAAGCCAATGCGCCCCACTTTGACCTTTCCTTGCTTGGCCAGTCCTTTCTGAATGCTTTTGATGTCTGAAGCAAAACGCCCTTGGGGGAACTCGCGCATGTATTGGTCCATGACTTGTTGGGCGAGTATTTGATCTTGCAAATGAAGATGGATTTTGGCCATTTTCATGGAGAGAAGTTCACGCAAAACGGGCGGGGAGCGTTCTGTTTCGTAGAGTCTTCGCACGTCGGTAAAACCCACGTTATCTTCAAGCAGGCTTTCAAACTTCTGGGCGATTGTTTTTTGTTCCTGTAGGTCATCGCTGAAGCGGTGGGCCTGCGCGTAGTAACGGACGGCTTGTGCATTTTGAGATTTTTCTTCCAGTTCTTCGGCCAGTTCGAGCGCTTTGCTTTTGCTCTCAGCATCCCCACCTGCTTTTTCAACAATGGTGTCGAGCTGCGGGGCCGCAGAATCTGTGTTTCCTTGCGCCATTTGGGAGAGTGCCAACAGGTAGCGCGCTTCATCTGCAGCGGGGGTGTATGGGTGCTTGACCAAGAAAACCTCAAGAATTCTTTGTGCTTTCTCTGGTTGTTGGTGGTCCAAAAAGAGTCGGCCCAGCTCCACGTATGCCAAATGGGCGGCGGTGGTATCATGATATTTTTTGATGACTTGGGCCAGGAGGTGTTTGGCCGTTTCATCGTTTTTTCCTTGGCGGGAGTCCATGGCTTCTTTGAACAGGTCGTGTCCGGCCTGTTCGGCTGAAATTTCTACCCCGTTAACGGTGACCATGCGGCTGGATGGGCGGTAACTTTGGAGTAAAGCACAGCCTGAGGTCACACCCAGGGTGAAGGCCAACACCATGATCCACAAGGACCGCTTCATATGCATACCTCTCATTTTTAGCCTCGCGCCAGTTGGTGAGGATCGAGATCATAACGACTTAAGATTTTGTGCAAACTCATGCGATCGATGCCGGCTTGTCGTGCGGCGGCCGAAACATTGCCTTGATGTGCTTTGAGTAACAAGCGTGCATATTTTTCTTCGAAGTCTGCAATGACCTCAGCTTTTTGCGCTTTGTAAGCCGTTTGCATATCAATGTTGTGCACCACCGTTTGTGGGCCAGATTCGGCACTGCTTGCGGCGGATTGCCGTGGTGTGGGTTGCGGTACGGCTTCCCCAAGAACCACGGCGCGTTCCACGGCATTGCGCAACTCACGACAATTACCTGGCCAGGTGTGTTGCCTAAAAATATCCATGGAGCCCTCGGGCAGGTCTTCTGCCGCTTTACCCATTTGATGCAGGAAATGGTTGACCAGAACATCCAAGTCTTCGAGGCGCTCTCGCAGGGGGGGTAAATCAAGATTCACCACCGCCAAGCGGTAATAGAGATCTTCACGAAAAGAACCTTGGGCCACGTGGCGCTGCAAATCGCGATTGGTAGCAGCGATGATGCGCACATCGACATCGATGGGTTTATCACCGCCCACCCGTTGGATTTTTCGTTGTTCGAGTGCGCGCAGCAGTTTGGGTTGGAGCTCTAATTCCAGTTCACCCAATTCGTCCAAAAACAGGGTGCCGCCATGGGCCCGCTCGAAAGCCCCTTTGCGTTGACTCACCGCCCCGGTGAAGGCCCCTTTTTCGTGCCCAAAAAGCTCGGACTCAATCAGATTTTTGGGGATGGCAGAGCAGTCGATGACCACGAAGTTTTCGTCTTTCCGATTGCTTGCTTCGTAGATGGCCCAAGCGACGACTTCTTTGCCCGTACCGGTTTCACCTTGAATGAGCACGGTTGCGGGTGTGGTGGCTACTTTTTGAATGCGTGAAAACAAGGTGCGCATGTGCGCGGAACGGCCCACGGCTCCGTGGTATTCTTCGCTTTCAAATATTTTCTCACTGACCGTGTCTTCTAAAACATGAAATTCCGTTTCAAAATTGCCGAAAGATACTTTTTTTCCGGGGGCTAAGATGGCGTCCATGACACGAATGCCATCGATGAAGGTCCCATTGGTACTTCCAGTGTCTTTGATGCGAAAGCCTTTGTCCGTCACGGTGATTTCGGCGTGGGTGGCCGAAACGGTGTTGTCTTTGAGGACCCAATCGTTGCCTGGACCTGAACCGATTCGAACCTTCCATTGGTCAAACACCTCAGGGGGTCCAACACGGGGCACCAGTTTGAAAGTGGGACGGGTGACTGCCAGTGTGCCAGCGCTGCCCACCACCACCGTGGCTCCCCGGGTTATCGCATTTTCGGACATAGTCGCTCCTTTACAGCGGTGCAGCCGTATCTTACACGAAAACGCAGCAAGAAAAAGCTTTGTGTGTGCAACATGTTGACCAGGAGAAACATTTGGATGCCACAGAACGACTAAGGGCGCTTTTTGCCCCTGATGGGCCTTTAAAAGCCTATTTTCCCCGCTTTCAGCTCCGGGAAGACCAGCTCAATTTGGCTTTGAACATCATGGCCCAATTGCGTTCGGGGTCTGGACAGCTGGTGGTGGAAGCTGGGACGGGCACCGGAAAAAGCTTGGCTTATTTGGCCGCGGCCTACTGCGCTGAGAAGCGGGTGTTAATTTCGACAGGCACTTTGGCTTTGCAAGACCAGCTTTTTCAAAAGGATTTACCTGATTTCTTTGCTGCCCTCAGTGCGGCTGGAGAGCAGCCGCCCAATGTGGTGCTGATGAAAGGGCGCTCCAATTACCTGTGCCAGCATCGTTTGGCCACCCACGCACCGGGATTGCCCCTCATGGAAGAGGGAGGGGTGGATGAAATGGCACAGTTGATTTCATGGTCTGAGGTGACAGATACGGGAGATAAAGCCGAAGCACCCTTTATGTCTGAGAACTCTTTTTTGTGGCGGGAACTCGACGCACGTTCAGAGACCTGCTTGGGCAGGAAGTGCCCTGATTACAAAGGCTGTTTTGTGACCCGCCTGAGAGACCGAGCTCAAGAAGCGGATTGGGTGATTGTGAACCACGCCTTGCTCTGCGCGGATCGAATGCTGCGGATGCAAAGCCAAAAGCCTGGTCACGATTCTTGGGAAGAGCAGAGTTTCGGACAAATCCTTCCAGATGTGGATGCTTGGATTATTGACGAGGCTCATTTGCTTGAAGAAATCGCATCTCGACAATTTGGGTTTCAAATCTCATCACAAGGTTTTGGTCGATTGCATCGCGAGTGTGAAAAACACAAAGCCCTATTGGGGGCCACCACGCAGACCTCTTTGGCTGGTTTTTTTGAGTCCATGCAGCTCAGTTTTTGGACCATGCTGCATCCCTGGTCGCCCGACAGCCATCAACCAGAAGGACAGCTTTTGGCCGATGTTTACGAGGATTTTCAGCGTCGAGATTTTCATCATGATTTTCAAACCGCCTTTAAAGGCGTCATGGATGCCATTAAAGAAATGCAAAACAATGTTGCTGCCGACGACGAACTGCTCACGGTGGAAATAGGGAATCTTGAAAAGCGAGCGGCACGTATTTGGTCCGAAATGGACTTTACATTGTCTGATAAAGGTTTGGAATTGGGCTTTGTCTCTTACGGTCAACCGGAAGACGATCACATTAATTTAATATGTGCCCCCGTGGATGTCTCCCAAGTGTTACAAAATGCATTTTGGAATTCACCTCGGGCGTTCGTTCTCACCAGCGCGTCTATTTCTGTTGCCAACAAACTGGCACCTTTTTGTCGACGAGTGGGGTTGTTTCATCCTGAGACGCCTTCCACTGAACTGCAAACAGAGCTGTACCAATCACCCTTTGATTTTCAGGGGCGTTGTGGCTTGTATTGTCCAGAGGGGATGCCTGCACCCGACCATCCCGATTTTATATACCGTTACGATGACGAGGTGATGGACCTGATCGATTTGTCTTCTGGAGGGGCTTTCTTGCTGTTCACCTCTTATAGGGCCATGTCGGCAGCTAAAGACCGGTTGTCCCATCGCTTTTTACTACGCGGAATCCGTGTATTGGTCCAAGGCGAAAAGCCCAAGATGACCTTGCTGTCATTATTTAAACAAGAAAGTGAGCAGGGACCGGTGGTGTTGATGGCCACACATTCATTTTGGATGGGCGTGGACGTTCAAGGGAAAGCCTTGCGTTTGGTGGTCATGGACCGATTGCCATTTAAACCTCCAGTGGAACCATTACAACGGGCGAAAAGCCAATGGTTGCGTCGCCAAAACCGATCGCCCTTTAACGAATTAGCGTTGCCTCAGGCTGCACAAATCTTAAAGCAAGGTGCGGGTCGATTGATGCGACACGCTGAGGATGCCGGTATTGTTGCCATTATGGATGGTCGTTTGTCATCTAAAGGATACGGGAAAACCCTCAAGCGCTCCTTGCCACCCTTTAAAGCATTGCGCTCAATGCAAGAGTGTCAGTCGTTTTGGTATGAAGTGGTTTCGCCGGCTTTGGATTTACCCTTGCCACAGGATCAACTTATTTAAACAGCAGGCTTTTGGGGTTGTGCCGCAGCACTGTGATCAGCGCTTTTAAATCCTTGGCAAAGTCGGCATCATGCCAAAGCTGCCCTGCCGCTCCTTCTTTATTCTCTACGGCCTTCAAAAGTGTTTCTGCTCGGCGAGCAACACTTTCGAGGCGTTGAAGGGTTTGATCGGTTTGTTGTGCCAACGCCACCGCGCCTTGTGGCATTGTTAGGTTGGATTTTTCAAAGGCTTTCCAAAGTTCGTCTGCATGATCGAGCATTTGGGTCGTTTGCGACATGATCGTCCCGAATTCCTCCCCTTTATTTTTCTCCCATTCACGTACTTTCTTTAAGACGACGGGCAGAGACTTCAGGGTTTCTTGAGTTGATTTTCCATCCCCAAGTGCGACGGCCAACGCATCGATCACCGTGCGGCTTCTCAATAAAACCTGATTGAGATTGTCCATCAGTTGATTGCCGTCGGGGTCTTCTAAAAGTTGATGGCCTTGTTGAACGAGTTGGGTCATTTGTTCGATGGCAGCGATGAGTTCTTTACGGTTGTCTACCAAAAGGACATCGAGCACCTCCATAAAACCTGCTGCTCTTGCCAAAAGCAAATCGGACCTTGGCAGATCCACGCCGCGAACCTTTTCGCCGGGCTTCAAGGCGCGTTTACCTTCTCGAGGCTCAATGTCGAGGTAGTACTCCCCTAGAACACCCATGGTGGTTACATAAAAACGGGTTTCGTCAGAAAGGATTTTGAAAACATCGGGTTGTAAGGTGGCGGTGAGTTCCACCATGGGCCCTTCGGGGGCATCGGCTTGTCCCACAAATTGAACGTCTTGAACCCGCCCCACAGAAAGGCCGGACAAGCGGGCCAATGCACCGGCTTTTATGGGGCCTGTAAAATTGTATTGAATGCGCAATGGCGTACCGTCTCCCATTTGGCCTGGCCCGGTGATCCACCACAATGCTGTGGCTGCCAAGAGCGATAAACAAACAAAAAAGCCCACCCGCCAATATGTTTTTTCTTCATCCATGATTTCTTGTAACCCTTGTGCTGGGAAAAAGCACATTAAATCATCGAATAAGTTTGCGGAAATAGTCTGTAAGTGGCTGATTAAAAAAGGGTAAAAATAACGGTCAACTTTCCGATGGCGCGGGAAAAATGATGTGACTAAATGGTCACTTCTTCGGAGGTCACATGATGCTGTTTCGTATGTGTTTGGTGGTGATGTTCGCAGGCTGTGGGGGGCCGGGTGGAGATTGGTCGCCCCTGGTGGTGAATGACGATGCACCTGCATCGGCGCCGAGTTTAACAGACGCAGGTCAAACACTTGCTGGGGAAGATGTTAGTGAAGTTGCGGTCGACCACAGCACAGACGGTGGCGGATCACGCTTTGAACCTGTTGTCGATGGAGGTCTTATTGAGGACAATTGGCCCGTTTGCGCAGGAGAAGTCCAAAGACGCTACCCCTCAGACGCTCTTTATTTACCTTTCAGTGATGGACAGATGGCCCACTGGAAAAACATCATGAACACGGTTGAGGAGAAACCAGATCCCGTCTTTATGAAGGTAGGTGCGTCTACTTTCGCTGGGCCGGGTGTTCTACATTGTTTAGATAACCCAGAAATTATTTCACTGATGAGTGAGGCCCAGGCCGAAGCCATAACGCATTTTTCTGCTGGAGATGCGGGAGGGGGGAGCCCGTTTGATCGAGCCTCTTTGGCGGTGATGTCTGGTCGTACCGCGGGATGGGCTATCAGCGGAACGCCCTCGCCGCTGACGCAAGAGATTGAGGCCATCGACCCACAAATGGCTCTGGTTGAATATGGGACCAACGACATGAATATGGGGCTTACCCACGCCAGTGCCATGTGGGGTTTTTACGACAACCTCAACGCCTTGACCGAGTCATTGATGGCTCAAAATATCCTTCCGGTTCTGCATACCATTCGTCATCGCGCCGATTCGCTCATGGCTGGCCAATGGGTACCCACCTATAACGGCATCATTCGGGGACTTGCCCAAAAGCACCAAGTTCCGTTTATTGACCAATATAATGCGCTGGCTGTTTTAAGTGACGATGGCTTGGTGGGTGACGGCGTTCATGCCAGCACGCTCGCTTCGAACCCTTGTGATTTCACCGATTCGGGGATGGCTTATGGCACCAACCGTCGCAATGAAACGACATTAAAATGGATGGCGGATTATTTTCAGGATTGGCAGGATGGCGCCAGCCCCGCTGAGTCACTACCGCTTATTCCTAATTTAGGCGATCACGAGCAACCCATTGGTATCGACGGTTTTCCTTTTTATCACGTAGGGAACACCGCGGATTCAACCACTTCTGAAATTAATACCTACGATGCCTGTGATAGAGACATTGATGAATCAGGCCCAGAGGTGGTGTACGAGTTCAATCTTTCGGCGCCTACAGCCATGCGGTTGTTGATTTTCAGTGACCCAGGGGGGGATGTGGACATTCACTTGCTTGAGGCCCCTTTTGATGGGGATGCTTGCTTGGCACGGGCGCATCGGCAATTGGAGGGGACTTTAGCTCCTGGGACTTATCGATTGGTTGCTGATTCCTATGTCTCTGGGGACGGGGCTCAAAGTGGCTCGTATCTCTTGGTGGCTCTGGAATGCGCCATGGGCGACGAAAGTTGTGATGACCCGTTTTAGGGCGTTTGCCCCTTGTGGCTCCATTGGAATTTTGCCGGCACAAAAATAGGGCGAAGCACGGTTTTCTGCTAAAATTGAAGAGGAATTGTGAAAACGACTTTCAATGAGCGCTGCTAGGTTTGAATCAACGTGCTAAATAATGAAAAATCATTGAAAAACAGATGCTTAATGGCTTTACTGCCCTGTTTGTGGGTGTGTTTGGGTTGTCCACCGGCGGAAGAGGAGCAACCGCCTCCAGAGAACACCGTTTTCCCGGGAAAAGAAGGCCAGCCTTGTAAAGCCGATCTCAGTTGTGATCCGGGCCTGACTTGCGTTCTTTCCGAAGGACAAGACATCTGTGTTCCGACACCACCGGCCCCAGATGCAGGGGCTGTGAGTCAGACCGTTGATGCGGGAATACCGGCATTGTTACGAGAAGACGCGGGAAACCCCTCAGGCCATACAAACCACTCCGCCGATGCGGGTGTCGTGGTAGAGGCGACATCTGAAGATGGGGGCGTGGGGCCCATCGGCTCCTTTGTGGATGAAAATGGCGGGGTTTTGGTGGTTTCCGGTTTTCGTCTCGAGATTCCCGCCGGCGCATTGAGCGAAGGGATTCACATCCACGTGTTGGCCAGTGAGCATACGCTTGAGGAGACCTCGGCAACCTACTCGTCGCTCTTTAGATTCGAGCCCACCGATATCAATTTGGCTGCACCGGCTGAGGTGAGTATCACTCACGTGGGTGAAGATGTGAATGCCAGCTTATTTGCAAAAAACGAGGCAGGCGATTTTGAGTTGTTGGGCGGGGTTTCCACTGGCCTCGTCTTAACCCAGAAGATCAGTCGCTTGACCGACCTCATCGTCGGAGATGGCACAGAGTACGCGGTGATGGGGGATCGGACCACCGCTCGCGCCGTTGTGGCCCATGGCGACAAAACAGATTCGACCTCCGGAGTGGGCATTCAGGTTCAAGTGGCAGACCAAAAGGGCACGCCAGTGACGGATTTGGCAAAGAATAACTTTCGTTTTGTGGAAAATAACCAGAGCATTAATTGGCCCGTTGCCAAACTGATTCGCAAGCAGCCCGATCGTATTTTCGTTTCCCTCATCCTAGACTTTTCCTTTGAAGAAATGGAGCGACGACAATCTCTCGTAGAGGCGACGAAGCACATGCTCCAAAAGTTTCACGCCATGGGTGCCTTGGTGAGCGTTGAGATCACCACCATTTCCCGTGATGACCCTCCTTACGTGGCCCAACCTTTCACTTTGGCCTACCGAGACTTGGTCGATTATAACCCGGTTTTGGATAATCTGATCAGCCAGCCGCCACCCATCGATGCCACAGGGAGGAATGTGTACGGAGCGCTGTTGGCCGCTTCAACGTCTTTAGATTCCGCGGTGACGGCATTTCAGGAACAAAACGACAACGGACCATTGGTCGATCGCCACGTCGTCATGATCACCTCAGGAAGCGACACCACGGGCCTGCATTCAGAATCAGAGACAACCGCAATAATGAACGATGAGACCAAGGTCTGGGTGCTCAAGGTGCCTACTGTGAGTGGCAGCGCTGATTTTCCTGCTTGGTTCGCGCCCCATCGCATCATTGAGTTAGACACCGATCTTATTCTGGCCAGGGAAATGGCACTCACAGCGTTTCGGATTCAGCAACACGCTTTATCTTCGTATTGGTTGGGGTACTGCTCGCCCAGTCGTTCAGGTTTGGTGGCGACAAAAGTTGAAGTGATTGGGAGCAGCGTTAGCCATGGCTCGACCTTTGAGTTCAGCGCCAATGGGTTTTCAGACGGATGCACGGCGGACATTTTAGATGGCGCTTGTGAAAATAAAATGTGCGGTGGGTTTGGCTGTGGGGGATGTGATGAGCGTGGTTCCTCGTGTCAAACCGACACTGGTCAATGCCTTAGTTTTTGCAGCCAGTCTTGCGAAAATGCGGGCCATTACGTCAATGAGTTCGGATATCGCCAATCGTGCTTTCATGAATGCGATCAAGATTTCATTGAAACCCCTGCAGATAACTGCCCTTATCTTAGTGATACCAATTTGGTAGATACCGATGGAGATGGTGACGGTAACCCGTGTGATGACGATGACGACAACGATACTTGGGAGGATGATGAAGATGACTGTCCTTTGGGCCACACCGATTGGACGCCTTTCACCACCACTGATTACGATGCCGATGGCTGCTTCGATGACGGTGAGGATCTTGATGACGATAACGACGGGGTACCAGATGTGATCGATGGGTGCCCTTATGGCGCGAAGAATTGGACTTCGGACGTTACCACCGACTACGACAGTGATGGATGTAAAGACGACTTGTTCGAAGATCTGGATGATGATGATGATGGTATTACCGATGCCGTTGATAAATGTCAGCAAGGAATCCCGGGTTGGGTCTCCAATGGCGAAGAAGATTACGATGGTGATGGTTGCCGAGACATCGATGAAGACAGTGACGATGATGATGATGAGATTGAAGATGCCGCCGATGATTGCCCGTTGGGTGAAACTGCGTGGTACTCCAATGGAACCACCGATAATGACGGTGATGGTTGTAAGGATGACAGTGATGAGGATTTAGACGATGATAACGATTCTCTTCCTGATGTGGAAGATAACTGCTCCAGCGGTCTGTTCGGGTGGACCTCTAATGGTGAAACCGATTACGACCTGGATGGCTGTAACGATGAATTTGAAGATGATGACGACGATGGCGATTTGCGGCCAGACGCCGAAGACCTATGCCCAAAGGGTTTGATGGACTGGGAATCCATGGAAGAGAATGATGTGGATTTAGACGGTTGCCACGATGAGGAAGAAGATCTCGATGATGACAACGATGACATCCCAGACGTCTCGGACAATTGCGCTTATACGCCCAATAAAGATCAGAAAAACAGAGACCATGTGGTTGATGACTTAGGGAACGCATGTGACGATGATGATGACAGTGACGGGGTGCCGGACGAGGTGGATGATTGCCCCGTGGGTTTGGTCAACTGGGCCGCAACGGCGGTGTTCGATGGTGATGGCGATGGCTGTCGAGACCAAAAATTGGTTAACTTTATTTTGGACCAAAAAAATGACTTGATCACCCAAGACAGCAGTTTGGACTTGGTTGAGGGTGATATTTTCTTTCAAACCATGGATCCCAGCGCGCATGCCGAAATTATCAGCTACCGTATGAGTGGTTTCGACGTTCAGGTCCCGTTGCTGCTCAGAGCCACATTATATCGTTTTGAGGAGAAGCCCAGCTCAGAGACTGGATGGGATTTTAACATGAACGAGGGTAATAAGCTCTACGTCGAAGATATTGGCTTGGCCCCTGAAGATACTTATTTCGATGTCTCCATGTCTGAGCATCCGTGGGTGCACAATGAATACGATTTGGGTGTGGTGATAGAGGTTCTTGGTCAGGCGGCAGTTTCCGCTGAAGGCGATATTTTATTACAGACGGTTTGGGCTGATCCTGGCACCGTGTTTGGGGCAGTGGCGGTGACATTGTCCAACCAGTATACCGATGGCTTTGCGGGAGATGCACGAGGCCGCCTTGAAAATACGGTGGCTGATGTCCCGTTTCGGCTGTACGATCGCCCCGAAGAAGACCTAGATGATGATAATGACGCCTTATTGGATACCGAAGATAACTGTCCACAGACGCCGAATGAAACCCAAGAAAATAACGATTATGACGCCTTGGGAGATGTGTGCGATGACGATGATGACAATGACGGCGTTGAAGATGGAAATGATGATTGCGCCCAGGGCATTATTGATTGGACAGCGAACGAAACCACAGACAACGATGGTGATGGCTGCAAGGACGATTCAGACGAAGACCCTGACGATGACAATGATGCGGTCCCTGACAACCAAGACAACTGTCCTTTGGTGGCGAACCCGTTACAAAGCAATGTAGATTTTGACGCTGATGGTGATGCTTGTGATTTCGACAGTGATAACGATGGGATCTTTGAAGAAGATGACTTGTGCCCACAGGGCGTGGTCGGGTGGTTTTCCAACCCGCTAACGGATTACGACCAGGACGGTTGTTTAGATTCTAATGCCGAAGACCCGGACGATGATAACGATGGTGTTCTCGATGTGGACGATTTGTGCGCCAAAGGTATTCTTGATTGGCCCATCGATCCCGAAACCGATGTTGATTTAGATAATGATGATGATGGATGTTTGGATGACTCAGAAGAGGATCTAGACGACGATAACGACGAAATCTGTGATGGGGAAAATGCAGTGCTTGGCGTTTGCGAGGCGGGTCCCGACAACTGTCCTTTAGCTGCCAACAACGTTCAAATAGATACGGATGGTGATGGGGCCGGTGACGCCTGCGACCTCGACGACGATGATGACGGTATTGAAGACGAAGTCGATAATTGCCCGCAAGGCCTACTCGATTGGGATGGCGGTGGACCTGATGATGCAGATGCAGATGGTTGCCACGACACAATTGAAGACAACGATGATGATAACGATACCGTCGATGATGACACGGACAACTGTTTAGAAGTGGCGAACACAGAACAGTTAGATCGTGACGGTGATGGGGCGGGGGATGCCTGTGATGGCGATGACGATAACGATGAAGTGGACGACGAGTTAGATGCTTGTCCTCAAGGAGAAATCGGTTGGTCCTCCTTCGAATTCAGTGATTACGATGCAGATGGCTGTAAAGACGATGGAGAAGATCTTGATGATGACAATGACGGTATCGTGGATGAAGATGATAACTGCCCGAAAGGAATAAAAGGCTGGTTGTCGGATGACACCATTGACGTAGACCAAGATGGCTGTCGTGATATTGATGAAGATGATGATGACGATAATGATTCTGTCCCAGATGATACGGACAACTGTTTGGTTGTGGCCAATACAGATCAAGATGACCGAGATGACGATGGCCAAGGGAATGCATGCGACCAGGATCAAGATAACGACTCTATTCCTAATGATGATGATTTGTGCCCCATGGGAGAGATTAACTGGACACCAACGGCGGAGAACGATGTCGATTCCGATGGATGCCTGGATGGGGTGGAAGATAACGACAGTGACAATGACGACATCCCTGACGATGATGATAATTGCCCCTTTGCTGCGAATGGCGCTCAAAACGATCACGATGGCGATGGCCTGGGAGACGTCTGTGACCCGGATGTGGATGACGATGGCGTACCCAATGAAGATGATGCGTGTTACGCCGGCTTCACCTCTTGGTCTTCCCAACCTTCAACGGATTTAGATGGAGACGGCTGTCGTGACGCCGATGAAGATGACGATGACGATAATGATGGCGTGGATGACTCAGAAGATTTATGTCAACAGCCCAACGATCCGCATTGTGAAGCTCGAAGCTGTGAAATAGTAGGTGCCGCTTTCGAACTCAGCGCTTTGACACAAACGGGTGAACGGTTCGTTATCAGCCAAGGGCTGTCTGAAGAGGAAAGATTAATTAACGATACCTATACGGGCTTGATGTGGTCCGGTTGTCCTTCAGGGCTCAGCGGTATGGATTGCGCTTCTGGTTCATTAATGCCTTACGCTTATCCAGCAGCGACTGGGTATTGTGAAAACATGAACCTGGGCGGCTACGATGATTGGCGGCTGCCAAATGTTCATACCCTCAATGGTTTGTTGACTTATACTGAGCCTCTAGGGGCACTGGATACGACAGCCTTCCCCATGGGTGACCTTTTAGGACATTACTCCAGTAACACTTATTTGAACAATATGGACACCTGGGTTTGGGTACAAGATCAAGGGACTGGCGCGGTGTTCGCCTTGGCGCAATCTATGCTGGGTGATTATGCATTGCGTTGCGTGCGAGAAAGCGATGCATTCCAAGGACCAACGGCCGGCACGCACTGCGTTTATAAGTCTGTGAATCGCACATTGCCCTCCAGCGTAGAGGAGCCAGTGGTGGTATTTGAGTCTCACAATGTGATGTTTCAAGGCTGTGTCTCCGGTTACGCGGGCGAGGTTTGTGAGGTCAATACCAACGGCTCTGAAGAAGCCACTCGCATGACCTGGACAGAGGCCTCGGTTTATTGCGAAAACTTGAATTGGGGCGGTTTTGAAGATTGGGTGTTGCCTGGTGTTCATGATGCGATGGCTCTGAGGGTGTACGGTGAAGAATCTGAAAATGAACTGGCAGCATTAATGCCTCACCCCGATAATGTGTCCTTATGGAGCGGTACGCTCGTGGCTGCCAACCCTGACACCCAAGCCTGGCGCATTGAATGGGGCGCTATGGTGGTGCACACCATGAACACAACCAGTTTGGGGGCCGCACGTTGCGTTCGGCCCATGGGTCAAGACGAGGCTGAAACACCTTCTGTGCTGGATGCGGGACCGCATGCTGACTCGGACGCGGGTGCATCAAGCCCCGATGCCAGCGACTAATAGGCGCTATTTGGGTAGGGACTCTTGATTCGGCTCTTCGGATGGGGAAAGGGCATCGTTGCGATGGGTGTTTTGAAGCGGCGCCAAAATCGCTTCGGCCACCAGCCGATTGCCTTCAGGCCCCAAGTGAATGTTATCCCAATAGACACCACTGACTTGTTTTTGAACAAAGATATCAGACAAGTCGATGAGTCCCTCTTGCCTTCTAAGTTGCTCGTAACCAGATGCGAAAAATGCACGCAGTCGTGTATCTTGTGATTGATAAGTTTGGCGCTCAAAAGCACTGACATGTCCCGCATTCACTTCGATCCCAGACAACAGACATGGTTGGAGATAATGAAAGACTTGAAAACCGTAGGCATCTCCCAGCTTTCTCACAAATGAAACATTATTCATGAGGTTTGTCACCGACTGCACTAAGGCAGCAGTGTCATCTTTGTTTAGCGCAATGGGAGCAAGCTGTTCTTGGTTAGACGTACTTTTAATTCTTGAAGTTACGGCGGTGAGTAAATTACCGAGGTTCGATTGCATCAATAGTTTTTGGATGAATGGACCTTTGCGCCCTTCGATACCGTGTTCATGGCGCTGGTAAAATTGTTCGTAGCCAGGCTGTTCAACCGCACCTGCGCTAAGATCGTTTGCCCCGTGGTAGAAAATAACAACATCCGGTTTATGTCCATCAATGAGCAGTCGTGACAACCGTAAGACTTCTTGAGAGGACACGTAAGCTGGGACACCAAAGTTAAAAAATGAATACTCATCCTCGATATCTGCCGCATCGAGCAGTGCCGGGATCGTAAAAGAATCCTTTACACCGGTTCCCCAGACCGTGGAGCCACCAAATACAAAAACCTTTTTCCGTGTTGAAGCGGGTTGAGGGAAAGGGCCGCGCATGTTGTTGCGAACGTTGATGGTGCTGGATGTGTGGGGTTGAGGCTCCCACAGGCCAATCCGGTATTTGGCCCGTGCTTTCCGATCCTCCGCCACGTAATCTTTAATCCATGGTTCATGGCCGGCATGACTGCCTTGCAGGTAACGCGAAGGAACAGCGCCGGTATCACCAGGGGCGACAACGCCTTTGATTGCAAAAATAACGCCTGCACCGAGTTCCAAGAAAATGAGAATTCCGATGAAGATGGTGATGTTGATGGCAATGGTTTGAACAAATTTCACGATATCGGTTTTTATATTAGGGGGCCCTTTATTGTCAAAGGGCCTCACTGGCGCGAAATGGCTTCGATAAACAGGTAACTGAGGTGAAACCCTTGCTCGATGGGCCCTTTGTCCATACATTTTCTTTCTTGAAAGGAGTGTTTCCCATGAGTCTTGCCCTATCAGTCATCACGGTCACCATGTTGCTGTGTATGGGGGCCAAGCTGGCCCTTAACCGGCTCAATGCGATGCATGTTGCCGCTTTGCGGAGCAAGCCGCCGCATCGTTTAGATGGGTTAATGGATGAGTCTACATGGCATAAGTCCACTGACTACAGTTTAGCAAAAAGTGATTTTGGAGTGTGGACGAACCTGTATAACACCGGCTTGGGTCTATTGGTTTTGATTGTTTTTTTACCTTGGTGTTACGGGGCTTGGTCCGGGGGAGCACAAGCAGGGCCTTGGCGTGAAGCACTTGGTGTGGTGGCGGTGTTAATCCTTTTGGGCATACCAAGTTTGCCCTTTGAGTGGTTTCAACAGTTTCGATTGGAAGAGCGCTTTGGTTTCAACAAGTCGACTCAGAAACTCTGGATGACGGATCAAATCAAAAGCCTTCTCGTGGGCTTCATGCTCATGCTGGGAATTATTGGAGGCTTGCTGTGGCTGCATGGTGTGTTGAAGTCCATCTTGCCCCAAACTTGGTGGTTGGTGGCCTTCGGTGCGTTCTTTGCTTTTCAGCTTCTTATGATGGTCTTGTGGCCGATATTAATCTTACCGCTATTTAACAAGCTTGAGCCTTTGCCCGAAGGCGAACTGAAAACCCGGTTAATGGCATTGGGCGAACGCACCGGTTTTGCAGCGAAAACCATTGAAGTCATCGATGGCAGTAAACGCTCAGGTCATTCCAATGCTTTCTTTACTGGATTTGGGCGTTTTCGCCGCATCGTCTTATTCGATACGCTCATTGAGCAAATGACCACTGAAGAACTCGAGGCAGTATTGGCCCATGAGATCGGTCATTACAAATGCGGCCACATCCCAAAAAGCTTGGCGTTGTCTGCGGTGATGGGGGCGGGTGGTTTTTGGTTCATTTCTTTTTTGACCCAAAGCGTTTGGTTTTATGAACAATTGGGTTTCGGTGTGGCCTCACAAGGCCGGTTGGGCCCGGTGATTTTAATTTTATCTGTGGCCGCTGGGGCTTTCACATATTGGTTTTCACCCTTGAGTAACATTCTCTCACGCAAAAACGAATACGAAGCAGATGCTTTCGCTAAAAACGCGGTGGGGGGGCCTGACGAACTGTGTTCAGCGTTGCGCAAGCTCCACGTAGAGAATCTTTCGCATCCTTTGCCTCATCCGCTTTATGCGACGGTGTATTACTCGCACCCGAGTTTGTTGGAGCGGGAAGCGGCCTTGTTAGATGATATTCTATAGACGATTATTGCGAGATCTTTTGAGCATCTAGGCACAAACCATCACTTGTGCCTTCACGCCATGACAAGCAAGGTATCCAAGTGCTATAGTTGCTCCATGCTGGTCAGGGTTACAGGTTTATTCGTATTTTTTATCGTGGTGATCTTGCCTGCCGGCTGCTTTAAAGAAGAGCCAGGTTTCAGTGAAAATGTTGCGAAAGAGCGGCGCGAGCCAGGGACTGAGAATGTTTCCCATAAACCATTTATTTGGGATGCAGGATTTTCTAGTGAGCTCCCTGACGGGCACGTGCAATTGGTAAGCGACTCTGGGCCTGCACATCCCTGCCTGCCGGATGGTGGTGATGAGTTAATGGTGAGAAGTGATGCAGGCCATAGTTTTTCAGATGCGGGTGATTTTGATGAAGGGGATGCGGGTGCTGCCATCACGATTTGTGACATATACGAACAAGTTTTTCAGGCCGCAAATTGTATTATTTGTCACCGCCCAGCGGCGATTCTTAATGGTGGTTTGAATTTGCTTCAAGGTGCATGGGAAGCCAGCTTGGTCAATGTCACTTCGAATCAATATGGTGAGACATTGGTTGTGCCTGGCGATCCAGAGAACAGCCTTCTGTACAAAAAACTCTCCGGTGATTTACCTCTTAATGGGAGTCTGGGAGACCCCATGCCATTAGGGGCATCCATGATTTCTGAAGATATGTTACAGTTGGTGCACGATTGGATTGCTCACGGTGCCAGTTTGGACTGTGAGCCCGGCGTGGGTGCTTGGGACCCAGGTCCAAACACTTTAAATCAGGCTTCTCTATTTCAGTGTAATGGCGATGAGGGATCATCCCCACCAAGAATCCGGCGACTTGAGCGCAAAGAATGGACCCATGCGGTTGGAAAGCCATTCACGGAAACGACCTGGGGCTCGGTGGCACGCAATAACCCTTTCGATGCGTCCGAGCATTTTCCGTACAGCACCTATGCAAAGGGGGTTTCAATCGATGAAGCAGTTTTAGGGTTGTATTTAATGGTCATCCCCGAAGCGGGAACGAATTGGGCCCAAAAAGATCCAGATGTCCATCAAGGTGACTTAGGGGTTAGAGCATACGACCCGTATAACGATGACTCACTTCATTGTATGTTCGACAGCGATGTTCATGAACTCACGGATGAATGTAAAAGTTATTTTGTTGACCGGTTTTTAGAAAAGGCAGCCTTGTTTCGCACACCTCGTACAGATGAGTACTTTAGAGCGCGTGCACACCTCGAAGAATTACTTTTAATGGAGATTGGTTCTGATTCGGATGCTTCACGCAAAAGAACACTGCAGTTATTCGCATCAGCTATTTGGTTAACTGTCGGTGCACTGTACAAAACCGAAATAGGTGATCCAGCAGACATGAGCGATGAAAGACGGGTTTTGACCAGCGAAGAGCTCGGCCGTGCTTTGGGCGCGTTATTCAGCTCTTTCCCTCCAGGAGCCTCGGGGCTTTATGTGGACGAAAAATATACTGCACCACCAAATGGTTATTGGCCTGAAATTCAAATAGCCGTGGCCAACGGAGATATTCAAAACTCTCAAACCCGTAACGAAATTATTAATTTGTATTTTGGTGGCATTGATGGACCGCCCACACGAACAGATGCTGGGTTGGAAGAGCCATACGCCCCAAGAGAAGATTTGCGGTTGGATCACAGCCTGAAAAGGCGTAGTGCCAGGGGGGAATACTGGTTGAACTCTAAGGTTCAGGATTTTTTTAGAGAATGGCTAGATTATGACAAAGTAGGTTTGATTTTTAAAGATACGCCACAGGCCACTTCGATCTATTGGGAGGAGGGGCAAACCCATAGTCGATACCATCCTATCGCTTTCACGTACGAAAATTTGGTTTACGCTCGTCGTTCTGATGGGGGTGACGAAGCGCTTTTGAAAGAGCAGCTCGACGATACCATTGCACGCATTGTGATTGAGGATACGCAAGTTTATCAAAATTTATTAACTGCCAATCATAATTGGTACATCGCCTCCAATGTGGCAATGCTCAATGATAACCCACCTCTCCCAGAAAGTTGTACCGACGATGAGGACTGTGCAATTTTTCATTGTGATGTTACCCTGGGGGTTTGTGCGGACAACCAAACAGGTGCCACATCGGGGGCTTGTATCGGAGATATTTGTCTTGGTGATGCTTGTTTGGATGATGATGGACAACCCGATGACTGGACTTGCCAGCCTTATCCCATTTGTGTGGAGATGTTGGTTGAGCCCAGGAGATGTGGCGTTAGAGGCGCAGATACTTTGACCAGTGCGAACCTTATGTACAACCATGAAATCGACGTCCCTACCACAACAGAAGGGCGTTGGGTGGATCTTCCCGCAAACCAACGTAGCGGGGTGCTCACACATCCAGCGTGGTTGGCAGCCCATGGGGGCAATTTTGAAGATGGTCCAAGTGCTATTTATAGGGGTAAATGGGTTCAGGAAAACCTTTTGTGCGAAATGGTACCTCCGCTTGAATTTGTAACTGTCGAAGCACAATTAATTGCCCGTCACCCTGGTAAATCTGCAAGACAGCGAATAGAAGAGAGCATTGAAGGGCTGCTCCCATTGCCGGACGGTGGGCTCACCAATCATTCAGCCGAACAGCCCTATATCACCTGTCTGGCATGCCACTCCAAAATGAACGCCTTGGGTAAGCCTTTTGAGGCATACAATCACGCAGGCTTGTTGCGAGCGAGCAACCATCAGGATGAACGGTTTGGCGATGGCGTTGTTCTCAAAGGTTTTCCTGGAGAAGATGAGGATATCACAGTAAATGGCGCTATCGAATTAAGTTTATTGCTCGCAAACTCCTCTCACGCAAAGCGTTGCTTTTTACGCCAAGCTTTTCGCTATTTTATGGGGCGAGATGAAACCCTCGCAGACGCTTGCGCTTTAGAGGCAATGGAGCAGGCATATGACGAAGCTGGTTCATTCAAAGCTGCGTTAAAGGCGCTGGTTAATAGTGACGTTTTTTTGTATCGCGACTCTAACTTTGAAGAAGGAGGTCCGCCATGAGCATGTTATTTCGTTCGAGACTTCCTTATTTGAAAACGTCAAAAACAGATTTTTCGCGCCGTCGTTTTTTACGTTATCTTGGTGTTGGTGCGGGTTTAACACTTTTAGATCCTACTTCGAACCCTTTCGTGTTCGCAGCGGAGGCCTTAAGTTTTGTGCCTCGACGATTCGTTTTTGTTTTGGAGGGGAACGGAGCCGAGCCCGTCAATTTTCTTTCGCAGGAAGGTCGGGCTGCTCTGAATGTGGCAGCGGATGCCAGGTGGTTTCATCAAGCGTACCCAACGACTTCGGCGCCCCTTGTTTATGAAACAGATTTTTCAACGGCGCCCGGTTTGTCATTGTTGGGTGATGGTCATGATTTGATTCATAAGTCTGCCGTTGTTTTAGGGTTGTCCAGTTTGATCACCGGCGGTGGTCATACGGCTCATCACGGTGCGTTGGGTTGTAGCCGTTCTTCTACTGGTAGCCCTGGAGGTCGTACCATCGACGCATTTTTAGCTCAATTGCCGAAGGTACGACAAGCGAGCCCGTTTGACGCCATTCGGCTGGGAATCAGTGGTACGTCTCAATCGTTGAATTATGATACTTGTGCCTACGACGTCGGTAAGGCAGCAGCATTGATATTAGATCCTGTTTTAGCATTTGATTCTTTGTTCGGCTCTGCGACTTCTTTGGGGGAGGCTGATTTTGCCGCCCGAACTAAAATGTTAGAATTTGGTATGGCTGATGTGGACGCATCCCTCAGTTTATTCTCTATTGGCTCCGCAGAGAGAGCTAAGTTGGAGGGGTATTATCAAGCGTTGACGAACTTAAAGGAAAGGCAGAGTGTCCTGCTCAGCAAAAGAAATGATTTGCTGACCCATTTGCCTCCTTTGCCAACGGCCCCAGGCAGTGCCACGTCGCCCAACTACTACACGTCGCAACTCAATGGGTATGATCTGAAATTAGATCGACTCCGAGCCCAGTTTCACTTGGCGGAAAGTGCTCTTAAAAGTGGCCTGACCAACGTGGTGGTTATTGGGTCTGGTACGGGGACTGCCCATTTTAATGTTCTTTATCCATCCATCAATCAAAGTGTAGCGCGTCATGAGCTGCATCATAAATCAAGTTACGATTCTGATCTCGTCCAGGATATTCACGCAGTGACCCACCAGCATTTAGAGCTGACCATTAACCTGGCAAAGGCTTTGGATTTAATTCCGGAAGGTAACGGTACAATGTTGGATCACACAATCATCGTATTCATGTCCGACAATGGAGAACAGCATCATTCCACGGGAAGTGATTGGCCCTTGCTGGTGATGGGGGGAGGCGCATTAGGGTTGCGTACTGGCGGGAGGACTTTAATTTATCCTCACATTAATTACGAAATAGGACGAAGACAGGTTTCGAATTTTTTCAACACATTGGGGTATTGCGCCGAACAAAATTTGAATGACTTTGGGAAAGAGGGTGTGAATAGATTTCATCAAGGGCCGTTACAAGAATTATTGACCTAGCGGAGACAGGAACAGTCGTGTCAGCAAAGTGAGGATTCCCGTATTTTATAATCGTTAACTGAACCCTCCCATATAATTTGCCCCATTTGAATGACTTTAATTTTGAGGGTCATGGCGTTCAGCAGTTGTTGATCGTGCGTGATGAGTCCCATACCTTGTCCTTTATTTTGTAGATCAGCCAATAGTTCGGTCATTTGCTGTCGGGACGCGGGGTCCAAATCGGTAGTAGGCTCATCGAGCATCAACACTTTGGGGTTTTGTAAAAGCGCGCGCCCGATGGCCACTCGTTTGCGTTGTCCAGGGGTCAACGATGTTGGGAACTGCTGTAGCAGGGGCTGCAGGCCGAGCTCTTCAACGCGTAATTTAAAATGCTCACTCTCCAGTACAGCTTTCGCTTGCGTCCGTTTGCGGAAAGGAAAGAGCAGGTTGTTTTGGACGTTGAAGTCGTCGAACAGATTGGGGAACTGCGGCACAAACATGATGTCTTTTCGGAGTTGGGTCCACAGATGGGCGGGACTATCGGGAGAAAGTTCGATGGCTTCACCGTGGGCGTGAAACGTAATGCGCCCTTTTTGAAAAGGAAACAAACCCAAAGCACATTGGATGCTGATGCTTTTGCCCGCACCGGATGCGCCTATAATCGCGATGGGCGCACTGAAATCAAACTCGGCATTAAAGTTATCGAGGAGCGTGCGATCATTCACCCGACAGTGCAGCTGTTCAATGACCCAACGCATTTAAAACCCCAACCGCAGCCAAACAAAATCGATGAACAGGTTCACAAATAAGATGAGTAACACCCCACGAACCATGGCTTGGGTGGTGGAAAACCCGGTGGCGGTGGTTCCATGGCCCACGAACAAGCCCGACCGCAATGAAACCCAATAAATGGATTGCCCAAACGCGGCGTTTTTGATGCAGCACAGCAGCACGAGTTCACGAGAAATGGCATCGGGGCGAAAAAAGCTTTGCGGCATAATTCCGTGAAAGCCATACATGACCACCATGCCTGCCAGTTCCCATACCACGGTGGACAGCAGACCCAGCCCCACTGCACCGAAAGTGAGGGCCAACCCCATTGGGGCACACCAGCGGGCGCCGGGGTTTTGTTTGTACAGGACCAAGGCGTCCAAGCTTTGATTTTGTCGCATGAGTGCAAGTTCTGCTGCAAAGGCCGAGCCGACTTTAGACATCAGTGCCAAGGCCACCACCAAGGGGCCAAAAGATTTAAAGGCGAGCACAATATATTCGGGCCCAATGAAGCTTTGATCTCCTAAAAGGGCTTGCGCCTGAAACGCTGCTTGTTGGCAAAAGGCCGCACCGGCAAAAAAAGTTACACCGGCCACAATCCAAAAGGCGCCGTTGCCCACTTGGCTGAGCCGTTGCCAAAAAGATTTTTCGCCCAATAACTTTGGATTGAGTTGTGCACGCAGGGCGGTGCGCCAAACTTTTTGGGCAAGGGAACTCATAGGGTCTCCAGGGCGGTGAGCACAAAGTTGAGAATGCAAATCAGAAGGGTGCTGATGGCGGCCGCACGGCCCACACCTTTGCCGACGCTCAATGGATCAAAACGTTGGGTGCGCGCAAAATAAACCGAAAACACGCCGATCAGAAAACCAAAGCAGCCCAGCCGCAGCAAGCCTGCCCCTAAAATTGCCAAGGGGACATAGTGGTAAATGCTATAAAAGCTGGCATAGACATTTTGGTCGCCCACCATGCCTGCAAAAACAATTGCGGAAACCAACGTGGCCACCACCGCGATGGGGTACAAAAGCAATGCGGCAACGGTAAGCGCAAATAGACGCGGCCCTTCGATGATGCGAAAAGTGTGAATGCCTAAAGCTTTAAAGCTCACTTCACCGGCCTGCGCTCGCCAAGCCAACAACTCTGCGGTGTTTCGTGCACCCACCGCATTGGCCAAAACAAAACTGAGTAAAAGGGGCGCCACATCGCGAAACGCTGAAAGACCAGCAGCCCATCCAAAGACCTCGGATGCATTGTAGCGCGCTACATATTCAAGGCCTTGAAGGGCCACAACGCCACCCACGCCAATGCAGGCCATGAGAACGATAGGGAAAACACCGTAAATAAATCGATAGAGGTGTCGGATGAATTCTCTCAGGTCCACTTGGCCACGTAAAAGGCACAACAACGCGTAGGCCACAAACCCCACCGGGTTAAGGGTGTGTTTGCCGATGGCCACGAGTTTGTTGTGAAATATGGTGTTCATGGGCTTAGACCTGGAGGTAGGATTGAAAGTGTTCCGTTTCTGGGAGCGTGTCTTGGTGGCCCATGAACAAAAGCTGGCCTTCCTGTAAGATCATGACTTGATCCAAATGGGACAACATGGGCCCGGGCTCGTGAGTCACCCACAATAAGGTGAACCCCTGTTCCCGTTTGAATTCCAAAACCAACTCCAAAAGTTTTTGTGCGTTGTTCGGATCCAAGCCTGCGGCCACATTGTCAATGAGCAATATTTGCGGCTCACACAGTAGAGCTCTGGCCAGCAAAACACGTTTTCGCATACCGCCACTTAATTCACGGGGGAGGAGTGAGTTTGCCTGCTCAATGCCCAAGCGTGAGAGTAGGGCATTTTGGATTTGAAGATCCACAGCGCCAAAAGCACCCTGTGCCAAACTGAGATTGGCTTGTACGGTTTGTTCTTCGAGCAGGCCGCCTTCTTGAAAGATGAGTTGTATGTTCACGCCATCTTGTGATTGGGCGTTTGAGAATTCTTTTTTTCCTTTATGGGCAACCAATCCGCACAGACTGGCGAGCAACAATGATTTGCCCGATTGGGCGGCGCCCAAAACACCCACGAAACTGCCCGGTACAATTTCTGCCGTTAGAGGGCCCAGCTGAAAGTCGCTGCGGCCACGAACTTCAAACTGTTGCAAATGAAGTCCAATGGTTGGAATACCGGTCACTGGGTATCCCGTTTGGCCAATAGTTTTTTGAGGTCTTCGACTTTGTCTTTGTGGGCGATGAGCGTTTGACCTTGCGATCGTACCACCACGAGGTTGTCTACCCCAAGCAGTCCCACCTCTTCCCCGTCATGGGAGGAGAACACCAGGTTGCCGGTGGCTTCGTGGGCAAAGGTTTGGGCTTGTTGAGCGATATTCCCGTCAGTGTCAGCGGCCATGTGATCGAAAAGGGCGCGCCACCCACCCACATCACTCCAAGAGAAGTTGGCTTTAACGCAGCGAACATCGGCGGCGTTTTCCATGATGCCAAAGTCCACTGAAATACTTTGTAAGGGTTCGAAGCTTTCAAGCAGCGATTCGGGCGTTAGGGTTTTGCCGCCGGCGCAAGCGGATTGGAGGTGTTTGAGATGATCGGGCAGTTGCTTTTCGAATTCTTTCAAAATCACATCATTGCGCCACACAAACATGCCACTGTTCCACAGAAAGTGTCCGGCCTCGCAATATCTTTTTGCGGTGGCGAGATCGGGCTTTTCTACGAATCGTTCTAGTCCGAAATGCGCGATGCCTTCGTTTTCTTGCAGCGGTTCACCCGTCTCCAGGTAGCCATAGCCCGTGGCCGGATAACTGGGCGGAATGCCAAAGGTGTACAGACAATCGGATTGCATGGCTGCTTCGCCCGCTGAGATGAGGGCTTTTTGAAAATCTTCATCGGTTCCGATGAGATGATCAGAGGTCAAAACCGCCAAAACCTGAGAGCCCCACTTTTCATGGGTCCACAATGCGCTCAGTGCCACCGGTGCTGCGGTATCGCGTCGAATGGGCTCTCCAATAATATTTTCATTAGGAATATCAGGAAGTTGGCTCTTCACAAGCCCACGAAAGCGCTCTTGGGTCAGAATGAGAACCCGCTCCGGAGGGATTAATGCGGCTATACGATCGTAACTTTTTTGTAAAAGTGACCGATCTCCGAAGAATTGTAAAAATTGCTTGGGGTTTTCGGGGGTAGAAGCGGGCCAAAAACGGCTTCCAATGCCACCGGCCATGATCACAGCAACCAGATTTTCCCTTACAGACATGGGGCCTCCCTGTTTTTTCTTTCCTATCCTAAAATGGGGACTTAATGCACCTGTTTTGTAGGGGAAACCGGCTTTTAAAACCCAAGGAAAGTCTCTAGGCTCCTGGATGCAAAACCCTTTGTGTAGGACACGCTTTGAAATACATCATCTGGCTTTCGACAATTTGTTTGTTCTTGGTGGCCTGCAATGGCCCCACCCAATCCCCTCAAGCACCAGTGGCGCCCAAGAAGCCTGAAAAGTTGGTGCGGCCCCCTTTTCCCAACATGGCCAATGCCCTTTGGGGGCGGGAGGTGGTGAAGAATTTACCCAAACTTGAAAAACCCAGCAAAGGTCATTTGGGCCAGTGGCTCCAACTGTGGCACGAACAAGTGGGGGGAGATGCGGAAGCACTCAAAAGAGAAGCTTGGTTGTATCACCAAGAAACCATTGCGGTGCCTGAAAAAAACACCGCATTGAGTTTGCTGGCCGTGAGCTACTGCTTGGACTGGTCGAGTACCAACTATAAAGAGCGGTTGGTGGATGCCGTGGGTCTCATCAGCTTATCGGGCGAGGGTGGCAAAGAAAATCTGCTGGGTCAGGTGGCACGGGCCTATGTGCTGGCAAAGGCAGGTTTGGTTCATCAATCTGAAAAGATCATCGCTTTTTTGAAAACGGATCAACCGGAAACCGAAAATGTGGCCTTGATGAAAGCCATGACATTGGACGTGCTTGGTCAGCACGACGATCGGTATTTGGGGCATCTGACCCAAACGCTGAATAAGAAAAATAACAGTGCACGCGCGCGATGGATGAAAGCCAAGACCCTCAATAAATGGGGGGCCCACGAGGAGGCCATCACCGCGCTTCCTGCACCCACGGGTGAAGCCACGCTCTTACGCTTCGAGCGCGTACAGGCTTGGATAGGTCAGCAAAAATGGCAAAACGCCAAGAAGCTTTTAGATTTCAATGAAGATCAACGCGCTGCCCTTTCTCCCACTTTATTGGGGCAACTCAACTATCTCGAAGCGCAGACCGCATTGGCGCTCAAAGACCGAAAAACATTTGACGCGCGTGTGGCGCAGTTGGCCTTGTCGCCTTATTTTCGTGCGGAAGAAAAGGTGTTGCGTGCCAAAGGGCAAACCAAAATTGAGACCATCAAAGAGCAGGAGATGCCTCGGGTGAATCGTGTTCCACCCCACTTGAGGTCGTCAGTGCTGCGCTTGTGGTTGCAGTGGTGTGTGGCCACCCAAAACAAAAAATTA